>Ga0209367_1001681_pt1 | contig 27825 bp, 13 predicted proteins | sample WorMetLIZISLAND2_FD_187412 | JGI IMG/M metagenome (GOLD analysis project Ga0209367, IMG submission 187412) | Marine gutless worms symbiont microbial communities from Max Planck institute for Marine Microbiology, Germany - Olavius geniculatus... ...
GTTTAAAGCATTGCCGTAGCTAGGTTTTGGGAGGCCCTTGTGCACAGCTTGATTGGTGGGCCCCTAACTAAAACACAAAAATATGTCTTATTCGTGTTTGGTCGGGTCGTTCCTAAATTCCGCTACTGCGACCCGACCAGACCCGACCAGACTTGTCTGCGACCCGACAAAAAAATCTGTACATGTCGAGATTGAACCGACCAGGTCTGCGACCCAAAAAAGCCGAAAAAGTCGGCGACCAGGCCAGACAAGTCGGCGACCCGACGAGACTTTGTCGGCGACCTGGGTCGCAGACCCGGGTCGCCGACAAAGTCTGGTCTGGTCGCAGTAGTGGGTTTTAGCCTGTACGGTATAGATGAGATTGGAGTATAAAACCCATCGATCTACCACCCTCATTATTTTTTACCGACTGTTACTATGGCTGACGACGTTGTGTCAAGATAAGATAGAGAGATGGAGACGACACTAAAGCAGCACAGCGCCGAAACGTCCGGCACTTAAACGGCGGCGCCCAAACGTCCCAGCGCCTAAACGTCCAGGCGCCCAAACGGTGAGCGCCCAAACGTCACGTACCGTAGCGTACCACATGTATATGTCACTGTTGTGAAGACTTTTGTCTTGGAGTGAGCAATTATACTGTGAAGTGAAGAATGAATAACTCACCATTATTTAATACTCACTGCACTGCCACTAGCAGTATTAACTTAAAGTTAATTGTGCAGTGCATGTAGGTGTTTATCATTCTTGAGATATGCTGCATCGTGTCATTGAATAAACTAGGTGTTAGAAGTCAAAGGTCAAAAATTGCACATAGCTTCTTGTAGGAAATCCGTCTTGTAGCTGTGGAGTGTCATCACCTGCCACAATAGCCACATGAGATCGCATATGTTAACTGCTACATGATACAGTTGAATGCATCCTGCCTTTACTCCAGCCATTCATTTACCTACCTTGAAGGGACAAAAGACTGAGTTAGACTGATTGGTTGCATTTCCAGATGCAGCTGGTTGACCATGTAGTCCAGCTAATTAGTCCGCCCGGAAGCGATAGCTTGTGGAAGCAGACTTATGTTTTAGCCCAGATGTTTTTTTTCTCCACTCGCGAGATCTCCGAGATGCGTGGGCCAACCGGCGTGAAATTTTGCACGATGGTCAGAAATAGGCCGAATTTTATAATGCCGGTCCAAAATTTTTGGGGGGCGCACCCCAAAAAAATTTTGGGGGCGAAAAATATGCAAAATTTGGCCTGAAGTCGTCCGAAGTTATAAGCGCTCATTTCGACCTACCCTAAGTCGACAATGCGCGTTCGGCGTATGCCAATGCATTTGAGTTCGGGCCACGTGACTTTGATGCCGGGGAAATTTCCCCCCTCTTTTACCCCCTCCCTAATCTCCCCCAATTGGACTTAGGGCGCCGGGCGGACTCAGGTTGGGCTTTGCCCCAAATTTCTAGTTTTTTTCTACTGTCCAGTCAATGTGCTTTATGACCGTAGTGTTACAACTGTGTTACATCTGTTAGCTGTGTGATTTATTATCTTATATTACATTTGATTGCAGTTTGCTGAGCAAATTGTTATCTGCTTGGAGGAGAGGAAACTGAAGATGAAATTTAATCTCATAATATTTATCGAGAGTGCGATCGGCATGTTAAATCTTCCGGATATCTGCCGACGAGCGAATGAAATTTCTGAGATGGGAGCTCCGTTTACTCTTGAAGGAATTGTGTTTGGTTCGGACGACTATTTGGCAAATATTGGTAGGAGAAAGTGGAGATGTACTTTGTAATTATAATGCAGATTATTACTGTTAGCTGAATGTCAGTGAACTTGCTGACAATGCTGGGTTGTCGTGCAGTTGTCCTAATAGGCCACATTATCGGTCTTGCTCGTCTGTCTGTCTGTCTGTTTGTCTTCTGACTTGAAAACAAAAGAGCATAGAAAAAAAATTGATTTGAACGTTTCACAGGGCCGGATAGTAGCCGGTGTGATAATTTTTGGCTTAAAAGAAAAGGTCAGGATTAGAGTTAGGGTTAGAGTTGCAGTGTATTGCTAGGCGGATGGCTGTATAAGGTGTCAGCACTGGGCTGACGTATTTTTCTACATGCACGTCACATGCAGTAGACTCCTGCATCTTTGTAGCAGTTTGTGCAGCCTCTAAGGTGCATTTTACTACTACACTGTGTTCGGAAAAAAACACACCCTTACGTTTTCTTTTTATATCTCTGTGGAAAATGTTTAGATTTCCACAAAATTTTCAGGGAATGTTTAGGAGGGAACTAGTGTTCCATCAGTGTAAAAGTTAGTTATTCTTTGCTTTCGATGATGTCATGCTGAAGTCATATTTTCGTGTTTGTAAATTATGGGTTTTACCGTTGTTGACGTCATAATGTGTCACGGGTACAAGCTGGATAGTCTCAACTGGTGCTGTCAGTTGCTACCCTGCTTCGATGGTGAGCTTAATCTGGTTCGCTAATGAAAAATGTTTATTGTGTCAACACTAAGCAACATGGGGACATGAAATTAGGCGTCTTGCGATCCGAAAATGCAACCATTTTGCAAGCTTGCTATCCCCACAGACACATAAATGCCATCGCTTTGCATGTTTTTGTAACTATAACTGTAAAAATTTAACAATTTGTCATGAATGAACCAGATTTTTCACCATTGGAGCAGGGTAGCAACTGACAGCACCAGTTGAGACTATCCAGTTTGTACCCGTGACACATTATGACGTCAGCATTACGTCAGGACTAGCAAAGAATATTTAATCAACTGCCATATTTTGTTGCAATATTTTGAATTAGTATTTCTTCAGCTACAACTGGTACAAATTTTGTGTAAATTGATAATCATTTGAGTGAATTATGAAAAAAAACAAAAAGGGGTCCTTTTTATGAAACACCATGTAGAGACTGTATAGATATTGTTGCAGGTGGTGAACGTACAAAGGACGCCAAAGAGTTGCTGTATGCTCGACAGAAACTGGTTCTTGTGGCGAAAGCATTTCAGCTTCAGGCGATCGACCTCGTTCACATAGATTACAAAGGTTGCTTTGGTTGCTCTGTAATTTAGTAATAAGCAGTAACTAGTGATGATTCGATATCAGGATTTCAAGTTCGATACGATATTTTAAAAATATCATGATATCGATATTGATATTTTTAAAATGATAAGTATGTAAATCTTATACAAGCACAAGAACAAGACGTAACGTTCAGCAAGGCATTTTGCTTTACATAGATACTAAAATGTGTCCCTGAACTTAAAAATTATTTGTAGACTGTCGTGTCGTTAAATTACGACACTATAGTTAGTTTGCTTCAGTTAGTTTGTCATTTTTGTATGTTTTTTTTTGTTATATTGGTAATGCAGTAATAAAAATATAAACTTCTGGTGTAAAATATTGCAATATATCGAAAATATCGTGATATATAAAAGATATCGCGATGTATCGAAAAAATTCTATATTTTCTCGACGATACGATACGATATATCGATACCGGTATTGAAATCGATAAATCGATATTTTTGATATATCGAATCATCATTGGCAGTAACGAATATTTTGAGGAAGTGTATTGTGACACATGCCAAGTTTCACAGTCACACATCTTTCATTTTCAGTTTACTCCATACTTTGCTACTCAGTAAAATAATGTCTCATGCATTGTTTTGGCCATTTTTGCATAATTTGATCTAAATATGCTGTTCTTGCAATGATGGAAAATTGTTTTATTTAGCACTATTTCTCAGCTTAAAATGCATGTTTTGGCGTGTAACCAGGTCTTTACCCTAGACTTACCACCTGGGGGCTCCCCTGGAATCCACTCCCTGTACTCTCTAGCTGGATTTTAGGAAAGAGGACTATATTTTACGAGTGGTGTGATGGTATCTTTAGCATTTAGTGTTTTTTTTTATTTGGCTGGTGAGAGATTTGTAACGTTCCGTTACATTTGAATAAGTTATGAATGTGTGTACCTGGTATGTATTGTGTGATTTGCTGTTGCAGATTTAGAGACATTGAAAGAACAGTCACTTGAGGGCGCTAGGATGGGCTACACTGGAAAACAAGCGATTCACCCCATGCAGGTTCCAATCGTTCAAGATGCATTCTCTCCAACGCCAAAGAAAGTTGAATGGGCAACGGAGTTGATTAAAGCTTTTGAAGAACACCAACAGTCTGGCAAGGTATGTATCAGTTTAATATGTACTTTACGTGTATGTATTTGATAGTTAACAGCAGAAAGTTATTGTTGTTTTCGTCTCAAACGTTTGTAGCTTTAGTTTATATTTTCTGGTAGACTAATTAATGGCTTAGTGATTTTCTTAAGACTAATGATTTTTTTGTAATTGTCATTATTTTATTCGCTAACAGCGTTTGCAGATTCAACATCATGTGTGCAGAATAAGCAAAAGTGGCACGACCACAGGGCTACAAACTGCACTTGCATTTGCCATAATTAACACTGGCATAGCCAGAAATGTGAATTGGGGACCGTGACTTCTTTTTTCTTTGCCTTCCATTTCCTCCACTTTTTACCTCACTCCTCCTCTTCCTTCTCTTTTTCTCCCCTCGTTTTTTATTCCCCCTGAAATCCAGATACCAGTAGGGGCCTGGAGAGCACTGAGCTCCTCGAGTGTGGTCAGGAGCGGAGCTGCAGCCAAAATCTAATTTGGTGCGTTATAGCTTTAACATAAGAGATCTAGTTGCTACAATGTTAATTATTTTCTAGAGCCATCGAAGCGTTAATTTTTAAAATGCATTAACGCACTGCGTTAATTTTTTACCATCAATGCACCCAGGCCCCCCCACCGTGGTCAGCCACCTTGTCGTGGTAGTGGGGCTTTGCACCGATGACCCGAAAGATTTCTAAAATCTGGAGGCGAGGAGTTGACTAGGCACTGACCATAACGTGAGAGCAGATTGCTGCACGTTACCAGTGCTCTACGGCTTTTTAGCCGCTACCTGTAACCTTTACATTCGGGGATGCGCATTGGGCCAAGCTGATACGGCCTCAGCGCTGGGCAGGTGTAAGAGCCTGCCCACCCTGGAGGTAAGGTAAGGTAAGGTAAGGGCACCCAGGCCCTTCGAAAGGGAGAGTAGGGGGAAGTTACCCCGAGCCCCCCAACGTTTGGGGGGGCGCCGCCTGTAGAATGATAGAAAGTTAAAAAGCAAATAGAAACACATTTTTCAACAATAACTGATGTCACCGCTAGCATAGAAATCTATTAGCCTGTCATCTAAATAATATTTATTTACAGTAGTGATGGAATGGCAACTACAGTTAAGTTACTTAAATTCATTCGATTGTCAAATAACCACAGTTTAACGAAATATTTTTGCTTCACATAATTTAGTAATTTAAATAAATTTACACGTATATTGAATTCCTCGTATGTGTTAATTTTTTTAATGTGCATTAATTTATTAACGCATCAACGCATTAATTAACACATTAATTTGACAGCTCTATTATTTTTTTTTCCTGATAGTCAGCTGACCAAATTTAGTGCAGTTTAAAAGTGTGCTTGTCTTGTCTACATCACTGGTAATAAGCAAGCTTGAATCATGCTAGGTGTATGGAATAATTGTTTGTATGCATGCTTGTAGGGGGCTTTCACATTTCGTGGTCACATGATCGACATGCCGCTTCTACGACAGGCAAAGAATATTGTTCAACTGCAGAAGCTTGTGTCTGCAAGTTCAGCTGATACAGAACAGTCTACCAAGCCGAAGTCTTGAAACATTTCCAACATAATGACCTGACCTGTCTTTGTTGTGTTTGTTTCCGTGAATTATGGATGTTTTGACTTTTTGAGGTTTTAACCAAAGAACGTTTCACCCATAGCTTGGATGTTTCACTCCCAAGACATTTCACCCCTTGGATGTCTCACTAACCAAAAATTGCGGAGAATGGCAAAATTAACAGACAGCGAAGGCATTCTTGTGAGAAGACAGATGAAGAAGATGATGTTTTCTCCTTCCTTTTGGCTTCCCCATCATCTTCTCTATCGTTTTCGTTTTGGCTGAAATGTCCCCTTGGGAGCAAAACGTCCAGGATATGAGCGAAATGTCTTGCATGCAGGATTGCAGGTGAAATGCCAAAGAGGGGAAACGTCCTGATATTTTTTCCGTCAGTGCTCAGTAATGTCCGTTTTCATGTTGCGCTTGTCAGTTGTTGTGTGCAACGTGTATTTCCTTTGAAGCATGAAAAGTGTGGTAATACTATTTTACGACACAGATTGTTGCCAAGAGTAAATATTATTCTTTTCATACTTGTTACCTTCCTAAATTTATTGCCATATCCCCAGTTGCAGTAAGTAGTAATTGAATAATATACATCGGGCGACTTCACTTTTTGACTTAGACTTTCGCTGAGACTTTCGCTGAGCCTAAACTTCAGTCTAAGTACCTACTTAAGTAAAAAAGTGAAGTGATTTCGCTGAGACTTTCGCTGAGCCTAAAGTACCTACTTAGACCGAAGTTTGGACTCAGCGAAAAGTCTCAGCGATTCGCTGAGTCCAAAAGTACCTACTTAGACCACCAAAGTTGAGCCGAACTAACCTGGCTAAAGTCGGTTCGATTTGCATGGAAGAGATAGCTTTAGCCCTTAGGGCTTAACTTTCGCTGAGTCTGAATCAACTTCAACTTTTGACTTTAGCTGAGCGAAAACATGGTGACCATTTACAGTCCTATGCGTACGGATAGTTTAGTTAATTAAAGCAGTCTGGTACCAAAAATAAACGCCATAATAAATATGCAATGACGTCAGATGTTACGTAATTAGGCCCTACGTTATTTGCGTGTGCAGCGCAATTAAATAAGCAAGTCCAAGCGTAAATGGTTGATTAATTTCCTGTTAGGTTTACGTGTTTTTCTGCCATTTTTAATAGTTTTTACTGACTTAGACCAAAGTTTAGTTCAACTGTGGTCTAAGTACAGACTTTAACGCTCAGCGAAAAGGCTTAGCAAAAGTCTAAGTCAAAAAGTGAAGTCGCTCATTGTATGTAAACAGTTTTAGCTACAAAGATTTGCTAATGAAGCAGGAAACTTATCAGTAGGGCTGTACCGAATAGTAGATTTTACTATTCATCCAAAAAAGAATAATTTATGATATTATTCGGCCGAATGTGAATAGAATACGAATAGCTGACACAAGTTCAAACACATTGCACGATGCCTTTGTTTCATTGCAGTGTGGTGAGAAATTTCCAAATTGGACATTCGAAAAACTTTTATTTTGTAATTTGTATTAATGTTAAATGAATAATACTAACAAGCGATTACTGACACTAATGAAACATCATCTGAGGGGAGTTACAGACACTGGCATAGCCATGGGAAGGACACTGGGAGCTCATGCCCTCTCCCTTTAGGAGTCAAATCAGTACACAAAATAGTGAAAAAATGCACCAAAATGCTTCATTTTTGCACAAGAATTTAAAAAAAAATTGGGGATGAGACACAGTACCTCCCAAATCATTCCTCAGATGGGGAGGGAGACCACTCTCCAGACTGCACCCTTCATGTGCCCCTTTATATTCAGATCCTGGTTACACCAGTGGTTACAGAGATATTCAGAGATATTAGGCCTAAGCCTTGGCTGTGGCTTTAAGGCGTTGTAGGCCAGTAGGCCTATGCCTTAACCTTGGCCACTTGCCTTGTTAGATAATGTGTGATGTTCTTTGTCTTTCAAATAAGGTGCAGACTTTTTCGGAAATGTCACAAAATGATTCACTTTATGAGGGTTTATGCAGTAGCATTGTACGTGGTAGGGGGTAATGTGGCATGTGCCCCTAAATTTTGGGTTGTTGGAAATTTGTCAGAAAATGTTTAGCCAGAAATGTAACATTTGGGCAGAAAATACGCCACTGTTTATGACGGACTTAGGTTTGTCTAAAGGTCAGAGATCAAAATAATGCTTCGAATGTAGACCAAGTGGTATACAACAACTTGAGCGGCGAATTCTGCTAACTTTTCTCTCCCCCATCTGTAAATTGACGTCGCGCGTTGTTGAAAACAAGAAATTTGAGCTAATGCTCACGGGACGCGCGAAAGCCTATAGCAGTTCCTACCCGCAGGCAGTCACCCATCGCAGTACTAACCAGGCCCAGCGTAGAGTAACTTCGTTTCAGTCGAAACGCGTTACCAACTACGCCGTGCCACCAACGCCAGTACCGTGGCGCCACCTTGTGAATGATATAGCCTTGTGTCGCAGCAAAAAATTCATAAAACCCCTTATTTTGGCGTTCAAGGTCATTGAATTCGGCGCCAATCGAAAGCCAGTGTACGACTTCCTATTAGTGATTAATAGTAACCTAGGCCCTATCTCACACCGTTACTGAGATGCAGCGACTTATTGGCCAAAAATCGCAAATTTTGCCCACCCCCTCTCATTTAGCGCCCTCATTCGGGGTGACTCCCTTCGAATTTATGGGAAAGCTTTACGGTTCCTGAAACTAGAGTCTTCCGGGCAGCCGACGGTGAAGATTTGGTGATCCTAGCTTGCACCGTTTTTGCCTGATCCACCCGTGTGACAGACGGACAGACAGACAGAATTGCGATGGCTAAGACGCGCTGAAAGCAGTAGCTGCTTTCGCGCGTGAAAACTCGTTTTCTCCACTGCTCACCGCGTCGCTTCCCTTGTTATGCTGTAGCATTTGCTTATTTTCCTTTTACGTTGCAAACATTCGCTGTTCAAGAACATGAACAAGTGACACTGATAGTGATACGCCATTTTGTTATTTTGCGATTTTGGAAGTGATGGAATTGCGTTAGGTCGTGGTTATGATGTGAATGCATTGTCTTTTTTTGATTTATCATCGATCTACGTCGACGGATATCTAAATCTGCTGCGATGGAAGCCGTAAAAGTATTCACCACAGAGGCGTGTATAGCTGATCGTTTCGCTAGTTTGTACCGGTGTTTTGGTGCAGTGTTGAAGCGGACGCGTGTAAAATGCGAAATGCGGAAGTGCGAAACCTACAGGGTGTAAAGTGTGATATCATAAGTGCAGAAATTTGTAGCGTTTATTTAGACGATCAAAACTGCAGTCTGTAAAATATGAATGAAAAGGCAAAACCAGTCACTTAGCTAGTGTGGGTCTGTTAGAAAAAAAATATCATTCATTTTGTCTTTCATACGATTTGTATAGTCATTATTTTGTGTTTCCGGTTGCAGTTTCCGTTTCAAACAAATTTTAAATTGATTTATTGTAGTGCTGTTAACAGGGCAGTGGTAAAGTGCGAGGTGCGAAGAGGGTATAGTGCACTGTGTAGGACAGGGACCGGTTACGATCACCGATTGGTGAAAATAAGTAAAAAGGTTAGTATCACCTATCGGTGATTTTATCCTTCTAGGCTGAAATCACCGATCGGTGAAAATTATATATAAAGTTAAAATCACCGGTCGGTGAGTTTAGTTTTTGTTGCCAAGATCACCGATCGGTGTAAATAAGAAATAAGGTTTAAATCACTGATTGGTAAAGCTAATTACTAGTGCCAAAATTACCGATCTGCTAAAGTAAATGACCAGCGATCAGCCACAGCTACTGTTATTTTCTCATACATGTGCGCCAAATGTCGTTTCCGTTTGTGGTTAACTAAAATCAGTAAGTAAAGTAAGTAAGACTTGACTTAGCAAAAATTGTTATTTACATAGGTTGTAAAAGATTTGTATTATATCCATAATCCTACTATTTATGACACAATTAATTTTAGGCCTCTAAGCAAGATGCTAATATGCAAGCTGTTAATGTTATTTTATACTGCAGAACCTATATCTGTCGTCGCTTTTAAACTGGTGCAGAAGCTACTCACTAACTGTTAACTACTCAACACAGCATTATACTACTGACACAACAGCATCTGCAGGAGCAGATGCTGCTGTGGGTCTCCTTGTTGATGCCAAGTAGTATCATTTCTGTTGTCCACCACCTGTCAATCAAAGTTGATTAGCCGTCGACAATTATGCTTCCAGTTGAATGGCCGCTCGCATTCGGTAACATCGTCCGCAGTCGTAAGCTGCAGTCCTGGCTGATCGCGCCGTTGACTGCTCCATGGCGTGCAGTGTGCATGCTGTGCCTTTCATCTCGCCATGCTGAAGTGTTATCAGGTCGCACGCTGGCAGCCGCAGGGCCGTATTGCTGTAATCGATTCGTTCCTGTACGTTCTGAATGGTGGGTAAACTGCAAGGAATCTATTTATAGCTGACGAATCGCGTGCCACCTCGCACGCTCCCTCGCACTATAATCTCTGCACCTCACAACTTGCATTTTACCCGACCCCCTGTTAACACACACATCAGCATTGATAACTCTATTGCTGTAGAAGTGCCATTGCTATATTTTATGTGCCTTAATTAATAAGCAGACACATGTAAAATGCTATGTATGGAAATGCGACGTCGACAGAGTGTAAAGTGTAATATCAGAAATGCAAAATATCTTGTTTACTTACATACATAATATTCTGTACACTTTTTGTCAGTCACCTTCAAGTACTTTAACTGGTAGTGGGTTAGGCAGAATACTAACCGGCAACGTGGCAGTTGGCTAGCCGCTATTCCGTATTCCAAGTCTTTAGATTTTTGTTGTGTTTTGCGCAGTGCAAGATAAATTTATTATGTATTTTTATTTGCTCTACTTAAGTTTAGCTGCAGCATAACATATGCATGTTGTGCTGTTGTCAGCTGTCATCTCTATATGATTCAAAGCCACCGGTGTCACGAGCTAAGATGGCATCCATCACTAAGACTGCACTGAAGGCTGTCAAATTCTACAAGCATGTTGTACAAAGTGTAGAAAAATTCATTTTAAAGGTATGCAGTTCGATTGTTAAAAATACTATGCATATTTTGCAGAATGCTAGTATATTTGTACTGTAAACTTGACAAGATTATGCCATTGTGCAATGTGCATCTGAGACTTCATACTCAAGACTCTGACTTTGGGAAGTCGCAACTTGCATGTGTATTACGACTTGCCAAATGCGTTGTGTGACTTGTCGTTAGTAGGGATGTGTTATTCAAATTTTTTCCTTATTCGGAATTCGAATCACATTATTCGAATATTGTTCGGAATTTGATTCTTTAGGGTACCGCTGGAAGTCCACTAGTTAACAATTACAATAACCAGCAGTCCAGCGTAACGTAGAACCTTTGACAATCGACCATGTATTGTTCTATCAGACGGCCAAACGATGTATGTTCGTAAATTGTAATTAAAGTTGGTGTTAAATACTATTAATAAACGCTTTGTAACATAATGTGTTAGTCTTATGACTTACAGCGCAAATGCTATTCGATTGCATGACTTTCACAATGTAAACACAATGTAAACAAAAACATAACCTAGGATGTAAATATTAAGTAAGTAACAGAAATGGAAACTTTACCTGCTTGACGTGTACGACTCAAGTTCAAGTGTTATAGTCGCCGCCAGCCTAATGCGTAGCGTAGGCCTCTTTCTTTTGACTTGTTTCAACCTATGTAGGCCTAATTATAAGGGTATTTTCATAAAGAGAAACAATTTTTTTTTTAAGTTTTCGAATAACGTATTATTAGGCCTATAGGCCTACTGCAACGCACATCCACAGTAGTCACCAACTAAAAACAAAGAAAAAAGTAAGCCTATACACAGCACGTTTACTCATAGTCAGTTACTTGCAATTCCACGGCATAACTTATCCTTTGGTTCTCGTTCTTCTCGTGTCTTTTTGTGCACCGAAAATTTGGAACTCCTTAACTCCTCAAATTCGTCAATGCCAAACCTATAGTTTATTAAAATTTTAAAAAAAACAGTTCAGTTCAGTTGGGCAAATGTAAAGTCTAAAGTACATGTACGTTTTTCACATTTTGGTTTGATAATCAAGAACGCTTAGTTTTGTCATGTGTTGCCATACGAGAGACTGATTTACTCGTTTCGCCGACATGGTCAACACACATGCGCACAGAACTACTGACTGCAGAGACTGGAAACCGCTCAGACTTATAGTCTAGGCCTATAGTGTAGAGCCTAATACACTGAAGTCCTTGTTTGACTTTGAACTTTGATAGTGCGGCTTTACCAACAGTAGGAGGCAGTATCAAAGGTCAGCGTCTTAATTTGCCGGCATGTGATTGGAGTGGGGCGGTTGAATTGCACGAAAGAGCTAAGATGAAAAGGAGCCCGCATTCATTGATCTCTGCTTACTGTATGGACGGGCTCCTGCAAGCAGGCTTGCTCTAAATACATGCCCTTAGGCAGTGTCACGGTGTGCGGTGTGCCACCTACCGTACAGTACGACGGAGACGGCCACGTGCGGCGTTAATTACAGTCAGATGCGTGTGAAGAGAAATAAACAACATGGAGCCATTGTTTGCAGCAACTATGGTTTATTGTACATTCAACATATATCGCTGCATAAATTAACAAATAAATCAAATATCAAACAACCCATAACGTAATTCGGAATTCAAACAAACCGAACAAATTGCGAATAATTGAATATTGGATTACATCCCTAGTCGTTAGTATGTTTTGTTTTATGTAATATAATGGTTCTATATGACAGTTCATAATTAATTTATAGTTTATAACTAGTACTGGTTGGTAAATTTGAAAATGCAATTTTAGACTTTAATCTATCTGTAGGGCTGTCTACTTTTAAAAAATCAAAATAATCACGACTGTGTAAATTATATTATTGTTTATGCCAGGTACACTACACAAGTGTGTCGCATTATAATTTTAATTGTTTTACATTGTTGGGTATTTTGTTACTTTAGACACCATAGATTGAGAGAATGAAAGCTGTCAGTGGCTAGCCCCAACAGCAAAAGTGTGCTTTTATCTACTGGCATTGTCTCGTTGTTAATAAAGTTAATTACCTGGTATATTTACAAATGCGTAATGTGAATGGTCATAAATGAGCTAATATTGACATGCAATTATTTGACAGTTATTTTAATGTGTTGTACAGTATACAGTATAGAACTAATGTACATTGTTCTGATGAAGTTGTTGATCTGTGGTGCAGTGTCGACCGGAGTACAAAGTTTCGGGATTATATGTCATCGACTCCATTGTGCGCCAGTCTCGGCACCAGTTTGCAGAGAAGGATGTCTTCGCTCAGCGCTTTGCCAAAAATATTCAGACAACTTTTCAGCATTTACTGCAAGGTGCACCAAATGAAAAGGTCTGCACTTGCTCCCGCTTAACGTGCACTGGGTCTGTTTTTTGGCTTTCCGGACAGGTGCAGTGATTTGTTGCAGTCTTGACCAGGACCTTTCTGGATTGACTGCAAAAAAGAATGCTGTTGACCCTGAAGAGATGTCACCACGCCCACAATTCGAATTGCCTATAGCGTAAATAAAGTTCTAAACAAGTGCTTTGTGTTTTACAAATTTATTTTCTCAGTAAACAAAAGTGCTGGCTAACAAGCCGATAAATGCACACACTTGTACTGTACGATTATCTTTACGCACAGTAAAATGCACAAAACTAAGTTAATTGGTACATAACTGCCTTTAAGTACCAAAATTTGGCATGAAACAATCAAACTGAGTCATTTGTAAACAATGTGTTTGATTGGCTGACGCGGTGTGATGCAACTCGCTACTCTCATGCTGTGCGGCTTTACACAGTACACACTTCTGACCTGGTTTAATGAGTCTTTCTGGAACGATTAAAAAACGTGAAACTTTCATTCCGGAAACAATAGAAAAATGACTTGGAACTGACCAGACTTGGTCAGGTTTTCAAAAAAACAGGCCCACTATGTGAATCTTATGTGGTCTACAAAATTACTTGTTGTGTTGTACGTATATTGTAGCGAGTCATTACGTATGTTTTTATAAAATGTTTGCTGTTTTATGTTCTATATACCGGGTACCATAATATGAATTGAATTCATGAGATTACAACTTTTATTTAGGCTACATATTTGTTGACATTTTGCCATTCACTGCTGCCTTTTTTGGAACGATTCCAATTTTTTCTCAAAATTGGAGCTGTAACTGGATGAATTATGCCATGTGACTTATCAGTTGCTATTTCAGTCTATGAATTTGTTAATGTTTGTGGTTGTTGGTGTGGATTGTCTTCAGGAGAAGATAGTGCGGGTTGTCCACTTGTGGCAGAAGAACAGCGTATTTCCAGCAGAGACGCTGCAGTCATTGTTACAGCTTGTAGGCTCTGGCAGCAGCAACAGTACTGAACCCGCAGCTTCGCAGCGAAATGCAGAAAGTGCAAATTCTGCATCTTTTCCAGGTAGTTTGGTGATTTCACTTTTTTCAGTTGAACTGAAAATATGTATAGTACTTTAAATATTATGCAAATTTGTACTTAATCAGTCATTTAAAGCATGTTTGTATATATGCATTATCCAGCATATGAAATTGTTTGTTGCATTATCAGTCAGGTATGAATTGCCAAAAACGTAGGTTTTACAATCATTCATTAGCTTGCATAGTGCATACCGTTGGTATGAAGATCAAAAGGAAGCCACATCAGTTGCTAGCATTGATATTAGCCACTGACATTTGACTTGCTGTTGCAAATAAATTCAGACTAATGTTGTCAGATGCATTTGAAGTATATTTATTACCAGTGTTCTGATATTGTCATGACATGTGGCTCTTGAGAACTTGTAGAATAGACCCAATATGTTTCTTTGCTGGATGCCATAAATGAGTACCTAAATCAGGTTTTTGGTTTGATGTCATTTGCTACGTTGCATAATATCCTGTTTGCTAATGTTATGTTTGTGTAGATACTAGATATGTTTATTGCCATTATTTCAGTTTTGTGTGTTAGTTTATTTTTTTGCTGTTTTGCGGCTGCTGCAATTTCCAAACAATGACCAATAAGCCTAGCCTACACTGTCTAGCAATCCTATCCTTGTTTGCGGTCATTCTACTGTATGCAGAGTTGCAGAAATTTGATTTCAGCGCTGAAAAACTCGTGAAAATGTAGTAAATGGCAAATAACATATTCTTTTTAGGCCTATATTTATTTATTTTTTTATCACTTTATTTTTATTTATTTTTATTTCTACGGTTTTTTCGACAGCCAATTTGATGCTTAATTGCCTATATGTTTGTGGTTCTAGTTGCTGACATGATGTGTATGTGTGGTCGTTGTCACTGTTCAGAGTCACCAGCGCCAGTTTCAGCCGCACCAGTGCCAGTGACAGTAACAGAAGCTCAGCAGCCAGCTGCCGTTGCTCCACCAGCATCCAATATGTTGTTGTCACCACCGAAAGACACAAAGTCGTCGTCCACATCCTCGAAGCCAGCGAGTGATATTGAGACATCTCTGAGCTCACTAGCAGCACAGCTTGGTGGCGCCGTTGCTGCTTCGGAGAATCTGCAAACGACCGATTTCCTCTCAGCATTCGTTCAGCTGCTGCAGTCACAGGCTGCGGTATGTCTTCTAATCACTGCTTTTTGACCATTGTTCATTTTTTCCGTATTTATATGATATATTTGTTTTATGCTTCTATTTTGTTGCTTTTTTATGCTTCATCTGTTTTTCAGCTGGTAAAAAACAGCTAAGTGGTCTGATTGAACGAAAATAGACTTTTCATGTACCTTTTAACAGTTTTTTGCAACTGAAATGCACTTGGTGCAGCATTTCTTCAAAGCTCAGATTACACTGTATAAAACATTTTGTCCATGGTCTTCCGGCCATCAATTTGCCATCCAGATTATGAGAGACATTCAATATAGATGCCGAGTATAAATGTCATTGAAATTGTATTACCGGTTAGTACTATTTAGGACTGCAGTATTGCCCAACTTATTGGGCTTTAATTAGACATCATAAAAGAAGACACAGTTGCCAACAACAGGGACGTAGTCTGCAGGATAAATTGTCAAAAGTTATTTTACAACAAAATCCAAGCATTGGAGAAACACAGGACCAAGTGCATTTTAGTTCCAGAATTTAAAGTTAAAAGTAGAAAAGTATGATGCATATCTCTTTTGTGTAACTATGTCGGTCTATGAACTTTTTGAGTCCCCCTCATAATGTAATAAGAATTTAAAAGGTAACACAAATGCTATGATTGCACTGCCATTGTTTGCGTACCTGGATTTTTCTGTTTGTGTGGTGCAATTTTCAAAATGTTGGTTTTGCCGCATTTGCTTTTTTTGGTCGTGTTATTTTGACTTATTATCTTCGCCAAGTGACAGACAGTTGCTACATCGTAGGTGTTTGTACTGTCACTACTGTGAAATGCAGGGATTACAGGCCCGTCAGTTGCAGACAGCAGTTAGTTCATCCTCAGCGCCTCCTCCGCCCACTACAACATCAGCAGCTATAGCAGCATCACTGCCTGTAAGTGTTCAGCCAGTGACTACCTTTTACCAGCCACCGGCAGTCACTGCGTCATCGTCCAACTGGTCTGCTCTGCCCAGTACTGCACCAGTGTCTAGTAGCAGTGCACAGCCCGCATTCAACAAGGTACTTTATCAAAGCTGCTGTAGCACTGTCGTATCAGTTCACACATACCATTTATTAGCATTTTGTATGTCTGCTACAAACTCATTGCTGTAATATTTATGAGGAGCCAAATCAATTTTTGTAGGAAGATAATACTGCAAATATACGTCAGCCCATTGCTGACATAATTTGATATAGGGTGTTGGGATGTGTGCTGATGTTGTGGGGACTTACACATCCTTAGCATGGTGGCCACAAACATGGAATGCTCAGGGAGTTTTCTGAACCTACAAGACTCAGTAAATGATCAGGGAGTTCTGTGCAGCCTCGGGGAAAAATTATAACAAACAAAGTAATCGCCGTATGCAGTTCCCAGAGTGTAAAAAATGCGGTAAAGTATGTTTGCAGCCGGGGCTTTAACGGAGGCCCTGCTGAGTTCTGACAGTCTTGCAAAGGTATGGATGTGTGATTGTGTTTGTGGCATGTAGAAGCTTCTTGCGTTTGACTACGGAGAGTCTGATGATGAGGATGCTGGCAAGCCAGCCTCCAGTCTGCAGCAGCAGCAGTCTCATGAGCAGCAGCTAGTGCCACCACAACACACTGTGTCGTCACTGCACTTTGTGCCACCGCAACATGCAATGCCACCACAACACTCTGCGCCGCCACCACCAAATACATTGCCACCTCAGCATACAGTGGCGCCACCCCAGCTCACGGCATCACATGACAGTCTCAGTTTTCAGCACCATCATCATCATTATCAGCAGCAGCAGCAGGATGTTCTGCCTGACAGCCTCCAGCAGCAGCAGCCTGTAGAAGCAGCGATGCCAATACAAGCTATCATCCACCACCATCAACCACATCCGTCTCCGTTCTATCCTCATGAGCAGTGAGTCACGTGCTTCTACCAACTATCAGTCTATCACATTCACGGCAAATTTTTCTATAGCACCTCCTACAGTACCAGATGGCAGCAGTCAGCACTTATCAAGAAAAAACAATAGGAATCTAGAGTAAGTTTGGAAATGGAGCATAAAATGCTAATTTTGTCGTCTATACCCTATATGCCACATTGAATAAAATGCTTTTAGTCGCTTCTTGAGTAGAGTATGGCAGATAGCAGATACCAATAACAGGAACAACAACTATCTGTCTGGTGACTATGATGCTTAAAAATATCCACACATGCTGCACATAGCTTCCATTCTGAGCAGCCGCCACCCAGTCATCAGTCAAGCAATGCATTACTATTGCATAGCGCTGTAGATCCCAGAAGAATTAGTTATTATGTCAGGTACGGAAGAAATAACAGGTCATTAATAAAGTTTGGCTCCTTGATAACATTTTCTAGTTAGTGTGACAATTTTTATTTCAGATCAGTTGTCATACCATCTAGGTGACAAGCATGTTGTATGAGAAGCATGTCATAACCGTATACAAGTTGTCTGGAATTTCATGTACGTTGTTATGCTGTTACCAGTTTACCGTACTGTGTAACTTTCATTGCATGTGTAGACGGAATCTAGTGGATGAGAGGATGCTCGATGCACAACCTCCACCTCAGCCGAGTGAATACCAAAGCATGGTGGTTGACGAGCCACCACTTAATCATGCAGTCCCGTACATCGATGTCAGCATGCAGCAAGATTTAGGCAGCAAGTTTGCCGAGCTGCAGCGCGATGGATACACTCATGACAGGTGGCAGCCTGTCTGTGGACTGAATGAGGCCAGTCCGGATAAGTGGAGGCCTGTTAGTGGTCTTCGTGAGCGCAGTCCGGATGCCTCGTTCCGATCTCATTATTCTGGTGGCTTTGATGATCGTGCTGTGTCTGATGGAATGGCGTGGCACAGTCAACATGAGGTGAAAGCATTGCATTTCATCAGTGGCATATTAATGCATTCTGTTGTCCCGTATTTTTCTCTGTGTGAATTTCACTTGTGTACGTTAGCATGTCATATCAGTTTGAGTGTTTGGAGACTGTTACAGTCCAACTTTTTGCTTATATTGTTCTGCCGTGATGTTTTCGTCAGTTTCAGAACAACTCATGAATGGATCCTGGACAGATAAAGAAGTACAGTCAATTGGACAGTGGACACCCGCTGTGGACAGTGGCTGTAATAATGGTGCTTATTTGTGTGTGCAGCAAGCCTATCCACCATTGATGGGACAAGCATCAGAGCAGCCGTATAGTGGAAGGTCCGAGTCGTACGATGACAGTTCAACTGCAGCTGAAGACCAATGTGCCGACTACGAGGAGCGTAGTGGTCAACAGATGGAAGAGTTGAATGAGTTGGTGAGAGAACGACGGAGAGACAGAGACCGAGATTACGACGGCGAGAGAGAGCGGGAGCACCTGCGCCGACACAAGTCTGGTGATCGGTGAGTAACGCTTGCTGTTGTTGTAGTGTAATCACGGTCCATATAAAGTCTGGAAAGTCTTGGAATCCATATGCTGAAATTTTCATGCCTGGAATTTAGCTTGTGAAGTGCTGGAAAATATTGGAATCCTGGAATTTCAGCAAGATTGATTGTGTACCATAAGGCTGATTTCTGTCAATCACTGTAACTGCACTTACAGAAATAAACCATTTTTATCAGACAGTACTATATTTTGGTCCTGAAAAGCCCTCAGATTTTGCTTTTTTGGTCTTGGAAAATGCACAACAAGTGTGTTTGCAATTTTTTACTAACCCTGTAGATGTACTGTGTGAAACACTTATGTCTGTTGTGGTTAATCGTTTTCTAATTGTTATTATTGGAGAGACATCTAATGACATGGCCAGCTGACCTTTTAGTGACTGCTAACTTTTCTTTTTTGATGAGACTTTTTTCTGATGTTTAATGACTGATTTCTGGCTGCAGGTCACCTCAGCGACGTCGGGACAGAGGAGACTCATCACGGCGTTCTAGAGACGATCGTTCCCGGGACAACGATCGTTCTCGAGAAGATCGGCGGGATCGTCATGGACATTCGCACGACCGAGATTCACGTCGCCAGAGGTTAATTTTCAGTGTTTCCATTTTTAATTACGCGTGAAAGCAGCTACTGCTTTCAGTGCATCTTAACCATCGCAATTCTGTCTGTCTGTCACACAGGTGGATCAGTCAAAAACGGTGCAAGCTAGTGTCACCAAATCTTTACCGTTGGCTGCTTGGAAGACTCTAGTTTCAGGAACTGTAAAGCTTTTCCATAAATTTGAAGGGGTCAGCCCGAATGAAGGCGCTAAATGAGACGGGGGTGGGAAAAATTTGCGATTTTTAGCCAATAAGTTGCTGTATCTCAATAATGGTGCGAGATAGGGCCTTGGTTACTATTAATCACTAATAGGAAGTCGTACACTGCTTTTGATTGCCGCCGAATTCAATGACGTTGGATGACCTTGAGTGCTAAAATAGGGATTTTATGGATTTTTTTTGGCGCTTTAGGACTGCGAGACACATTTCAAGAGTGAATTGCGCCGAAACCAATTGAGATAGACATGGACAAGCTGCGTATGAAATTTTTAGCATTGAACGTAGATTTGAACGGTTCATGTCACTATTTTTTAGGTTCAAGGAGAGCATGAGAGCATCAAAGAGCGGTACTTCCATAGAAGTCGCTATTTTACCATTGTTGGCCAGTCTTACGTGAAAATGGTTGCAGATAGGCATGGGCATGCTGCCTATCACAACAAGCACTAGTGACGAGCTTTTCAGTTGTATCAACATTGATGACTTTGAAAGACCCTGAACTTCTGAAATAAGGGGTTTTTATTGATTTTTGCGATCTTCAGCTGCAGCGCACACTCGAACAATGAACTGCAATGAAATGGCTGGAGACCAACTGACAGTTTGTGAACAGAAACTGCTACAGGCTTTTGTGCATCTCGTGAGCATTAGCTCAAATTTCTTGCATAAAATTTCTTGCACTTCTTGTTGTTTATGACTGTAGTTACGGTCTGTGAAGTGCTGCTGGATTTAAGTTAGTGGTCTTGCTGTTGACATGATACGTGTGCCACCACAGTGTGCAGTACAATCTTGCTATCAGTAGTAATTTCTTGCACCAGTTACAATTTTCTTGCTTATTTTGTGAATGTGGAAAGGTTATGGTTTCTAATGTGAAGCACTGCATTGGTGGCAGTCGTTTTGTTATGAGTATGTCCAACTGATTGTTTGGTTTACAGTAGTGTGTCATCTTTTTCTTACTTTCACTGAAACTGATTAACACTGGTATGCAGTGCTATACTGTGTGTGATGCTGTGTGGTTACTTTCTACATGTTTATGTCATAATTCAGAATGCAAGAGGTCATGTGCAAGCTTGTTTTATGTGTTACATGAATAATAAATAATACTGTTAATAGTAATAGACATGACATTGTAAATGGTGCTGTCATGCCTTGGCACTTCCTGTTCTCCAGTAGCCAGCATTATGATATTGATGACTGTCTGGGGGATAACAGGGAAGATTATTAGAACTTCCATTACTTTTAATTACATTTGTAATTTTTAGGTTTAGGTCGTTTTTTGTGTTTTGTGTTTAGGTTTTTTATGTAAAGGTTAAACTTTCTGTTTTATTATTGTGTGTGTGCAATTGCCTGGAAAGGCCGTTTCCGAAATGACCTATACTGTGTCGGGTGGGACGTTAAACCCTACTCACTCATCTACTCATGCCTTGGCATTAATTTGATGAAAGAAGCACAGTTCTAGGTGGCCTCTGATTTTCAGACCAAATCAGTTGGCTTAAGCCTCTCATTCTGACAGATTGTGTATGACGTAATGACAGTACACAGCTGCAGTTTTTAGCAGTATAATTTGTATTATTTATTGTATTATTTAGCAGTATAATTTATAGCATATGATAAGTTATAATAAATTCATCAAATTACAACTTTTTATCACTGTTTTTGTTGACGTTTCAGCAACCACTGCTGCCTTCTTCGGAACGACTGTCTACCAGGTGTAGCTGCGGCGGACAGTAAAGTAGTCATAGATGTAATTTGATAAATTTATTATAACTTATTAAGTTACATTTCAGCCCGTGAGTCTATTCAAAGACATAGCATATGATGTAATGCATTGGTGCAGAAGATCAAGGTCACGCAGTTCATCAAGAGATCTTGAACGAGCAAAACGTGAACGTGTACGTGAGAGGCGATCAAAAGGGCTTCCACCTTTCAAAGAAGAACATCTTATTAGTAAGTTACTGCCTTGTAATTAATTAGCTTGATAATTAGTTTCATTACAGCTAGAGAATCTAGGGTTTGAATGGTGATTGTCTGATTCATGCTTCACAGATGTTTTTGTTGTTTTTGTTAATTTTGTTGACTGACTTGATTTACAAAGAAATTCTGGTCAAATTTAAGAAAACGTCACTTTTAGGGGAAATCTTACGAATAACTGAGGAATAACTTGTGAAAAACTTGTTCCATTTTTTACAGACTTATACATAACTCAAACTGTTACTGGTCATCTCCAAGCATTGCTACTACATTTAAGTATTTTGTGTTGTAATCCTCGGTATTTTGGACATAAGTTCTTTCAGGTCTTTCAAACTGATGATTGGTTAACAAAAGAGCATTCGTCCTGTTTATGTAGGTTGTTGTAAGCCAGTGTGACAATTTTCTATGATTGACCGAAGAGTGGCATGATTTATGTTGAATATCGTTATGATGAATCATGATTAAGCTGTTTTGTGTGTGCAGTTTGTAGTAAGACGCTATGGATTGGTCGGCTCAACAGACACACGACAGAACAGGCGTTGTTATCAGAGTTATCTGAGTTCGGTGAAATTTCATCTGTTAATGTGAGTTGTGCTTGTGTTGTGTTCTTATGCCAAATTACTAGTGAGTTGTAGGCACTGTAGCCTATGGGGGCATGGAGCAATTCAATTTCCATCGTGGGGCAGGGCAGCAGTGCCGCCCCGTAGGCACTAGGCAGGGCATGGAGCAATGTGGTAATGGGCATTGAATACTTACTAATGTAAATATCGTTTGTTCAACTTTGTGATTATTGGCAGTTCCTCTGTGTTTTGTTATGTCATTTTGCTACAGTTGGCTCTTTTAGTTCAATTTGTAATCATGTATTGTAGCTTACATAACTAAGATCCAGCATGTTTACATGATCCAGCAAATGTCCAGCAAACTTCTGGCATTAGCACGTGTATTTTGAATACATTTGCTGGAAGTTTGCTGGATCGTGTAAACACCCCATTAATTACTGATGCGTTGCAGTTGTGAAAGACCTGTTTACTGTACAGTGGTGCGCAACTTTTTTAAGCTGCAATCCAAATAGCATGGGCCAGACCAGTGCAAAATTAGCATTAAAGATCTAAACAGCAGAGATATGTTTTATCGTGTAAATATATCAGACTCAGACATTTGTGCATTAGTGCCTAAAGTTGGAAGTTGATGGCAGTCAGTGAATAATATGCTAGGTGTATAATTTTGTGTGTCATATTTTTGGTGTTTTTCTAATGGACATCATGGGTTCGAGATTGTGCACCACTAGTTGAATTATCGCCATTGAGTTGGTTAATGTTTATCGCTGCATGTGTGCATTGTAGCTGATCCCTCCGCGTGGCTGTGCCTACGTCTGTTTTGCTTTGCGTCGCGATGCCGCGCGTGCCCTAGAGAAGTTGAAAGGATACAAGCTCGGTGGCAATTTTCTTAAGGTAAATTTTACTATTGCAACTGTCTGTTCTCAAATTACATTACTGAACTACTCTGTTAATCTTATTAATGATATAAAACCTTGTATGAATGTGTGCATTTATGGGCATCAGATTATTACCTTGCAACAGGGTCCATTTCTCTCCCGGATATCTATACATTTCTGATTAGTAACAGTCTTCTTAACTCGAACAATGAATACTTCTGAATTCAACCACATTATTGTCTGCTTACAGGTTACAAATGCTAAGGGTAATGTTTGGTATCATATTCTCGTTGGTTTGTTGTTGTTGTTGACATGTTTGCAAGCATAGAGTTGGAGCACAGCTGGCATGTTATGTTATCAAGTTGCAGATATTGATGTAAATGTTTTCATATTTGTTAGTGTATGTGCATTATTATGAGACGTGGTTGGCTCAGCTGATGATTAACTGCATGGCAGGTGACAGGTGGCATGTGTAATGAAGTTTACATTGTGCTTGTATGAGGGTGGCGACCATGGCATCTTATTGTAGTGGTCACTGAAAATATTGGTCATGGCCAACACAATTATTCAACAGCGGGCTCGGTTAGTACTTGAGTGTGTGTGTCTCGACGGACAGATAGGTAAGCCATCTCAGTATGTCATCAGCCACCCAGATCAACTCAACCTGGCCTCCTTCTGTCTCTGGTCTCACAGTGTAAACTGGTGTCTGGTTGACAGCTAAGGAAATGAAGATCAGAACTCCCCTAACGACCTTTTGGCTCAGGAAGGACTTTGCATTTTTTGTGCACATATTGGCTGTGTTGCTGCAACTGCTGATGCTGCCGTAGGTGGCGTGGGCGTTGGACGTCGGAGTGAAGCAGTCAGAGTTCAAAGACTTGTGGGACGTGGAGCTCGGTGCAACGTACATTCCCTGGAGTAAAGTGCCGGACAATCTGGAGCAGCTCGCTGAGGGAGCTTTCATTGATGACGAGTCGTTGCCGGAAAGCGTGCGAAGTAATTGTGTGGTTTTATGTTTACTGTTCAGCAATTTAGCAATTTGCTAGTTTTTTGTTGGGTGACAGAAAGTGTGTCCAATCTATTGAAAACCTAGGCTACACTACTAATTCCCACAGATTCTGTTTTGGTGACCTTGCTTATCCTACATTCTCCTACCTTCGTTGATCTGCTGATTCAGCAGATATTTCGCAGTCTCTGTTTAATGTTTGGGCAGCATATGTTCTCTAACTGTTTTCTTTAGATCAATATGTTTTTTCTATCATGTTGTTCACAAGTTGTCTGCTGTCTGTATCTTTTGTATTGCTCTTGTTTTTTCGCTAATATCCTTTCCTGTAATATATTATGTCGCATTCCATTATATTCAGTGCTTTGTGTTACAGTTTAAGATTTGTCCAGTATCTTCCTAAGCCATATATAGATTTTTTTTTGGTCCATTCAGCTGAGCAGCTACTGCTTTCAGCGTGTGTTAGCTGTCGCAATTCTGTCTGTCCGTCCGTCCGTCCGTCACACGGGTGGATCAGTCAAAAACGGTGCAAGCTAGGATCACCAAATCTTCATCGTCTGCTGCCTGGAAGACTCTAGTTTCCGGAATCGTAAAGCTTTTCCATAAATTCGAAAGGGGTCACCCCGAATGAGGGCACTAAATGATAGGGGGGTGGAAACAATTTCTGATTTTTAGCCAATAAGTTGCTGTATCTCAATAACGGTGCAAGATAGGGCCTAGGTTACTATTAATCACTAATAGGAAGTCGTACAGTACACTGGCACTCGATTGCCACCGAATTCAATGACCTTGAATGACCTTGAACGCTAAAATAGAGGTTTTTATGGATTTTTGGTGATTTTAGCCTGCGAGACACATTTCAAGAGCGAATTGCACCGAAACCAATTGAGATAGACATGGACAAGCTGTGTATGAAATTTTCAGTATTGAACGCAGATTTCAGTGGTCTAAGTCTTGATTTTCTAGGTTCAAGGAAACCTGCGCACGAGGGCATCAATTTGCGGTGCCCCCGTAAAAGTCACGACGAAATGGCTGGAGATAGACTGACAGTTTGCGAACCGGAACTGCTATAAGCTTTCATGTATCTCATGAGCATTAGTTCAAATTTCTTGTTTTAGGTCACATTTGAAAGCTTTGATCTAAAAAAAGTGCAATCTTGTTGAATTGTAAGTACCTGCCAGGTGCTGGTCATTCATTCATTCAAGGTTTAATAAAAACTGTTTTGATGAAGGCAACAGTGCTTGTTGAAATGTCATATAAGGTCATCAGCAATGATGTAATTTGATGACTTTGTATGCTTACTAATTACCATTTCATCCTGTCACTATCTGGGCTGATGTCTGTTGTTGGTGATGTGTTGTACAGAGGCAATGGCTGAAGCAAGTCGTCGGCAGGTGGAACGCAAGGCTGCAGCAGCAGCAGCAAGCATCACAACATCATCAGTTGATGCGTTGCCGCCGCCAGCGACAGCAGCAGCAGCATCGTCAGTTGCCAGTAGCACGACAGACTCACCACATGCACCCAGTCCGTCAGCCGCTGATAGTGCCATTACTGGCCCAGTGCAGCCTGCGATGCCAGCAGCGCCTATGATTCCACCCAGCATGATGCCTCCTCATATGCTGCCAGGTAGCCGATACATGCAGTACAACGTTCATAGTATGATATTCAGAACTGTCAAATTAACGCATTAATTAGTGCGTTAATGTGTTAATAAATTAGCACATGTTGAAATGATTAATGCACAGAGATAAATTTATGTTAATTTATTTACATTTACTAAACTGCGGTTATTTGACAATGGAATGAAGTTCAGTAACTAAACTGTAGCTGCCATTCAACGCTACTGTAAATGAATTATTATTCTGAAGACAGGCTAATAGATTTCTGTGACGTCAGTTAGTGTTCATTATACATTTAAAAATTTGTTTCTAACTTTCTATACTTTACAGGCGGGCCCCCCGAAACATCGCTGGGCCCGTGATAATTTGGCCCATTGTAACTTACCCCCCTACTCTCCCTCTTTACGGGCCTGGGTGCATTAATAGAGTGTTAATTAATGCATTAAAAATTAACGCTTTGACAGCTCTAATGATATTGCAACGAGAAAATTGTCGGCCTTGTGCCAGCATGATATTTGGCTGTCTCATTATTTATGTGTAATTGTGTATTCACACCACAGTTAATAATAATAATAATGATTTCTGTTTTGGTGCAGCGCTTCAATGCTGTTTTGTTGCACGACAGTTTGCCGGCTGCTGACTGCACGGACTGACGATCGTACCCACCTTTGTATTTCGTAGTTAATTTTTAGGCTCCCTCGGGAACAGAGTACCGAGGTTAAAAAAAAAAAGAAAAAAAATAATAATAATAATAATAAGTGAACATTTATATAGCACACTATCGTTTCGAAGAAATCTCTAGTGCACTGAATGCGTTATCAGTACATCTGAAACAAAAATGATTTAAGGAAACGTTTAAAAGAGTCCAGATTGAGTGTGTGATCATTCAGGTACGTCGGGAGACTGTTCCAAGCAGACGGGCCAGCGAAAGAGAATGCCAGTTGTGACCCTAACCACGACCTTTTACCCTTTGCGTTAAAAATTGGCCAGCCAGTTGCTGCAACGCTGTGGAACGATCTCACCACTTTTTTTTTGCACCATTTTGTTGTTGAGTCAGGATCCTGCACAGGACGCATGTGTGTGCATAGCCTGACTGGCCTGTGATGCAGCCTGTTTTAGGACAGCCACATGATGAAAAAATGAACGCACATTTAGTGGGGGTGGCATATACAGGCAGGGTTGTGGGTTCATGTCATGAAAAGTCGGAATGAAATTTATCTAGCAGAGTACTAAGGCATGCAAAGTGCAAACCTTCGGCTGTTGTCGTTTTTCTCAGTGTATGTTATTGTTGAGAGGTGCTGTGTGAATGACTGGTGTGTAGGAATGCTGCCTATGATGCCACCAATGCTGAGACCACCTGGTCCTGGCATGATACCTCCTGCTATGTTGCCTCCTGGTGTCGCAATGCCACCGTTCCATCCTCCAGCCTCACAGGTTAAGTCCAAATTCCATTATGCTGACTTCCACCAAAACTTCCCGGCGGGGAAAGTTGTGCACACAATCCATCTCGATATGTCGAGATGTTTGTGACGAAGTCCGCGACAATGCACGGGGAAAGTTCGCGACAAAGTCGGCGTAATGGAATTTGGGCTTTACTGAGCTGCTGATGCTGCTTTTAACAGTCTTCCATTTAGAATTATGATACTGATGGGTTTTTAGTCTTTTGATGAGCAAACAGAACTTCTCAGTCTTCAACTTTTTATTGTTTAATCCGGTTAATAGAGTCTGCGTTCAACGTATTATCCAAACTGCAATCACCTAGGTGACCGATTCTAGTCACTGCAACTTTTTGACTCCTCTGCATTCTTGCTTTGTTGAAAATTCCATTAGTGTAGAATGTTCATTGCAATGTGTGGTTGGTTACCGTATTAGTCCATCCAGAAGCGATAGCTTGTGGAGCGGACTTTAGTTTTACTGTAGATTTTTAATTTTTTAATTTATTTATTTCAACGTGAAATTTCGGAGATGCCTCAGCCGATTGGCGCAAAATTTTGCTTGGAGATCAGTCCTAGGCCGAGTTTTATGATGCCGGTCCAAAATTTTGGGGGGCTTTTCCCAAAAAAAATTTGGGGGGCCAAAAACATGCAACTTTGGCGCGATTTCGGACAACTTCAAAGTTTGTCGGCGAATATCTCTGGAACGGATAAAGA
>Ga0209367_1001682_pt1 | contig 27814 bp, 21 predicted proteins | sample WorMetLIZISLAND2_FD_187412 | JGI IMG/M metagenome (GOLD analysis project Ga0209367, IMG submission 187412) | Marine gutless worms symbiont microbial communities from Max Planck institute for Marine Microbiology, Germany - Olavius geniculatus... ...
ATATTTAATATTAATTAAAAATAAATTAAATTAAATAGTCTATGCGGGTACCCGGGTAGTAAAAAATTACCCGGGTAGTTTATTACCCGGGTACCCGACGGGTACCCGGGTACCCGCGGCAGCCCTAGTTGTGAGGAGCCAACAAATATATTTAACCCTTATGGCGCGCATAGAATGCTTAAGTGGCCGTGCGGATGCTGTGAGTAAGCAAGCAAATAAATAAGTAGCTAGAGCTGGGCAGTGGCCAAAATTGTGGTGTAGCGCATACCTATCTACTGCAATTCGATCGCTATCTAACGGGGTGTTTACACGATCCAGCAAACGTCCAGCAAACTTCCAGCAACCGCAATGCTGGAAGTTTGCTGGACGTTTGCTGGATCGTGTAAACACCCTATAACAAATTACAGTGGCACTGTATTCGACTCGAATAAATAAACTTTCGAAAAGACATGTTACAATAATGTCCATCACTAGTCACTATTCGGCAGGGAACTTTGGTTATATATTCTACGTTGTAATGGTTTTATTTTTTTATTTCATAATTATTGATTATCGTCAGTAAAATTGGTTTGGAATTATCGACGTAAGTATTAATGAGTCACGTTAGAAGTTTGTGCGGTAAAAAATTACATTAGCTCCGCTACCCCAGATTGCTGCATAAGTGACTGAAATTGGTAGAATTAGTGTTATGCATTTTCAGACTAATTTAATTATGGGAAACTGCAAATAATTGACTATTGAGACCCGAGAACAAAGTTCAGTTTTGGGGTGAATTCCATCATTCTAAAGAGGGTTTTTTGATGGGGCCTATAAAGAAAAAAGAGGCTGGGTCTTTTGGGGAAAAACAAAAAAACACGAAAAACACACTAGTGGCGCTACCTAGGGAATGTAACACGTACTAAACTCTATAATAAAAAATTTTGTAATTGAATAAGCCACATCAACCACCTATAAAACTAGACAAAACAGCTTGGTCGTGCCCACTACCGAATAAAAACACACTAGTGCCGCCACCTAGCGAATGAAATATGTACTAAACTCGATAAGAAAAAAACAATTTTTTAGCTGAATATAGGCTGCCGTAAGCCCCACAGAGCCACAGCACAAGCCCACAAAGCCCAGACAAGGTCACCACGTAACTACGTCACATCCGGTCTCGCGAGATACAATGATACTTGGAAAAGTTTGTTCATTACTTACTTATTTTTTTTGCTAATACCAAGCATCTGAAACTGGAAATAGTGACATCTAGCGAGACGTAAAACTATAAACAACGTAAAACAACGAATGCGTAAAACAATCTCATGTATAAAAGGAGGTAAGTAACACTGTTCGGAAAGATGTTACCTAAAAACATGCAAGACGAAAGTCATTATACCGATACACATTACTGTCATATATGTATACAGTAATCTGGGCTGGCATAGCTATTCTAAGCAAATACCCCAATGACTGTGCTAAAGAGTAAAGACGTAATTAGGTCCTTTAGTAAGAAAACGCGGGCAGGCGCTAAGTGCCCGTCTGCCAACACATCATACATCAGTAGCCGTTGGGCGGCTGTTTCTTTTATTTTAAGATTGTTTATGATGATATTTTGTCTATTATACTGCCAGAATTATGGTGTCCATGACAGTGATGTGGTCTTGAGTATTGCTGCATTGCTGTCGAATAGCTTAGTGTTGGTAAATAGTCTTTTGGTCTTGGTCTGTCTTAAGTTCACCCTTTTCAAACTTTTTCATATGACAGTTATGCTCAGAAGCACTAAAGGACACCAGAATTATGCTAAAATGAAACTACCATGTGTGCATTGACTTATTGGTGGTATTGCTAAGGTCTTGAGTTGTCAGTTTAAGATCAAACTGGTCTTGATCTAATGGTTTTAAGCTGTCTGGTCTCATCAAATAAAGTTCAGCTTTTGGGCCTCAACACACTTAGTTTACGAAAATGCACATTTGTAGAATGGCACTATTAACATTGCAGAAATTTTCTCATTTTGGTTGCTTGTTGGCAGGATTTGTCATGGAAGACAGCAGTTTGTCAGCGAACGTTCGAGTAAGAGGTGCAACAAGTGTGGAAGATATCGAGCGGCTTTCTGCAGATTTGCTGAAATGTGTACGAAATGACCAACTTGTTCGAGCGAAGCTCCTGATAAAGAATCTCAGTCATGAGGAACGTATGGCCGTGTCTCGTGGGACGAATGAAGACGACTGCTCATCTCTGTTCATTGCTGCTCATCTAGGTCGCATCTCATTTGTGAATTTCCTCCTGGAAGAGTGTTATGCTGACATAGAGCAGCGAGGTACCTACGAGGTTGCGGAGGATAGATCTCGTCACCAGGTGACGCCGCTGTGGTGCGCTGCTGTTGCCGATAAGCTGGAAGTGGTGAGGACCCTGATCCGACATGGTGCTGAGGTCAACGCCTTATCTGACACCCAGTCAACCCCGGTACGGTCGGCGTGCTACATGACCAACATTGACATAGTCCGCTGCCTCGTTGAGCACGGGGCTGACATCCACCGACCAAACATCAATGGTGGAACGTGCCTGATAAATTCTGTCCAGAGCGTGGAACTCTGCCAGTTTCTTATCGACCAGGGTGCTTTGGTGAATGCTGTGGATAACTCTGGTAATCTGGCGCTGCACTACGCCATTCGGGAAGGTCGTTTCGATGCGGTCCGTTTGCTGCTGAAGCACGGATCAGACTCTTCGATCTGTAATGACTTTGGCGATGATGCCCTCCAGTCCGCTGCACTCCGTGGCCACACAGATATTCTGGAGTACCTCATCCAGGCACTGAAACCAACGGCTGAGCGACGTGCAGATGCTTACTCGCTGATAGGGGCAAACTGCGTTGACGAGAAACACGATGCGGATCAGGCGCTTACCTTCTGGATAAAGTCAGCCAACATTCGAATGGAGGAGCTTGGTGATGATCAGTATGAAGCGGTTGCTGTGGCTCCTAATCTGGCATATAATTCTGCTGTTGAGGCTCACACTATCAACGACCTGGCACAAATCGCGGGTGATGTTGATGCAATGTACATGCAGGCACTCGTAGTCCGGGAAAGGATTCTCGGACCCGATCACAAGGACACCATCTTCGGACTTATGTACCGGGGAGCCGTCTATGCCGATCTGCATGCATATCAGCGCTGCATTGACCTGTGGAAGTATTCTTTCTGGCTGCGTCGGTCTGCACCACGAAGTTCCTTGCTTGCCCACGAGTACCTCTTTACTCTCCAGGCGCTCTGCAAGCTCTTCTGGGAGATCTATGACGAAGACGTTGCCAACATACGGTTTGTTGATGTGTCCGATGTGCTGGAGATGACGGTCGACGAGATTGTCGAAACGGTGTCTGTTTCTGCAGCCAACGTCTGTCCAACTGAACAGACCATTCTGCTTCAGTTGTCCCTGCATCTGATTCATCTGGCTTGCCGGCTGTTGTCCACCGAGGCAGAGACAACGTCCATTTGCCAGCTGGTCTGTGCCCTCATTCAAACCAAGTTTTGCACATCGGATGGTCGGACACTTCTTCACCTGGCAGTAGATCCGACCTCGTCATCCGTGGCTGATGAACTGTACTCCGACTTGCCAAACAACACCGTTGTAGAGATGCTGCTAACAGCTGGGGCAGATGTAAATGAAGTCGACTCCGCCGGAAACACCCCACTTCATGCAGCAGTGTCCAACAGGCCAGATGGCCGAATGGGAGTCTGGCTGGAGTTGATTAATTTGCTGCTGTATCACGGCGCTCATGTGGACATGGCCAATGCCAAGCGACAGATAGCAGCCAATGCTCTTCCACCTACTGTGAACGTTCTGAACCACATGAGTTTGAAGTGTCTCGCAGCACAAGCAATACGCGCCAACCAGCTGCCATACCGTGGCATTATCCCAGCCACTCTTGCCGACTTTGTCGATATTCACTAGTCTCTTGAATCTCTTGAATAACTCTTAGATGTTCACTACTTTAGGGAATCTACTGACACTACCGGTACTTTGTTTGAAATGCTTCACTTGGTTGACGTTTATTGCCATTAATTGTTGTTATCCTTGCACGTGCTTTAGTTTTTGCTTATGGTGGGTATTTTTGAAGGTTGTTAGTTCGTATTGTACCTCTGCAAGTTTTAGTTGAAATTTTTGAGTGCATTGTGTTATTAATTTTTTTGCAGTGTCACAGAATCATTAAAATATTAGACTAAATGTGGAAATTAAGAAATTTCAGTAATACTGTACTACATGTACTGTTTATTCAGTCTGTGCTGTCAGTAGACATCATTTCAAAAAGCATTAAATTTAAGGAATTTTTAAACAAGTTAACATTATTTGCAACATTACTAACTACAGCTTTTACTGTTTATTTGTAATACATTATTGCCACTTTTTGTTGTTACTGGTAGTGATATTCTTAGTGTCTTCTTTTTAAATTTTAAAGCACTTATTAACAGAAATGACTGCATATTATAATCGTGTTGCATTTTACTTTTCCATGTAGCTGCTACAACATTAGTCTATTGTGTGCTTTTTATTATCTGGGTGATTTTAACTTCATTTTTGGTCATTTTTGTGTGTTGTGTTATTTTGATGTTAGCTGAGAATCTTTACCTGGATTTTGATCGGTTTTGATGCTGATGTAACAAGACACTATGACAAAGTTCTATGACAACAACTTCTGTTTTTTTTTTGTTTAATTGGCTAATTGCTAAGATTCCTTGTATGTTAGCCATGATCCCCATAAATCATTGTTGGAGTAAGTCTTTCTTGAAGCAAAACATGGAATGCACGTTCAAAAACAGAACGATTTATAGTCCACAGCATGCACAAAGTCACGTGCTAACACCAGCTCTAGCTAAATAAATAATATACACCGTGTCCAAAAAAAGTGCTGTCTTTGTCAAACCTTAACCTATTTTCATAATTTTTGGCATGAGTCGTCCTGAGTATTCAGTTTATTAAGCTGTTCAAATATTTTCTCTTTACATTTCATGTCACTACGTAGAGATGACGTAATTATGACGTCATCAAAAAAAGCCGTTTTTATTGTATCCGAGGTGAAAAAGCTAACACTGTTTTGGTTAATAACTTTAACAAAATTAAAAATATGTTCATAATTTTTTATAGGCAACACTGAAAAAGCAACATGCAACTGACAGTATACTGACAGTCCACTTCGCTCAAATACTGACGCCACTTTACCGTGTAAAATAAAACACTTTGTATTCTTACTTTACTCCACACCAAAATAAGCAGAAATGCAGAAAAATAGGCTTTTTAGCCTGTAGCTGCCTAAATTGTCATCAACGGTGACAAAACTTGCTATCAACCAACTTCTGAGTCAACAACTTTATTACAAATGTGCACTACCACAACACTAATGCAGGCTGCAGAAATGACGCTGCCTGCTGATAATGCGGCTGCTGCGCAACGACGGCCACGCGTTAACATGGCGAAAAGCAAGAGTAGGTTAAAAATTTTGATAAAAAATAATTTATTTCTATGCCAACAATCTCCGAAGTTTTTTTACTGCAATTTTCTTTCATCAGTTTTCCTGTTTTCGTATTGCAGACGCTCACTTGGACGTTAACTGTCCGCAAAAATGGCATTTTCAACGATGTCACGATTAAATTAGCTATATTTAGTGAGAAGTAAATTTTGAAGACAAGTTTTAGATGCTTTTAGTAAAGCGTATCATTCTGATAATGTGTGCCAAAAATTATAAAAATAAGTTCAAATTTGTTGAAAGAGTGTAGGCTCTTTTTTCCGGACACTGCATAGTTTAATTGTGTTGAATTTTACCTTAGCATATACTGCAGTAACCTAACCAAGGCTGTAGCTACATTTAGGCACGAGGAGACAAGTGGCACTTGCCTCCTCGTTCTCAGATGCTTGCAAAAATTGTATCACAAAATCAGAGTTTCTGCTAAGTGAATTTCCAAAGTTTTTCAGCTTCCCTCCAGACCCCCCACCAGAAGTACCCAGTATTCATTTTTAGTTAGCAATAGATCCTTAAGCTGGCTAGCACTGAATTTCACGTTCGGATTAGCATTTTCGCGGCTAAAATCCCAGCTTAGCCGCGATTTTCATGGCGGCGGCAGCTTAGCAAAAATTTTGGCTGCTGGCGGCCGGCTAAGTCGGCGGCTTAGGGCAGTGGCGGATCCAAGAAGAATTAGGAGAGGCCGGGGTGGACGTGCAGCTGCGCCCCCCTTGAGCCTCCATGCATAAGTAAACACTTCATAATGTTCTGCAAAACTGCTAATTAATAAGTTCGTGTATCAGAAAAATGATTAAAATTATTGCCACCAGATGTTATATTTTAAGGCTAAGATGCACCAAATTTGATTTCGGCTTGGACTCTGCCCCAGACCCCACCGGGGGAGCTCACAGCACTCCCCCAGACTACCTAGCTGCATTCAAGCGGTTCTACCGTGGTTATGTTACGCTTGCGTTTTGCATTGTACTCACCAATAATTATCATTACCTACAGATTGCACAGAGAATTACGATCGCCCGTAGCCAGATGCAGATGAACATGGAAGCCTTCAGTGTTTGACTGTTAATCATATAAGCCCATATATAAAAATACGAGTTTCAGCTAAGTGAATTTTGAAAGCATTTCAGCAAAGCCTCCCAGACCCCCACTGGGGCTCCGCTCCTGGATCCCGCTGGGGAACTCTGTCACCCAGAACCCCTCACTGCCTCCTCGTTTTTCACATCCTGGCTACGGCCCTGCTAACACAAAAAATCTGAAGTGCACATGTAAAGCTAATGAGTTATAAAGTGACACATTGCACACACCAGTAAACAAGCAGATAGAAAATATTAAGCTTTCCAGTGCAGCAGTCACTACTAAATAGTGAACATCTGTTAAGATAATACAACAAGAAGCTCTGCTACAATGAAAATAAAATGCATCGGGCCATCAGTCATAACTACTGAAAACCATAAATGCCAAGTCCAGGAAATCTCCACAGCATAAGTGCAAACATTACATACAGCCAGTCCTTGGGCTACATTTTTACGCGCGAAAGCAGCTACTGCTTTCATCGCGTCTTAGCCATCGCAATTCTGTCCGTCTGTCTGTCTGTATGTCCATCCGTCACACGGGTAGATCAGTCAAAAACGGTGCAAGCTAGAATTACCAAATGTTACCGTCTGCTGCTTGGAAGACTCTAGTTTCAGGAACCGTATAGCTTTTCCATAAATTCGAAGGGGGTCACCCCAAACAAGGGCGCTAAATGAGAGGGGGATGGGCAAAATTTGCGATTTTTGGCCAATAAGTCACTGTATCTCAGTAACGGTGCGAGATAGGGCCTAGGTTACTATTAATCACTAATAGGAAGTTGTATACTGGCTCTTGATTGGCGCTGAATTCAATGACCTTGAACGCCAAAATAGGGGGTTTAATGGATTTTTTGGCTATTTCGGGCTGTGACACAAGTCTGTATCATTCACAAGGTGGCGCCACGGTACTATTGTTACCGGTATGCAATCCAGATAGAGAATTTGGTATTTGTATATTAACTTGGCGTGAACACCCCAATTTTCAGCTAAACTACTGAACCGGAACTGCTATAGGCTTTCGCGCGTCTCGTGAGCATTAGCTCAAATTTCTTGTCTACTCGGCTATGAAAATGTAAAGTACAAATTGAGGCATCCAGTTCACATAATGGCTATCTTGGGTCATCAATATATGACCCAAACAAATTTACACACCAGTGTTTCACATTACAGTGGTCATATCTCTCACACTATTCAAGCTATGAAACGATGAAGTTACAGCTTTCAGCAGAAGAGTACCCCATCTTGATACCTTGATTCGGGGTGAACATTCGAATTTTGAATAAAAAATTTTAGCCATAAGAAACATTAACTAAATAAATAAAGCAGTTTTCTTTTATGGTCATGTATAAGCAGATATATCCGTTAAAAATCCTGCACAAGTCCAGATTCAATTAGGCATACGAAAAACAGCAAGTGATCAAAAGCACAGCATATAGCCATTTATAGCGATTACTATTGCACATGCCTCTAAGCCAAACTGGCACATTCATCGAAGCAATGTCAACATTTTACAAGTAGTGCAAGTACAGGCTGGGCCAAAAAACCGGACCTGTTTGAGCGTTGATAACTCAGCGATGGTTACCTGTATAAAGGCATGTGACATGTCAAAAGATTTGGAATGTTGCAGACAAAAAGGGATGAACTTGCACAGCAAATCATTTAAATATTCTTTGCCTAATTTGCATAAATCTTCATTACCCCTGAAATTAGGCATTTGCCTGCACTCCCATGTGTCCAAGTTCACTGAACTTAAAAACTCACTGCCAAAAAGTCCAGATTTAAATTCTGTGAATTATTCAGTGTAGGGGCATTGCAACAAATAGCATAGTCACAAAATTTCAGTAACTGACCAGCTAAAACTTGTGCTAATCAAATGCTGGGCTCAGCTGATCCTGAAAACATTGACTCCAGCAATCGATCAGCTGCTTAAAAGGACTGATGACGGTTATGGATGCAAAAGCTGGGCAACTGCCTATGTTGAATTTCATCTAAACTCAACGTATGTGTTGATGATTGTTAATATTTCACAGTATGCTGAATGAAAATCAAATTTACGTGTTACTGCCAATTTAGCATCATTTTAGGGGTGGAGCAGGTTTGTGTAAATCAGGCAAAAAATATTTAAATGCTGAGACATGCAAGTTCTACACTTCTTCTGTCCACAATTTTGAAACTTTTGGCGTATTATGCACCTTTCCATCAATAAACATCGCTAAGTTAAAAAATCTCAAATGTCCATGTTAAATCCACGTGTTACAGTCAAATTTAACAGAATTTCGGAGGTGATGAATATTTACGCAAATTAGGCAAAGAATATTTAATTGATTCACTATATGCAAACATGTCGTTTATTCTTTACAGCATTCTGAAACTTTTGACATATCACACGTCTTTCTATCACTAACCATCGCTGAGTTATCAACACTCAAACAGGTCCGGTTTTTTTGACCCACCTTGTAGAAACACATAATATGAAAACTAGAAGGCGCTCGTTAGAGTGCACATCTCCACCAATTCGAGTACACAGACACACAGATTGACAAATCTCATAATCTCCTCCAATTCACTTCATTCCATTGGCGGAGATAAAGAAAATATTATGCTATCTGACAATGAAAAATGAAAGAGGCCAAACAGCAATATGCTGCACAATTCAACAAATACAACAACACATCAAAAAGTACAACATTTTGATGAAGTGAAAAACTACACAATATTGGACAATGCAACAGCTGCTTAAAAGCGTCACAACACTGTAATACACTTACTCAACAACAGTATTGGGTTTATTATAAACAATACAGATACAAAAGGTTCACAAGTCTATCTGGAAAAAGCGGCATTATAACAATATAACCATTAACAGACGGACGACAACCATGCCAATAGCTCTACCATTACTTAAGTACCATCAACTAAAAAGCATGAAAAGGCGAAAAATTTTGTCACTTGTTTAATAAAAATGTTCTGTAAGGTTAAATGCACTAAATTGACGTTTTTAGCTCTGTCCTAGACCCTAGTTGGGAGCTTACAATGCTTCCTGGACCCTTTCGTCAACTAAAGAGGCCTGGGAAGGAGTCCACATTCCCCATACCACTTGATGCCTCACCTTCATCTCCTCCTCTCCCTCACCCCAACAGTTAGTGATCAAAGAAAAATACAGAAATATAAGTGATTTATAGCATGTATTGAAATATGACTATTTATAGCAAAAACACCAATAACAATACTCATATTTAAGAGAAAACTTAACTAGTGGCATGGACGGCATATAACAATAGACAAGTAAATATGAACAAAGACATGTAAAACTAAGGCGACTGAGTACAGTTTTATGCCCCACTTGACAAATGAGTTTATAAAGGCAATTGCACTGGTACAGAAAGACAGTTACTGAGTTCAAAAAACAAAAAGACAAGATGCATAAAAATTAGAGCTGTCACAGTTGACGCATTAATTAACGCGTTAATGTGTTAATAAATTAACGCGCGTTAAAAAATTAACGCGTGTTAAGAAAATTCATGCACATGCGTAAATTTATTTCATTCAGTTACTAAATTCTGTGCAGCAAAAGTTCGGATATTCCATTAAACTGCAGTTATATGACAATCGAATGAAATCAAGTAACTAAACTAGTTTTCGTTTCATCACTACTGCAAATAAACAAATACTTATTTATTTCATTGACAAGCTAATAGATTTCTAGTTACTTTATTAAAGTTTGTTACATTTTTAAATCTTTATTAATTCACCAATCACAAATGAACAGACAGACAGACAGACATACAAACAAACGCACGAAACTGACAAAAAACAGTAAGCAAGCAATTCGCGTAAGCGTAACCCAATAAAGTCCATCACAAAATGATGGACTCTATGATGGACAAGAGATGATATACAAAATAAAAATACTGTAATAGTTAAATAGTAAATAGTCTAAATACGTTTAAAAATAAAAATTATATGTGTTTTTAATTTTTTTTCATTTTTTAACTTTCTATATTCTACAGGCGGGTCACATAAACGTCTCGGGCCTGGGGTAATTTACCTCCTACTCTCCATCTCGACCGGACTGAGTGCGTTAATTTACGCGTTAATTAATGCATTAAAAAAATTAACGCACTGCGTTAATGCGTCAAAAAAAATTAACGCCTTGACAGCCCTAATAAAAATAACCATAAAACAAATGAAATGAGATAAAACAATGCACAAAAATGACAAAATATCCGGCAGCTTGCAAGTACTGGAATGTCACTAAAAATGTTCCAAAAAAGGAATGACATCGATGTTCAGACAGATTACGCAGAACAGAACTACACAGACAAATCCTATAGAGGAACAGCAGCCTTAATATAATCAAAATAGCAGTGAAAATTCTCTCAAACATTACAATTCCACAAACTACACGGTGTTTCATAAAAAAACAACCCCTTTTTCTGTCTTTCATAATTCATTCAAATAATGACCAATTTTCATGAAATTGTTATTACCAGTTGTAGCAAAAAAAATACTAATTCAAAATATTTTAACAAAATATGGCATTTGATTAAATACTCTTTGCTAGTCGTGACGTAACGCTGACGTCATAATGTGTCACGGGTGCAAGCTTGCTAGTCTCAACTGGTGTTGTCAGTTGCTACCCTGCTCCGATGGTAAAAAACCTGATTCATTGATGACAAATTTTTAACGTTTTACGGTTGCAGCCACAAAAAACGTACATAGCAATCAATACTCCTTCACAAAACAATTCAAGCATAATGTACTGCAAAACTGTATGATAGTCGTTCTATAAATAATTTTACAAAATGGCACACAACTTTATTAATTCTTAAAACAGAAAAATTCGAAAATATATGTTTTGTGCAGAATTTAATTCTGAGTAGCGGCTGTAATTTTTATTACGACGACGTCACTGTGACGTCATTTATAAACATTAAAAATGACGAAGTTGCCACAGAAATCATCCCATAACAAAAAGCATGTAGATATTTTTTTGTGGGCAAAGACTTAATGCAAATCAGATTCACTCTTAGATGCATTCAGTATAGGGTGACAATTGTTTTACAAAGCCAACAATACACGTTTGGTTTAAGAAAATGCTGGGTGGACAGAAGTTTGCATCAGATACCGAGGTGCAGTCAGTGGCTTGGACAGCAGCCAGCATCGTTCTCTGCATCAGACATTCAGAAGCTTGTTGACAGATAAGACAAATGTTTAAACGAACTCAGACGACATGTTGAAAAATGAATCATTAATCTTTAACACTTAAAGAGGTGACATTACCTTGTTAGGTTTATTTGTTTTTTTCACTTTCCTATGCCATTTCTCACTTGTGAGTTACAATTGATTACTGGTGGAGAAAAGAAATATGCAAATACACTGTGTTCAACTAACAAATGTCATCACCATAATAATGTCATCATCCAAAAATTTCCACTATGTTTAGAATTAAACTCTCCTACAAAATGTATATTTCCAATTTTTCCTATTTTCGGAGTTAATGGAATGGTGCTATTTTATAAACTTATTTATGGAACGACCCTCATAGAAGCACCTGGCTTCTATTAGCACAAGCTGCCTTGACCCCTGCAGACCTGTATCCAGGACCTGGTGTTTATTCGGGACCCTGCTTCAGTTCGAAGTTTTGTGGTACACTGCAGACTAAACAAGCCAACCTAACACGGGTCACAAAAATCGCTGTCAAGAAAATACTGTAAAACTCCCAATATAAGCCAGGGAATCAAGATCACTTGTTTTATACAAGCTGGGTCTCTAAAAAACAATCTAGGTTGCTGCTACAAGCCGGGGGTTTCAGGACTCCTGTTTTTAGAGAAGCTGCAGGTGTGGGGCTTATGGCATGTGCATCACTCAAGCTACTACAACAGTTCAAAGCTAACTACAATCATAGGCTAATGCAACTGGCAAATGAATCAATATGCTATATACCTGATCAAAAAAGCACTACGCCAATGTAATACAAATTACAGAAACAGTTCGAGACTCGACAAATTGCTAACCACACAAACTTTGACGAGTGGGACTAAAAAAATAAAATTACCAGCACACATATGAAACAATACAAAACACTCGTCGCTAAGTCAGATTCAATGGAATAAATAACGACCATGTTGAGAATGCTTGAATTCAATGACTGACCAGTAGATCACCAACCAATGGAGTCTACACTAAGTCACTAACAAATCTCGAAAACTACATCAAATTTATTGTAAATCAATGCACGTACAGTACGCAGTCTTATGACTGACTATATTTGGAAAAATGCAGCACGGACTCAAAAAAGACATGCAGTATAGCATAAATGTGTTATCCCTATGAATAACGGCATTCAGTTAATGGTTGCACAAAGCATTCAGATTCTAGGTAACACTACACAGTTAATAAGCTGCACATCTAACTACAGAACAGACGAATTGTCACAAGCACATACTCAACTATTGTATAAGTAAATACATGTATATTTTGATGCACTATAAAAGCAAAACACTAGACAGAGAATGGACAGCTGTTCACAGACTAGCATTCACATCCTGATAAGTTGATTCTGCTCAATAACTTTATCTCGGAATGCCGACCACGACAAGCACTGCAGCTGAGTGGGGTGGGATGAGGTGATGCCCTCGGCTCGTACCTGCACTTTGTCAAGCTTAATCTTGGGATGCCAGTAGCGATAATAGGCCAGCTGAATCAGCACCCCCACTGGAAACATCACCATAACACAGAGACAGCCCAGTACCAATCTATATCCCATTATGCGCCTCGCCAGTCTTTTTCCATAACTGACCTGCAAAAAAACCATCGCACACATCAGCGCATTCTCACAGAACATCGGGACATAGCATATCACGTACCAGTAGCGTGTCGGACCATGCAACCAGTTCACACAGAAGTCGAAAATGTAAACAAAGGGAGTGACGATGCTGTATAGCACACGCTGCAACAACTTCTTCTCTGCAAGATACATCTGATAGGAGACCAAAGCAAACATAAGCAAACAGTGAAAACCGATGATGAAAAACAGCCAGTAGTTGAACAGGCATGCAAACATCAGAAAAGCGATGATACGCGAACTAATGATGAGTGTTCGCGAGACAAGCAGAGCAGCTGTAGCCTTTGAGAAGAATTTGATGTGGGTTTCCTCCTGGTCCAGAAGTCGCACTTGCTGTGGGAACTGGGCTGTAGTGTAGAAGACACTTATCAGTGACGTTATCAACTGAACGTAACCTAAAAAATACATGTCAACAATATGCCTTAATGCTTTCCTATCCACCAAGTGCAAACAGCTAAGATACCACTGGCAGTTATGGGTACTGCTGTACTGTTATGTGCTGATGACAATTCTCCTATAATACTTTTCAAAAGCTCACAGTTCTAAAAAAGTTAACATAATGCCTCATTAACTGGACACCAGATTTAGCACAACTTATCATGTATTATTGATTATGCTTAACACCCATGTGACTAATCTTCTGCAGACCTGTGACACAATAATCACTCGCCAGAATCACCACCATAAAGCAAAATTTAACCGGTAAACGGAACTCACCAACGAAATCCTCTCGTTCTCCATGGCAGGCAATAATGTACAGCGCTAGCGTGATCTGAGCAGTATCTTCAACGAGTGTTGCAATCGCTGTCGGAAATGCAGCTGTGCGCTCTTCCGCATCCACTCGTCTCTGCCAGTATTTTGAGTCTCTCTCTCCCGGCTCTCTTTCCTTTTTACCGCAGCAGTTGCAGCAGCACTCCTTAAACTTGTGCCATTCTCTCCTGAATGTCAACCCCAGCAGTCGGGCTTGTCTAAAACAGAACAATCCATCACAAAAAATTTACTTGTTCAATGTGACAGTCAACAAACACTAAACTTTCAACCTGTCATTCTAGAAGTGTGGAGTTAAATGCAAACTCCACTACTAGGATTTCTTGTGGTGTGTGAAAGTGTTGAACAACAAGTCATACAACAAGCTGTACCAGATGTGGATGGTTCGTGGCATGGCATAATGGAAACTTTTCATGTTCAATCAGCGAAGCTACTCTATGCCAGACCTGGTTAATAATTGGATGGGTGACTGTTTTGGCGCAAATGTCTGAAGCTTGTGCTGTGTGTGTTCACACATGAAACAGGTAAATTCTCACAGTGGCAGAGTGATGACAACAGCACCACGATTTTCACGGTATTACTACTATTTGTTGCAAGTCTTCAATTTGTATAAACTTTGTGTCGTACAAACTGTTGAAAATTTGCTGAAGAGTTTTGGTTTGTTATAGACTTGTTGTACAAAATGTTGTACACAATAAATCGACAACAAGTCAAATCAAGTGAAATCTGGGCCTTATCAATGCCGAAAAATAACCAACTTTGAAGATGAGTTAAGTAGCCTTATTCTTTCTTTCAACTGATACTACCATATCATCAAGCCTGCAGTACAATGCACAATATCTGATAAGACAAGAATCCCAGCTCTGATGTTAGGGTGGGGCCAACTGCACTCGTTGTCCTTGAAGGTCATCTAAGATCGATGATTTTCATTTCATCTAAAAGGGCATATGGAAGTTCCTATTAGTGATCAACAGCAACCTAAGCCCTATCTTACACCATTTAGCTACAGTACATCCAGTACAGACAAATGACAGAGAGACGACCACCATGATAAAGGGCTGACCTTTAAGCATACAGCTTAGTGGTCGGCCCAAAAACCAGACAGACCATGTTAGACTACAACAAGTTTGCCCTTGCAATTAAAAAGTAGCAAAACGAATGTGACTATATAGTACCTGACCAGTGGCTCCATGATCAGAACAGCTAAGATCATCCTTTTTCTCCTGTATGCTGGATCTCGTTCTCTGTCATAGTACCAATATGTCCAGCTGAATGCTGCACATGAGATAGATGAAAATAGAACAAATCCAATGGTAAGGAAGCCCCAAGTGCGATGACCTTCACGAAAGTAGGTGACGCCAGCCACAATATCACTCCCTACATCCACCAGGTAAAGCAAAATGCCAAAGATGAGTGCGGCTGGCACTTCCAGAATGCCGCAACACCGATCAGCACAATTTACAAGACATCTTGGGCAGCAGTGATCCTGCCTGATTTCCTGCTTGATAATAATTGTATTGCCCATAGCATCTACATAATATTGTACAATCTTTTCTGCAAGCTGAACATTTTTTGCTTCCTGCTGTGCAATATCTGGTGGCAACAGTTCGGCACCAATGTCCATCATGGCATGGTGCACAATATAAGGTGACTGCTTTTCCTCAATATCTGCCGGTATGTTTAGTGCCTTTTCAACAGCAGTCACTTCAAGCACCACCTCTTCTGACATGTCTTTGTCCATCATGTTGCTCTTGTGGACAGATTCGCCAACAGAATGTTGATCCATTTCAGTCTTTATGTCTTCAATAGTTCAGGTCGAAGTTCATCATACTCCAGAATTATCATTATTCTAATCACTTCACTGCTCCTGCACACAATACAAGTTTTCCCTTATTACAATTATCTTCTGTTAATGCATTACATCAAGTTTTTCTCATACTACATTGGACTTAACACATTTTATACAGATCATATTTCAAAACTAGCTGCAACTGTGACAATGTCAAGTCCAGGAGTAGTTGTGCAATTTTTCCAGTGTTATAAAGTCACCATTTCTCTCATGCAATACAAAACCAAGCAGGTTGAAACAAGAACATTAAAAGCACATTGTGTTAAGTTGTCACTTCATAAACAGTAAAGTCTGCAACTAACTCTAACTGTTACTGACAACTACATGAAAGTTGCATCATGATGGCCTCGTTTAAACCAGCTTGGCCCTGTCTGGTAAAAGTGGAAAACTTTCGCTGCTACTGCTGAAATGCTGGACTGTCTGGGCTAATCTTCTGTAAGCCAGATGCACCAAATCAGTTTTCAAATGTTGCCACATGGAACAAATAGCCCTCACAGCACAGAAAATGTTGGGCAGCTGTCCCGACATTGTCTCACCTTTTTGCAGACCCTGTTTGAAAAAAACTTGCTGAATATGCTTAAATCAGCCTCTGCGCATAAGGCAAAGTAGTGCACAATAAGTCATGTTAGCAAGTATTTTATCCATTTTTCTGCATTGCTTTTTGTGCCAGGGGCATCTACGTCCATTTCGTAGGCATAGGGGACTATTTCTAGCCAGTGTGGTCTCAAAAAAGCAAAAACGCATTGGCGTGATCATATCACTCCGGTACTCGCCGACCTACACTGGCTTCCTGTCTGTTACAGGACTGAATACAAAATCGCATTGTTCATTTACAAAGCCCTGACAATTCAGCAACCGCAGTATTTGTCAAAACTCATTCATCTCTACGAAACTCCAAGACAGCTACAACCACGCGGTGCCAACATCCTGCAGTACAGTCCAGCAGTTCTCAACTTTTCTAGGAGTGCTTTCTGCCATGCTTCACCCACAATCTGGAATAATCTGCCCAAAACTGTTATTTCTGACATAACTGTATCTACTGATAGCATCAAATCTAGGCTTAAAACTGCTCTATACAGTCGTGTGTTCCTCCACTGACATGTGACTTCATCCGCACTTGAGATTCTTCACCTTGTGAAAGATCTAATGTGTGTTATAAACCTACCGGGGTAGTATAATAATAATAATAATAATTTCGCTTAGGGGGGAGAAGGCAACTTGCCCGAATATTCAGAGCCACATCATGGTCCCTTCAGGCCCTGACGCTTGAAAGCGACTGAAGGCCCCTCGTACATATATTTGCAATATTGACTTTATTTCAGTTATTTGTGTACTGCTACCTTTTTCGCTTAAACAATAAAGGCAAATAAGGGCGGCGGAACAAATTAAATAAGCGGAAGTACAAATAACCTGCGAGCGACACGAGCAAAAAAAATCGAACTGTTCTACGCAGAATTGGCAAAAGTTTTAGTCTAGAACTAGCAGGCCGCAACTGTCTACAAATTTCGGGGTCCGCTGGCCGGGGCACGGGCCCTGCAACTTCAGCCAAAGATTATAGAAAAAACACCCGGCTGTGTGCCATGGCTACCTTTTTATTAGACAAAGAACTACGTCCTAAATGTTAGCAATAGACGGCATAAGCTTAGATGCTAGGCTACCTTTTTATGTGCATACGCAACGATCGTAACGACGTAAACAATACATTATACATCCTACAACTAAACCAATATAAAATGTAAACACTCAGATTAGAGGTGCGGGAGTAGTAACTATTCGATAAGGAAGTAACGAATACATTACTGTAATGTGTAGTAACGAATACGAGCGCTTATCGAATCTTGTAAGATGACTGAGCCGACCTCTCCCTCCACACAGTCCACGTACGATCGCAGTCCAATTGCTTGCGTGGTCTTTTGTACTATTTCGTCCAATGTGAAATTGCATTGGACCAGCGACAGACAAGCCCATTCGTCTAGCCTACCGGTATGGTCGTAAGTAACAGTTAAGGCACTTTTCACAATTTGATATTATTTGATACAACTCTCCGATAGCCGCACACGAAGGCTAACAAAATGCATGATTGTACGCGGCAGCAGCACCGTTCGTTCACAGAAGATCGCTGCAGCGGCCATGGCTCACTTTTGGTGCCGTGTTCGCCAGAAACTCAGAAAGCATTTCATTTGTTATGTTTTATTAATTCTTAGTGACCCAAGTTTAATTACTTATGCTTCCCACAAAAATTAGAAATTAACAGTAGTTAATTATCGCATAACTAGTTTTTAGCTCAGTCTTCTTGTATTACGGTAGGCTATAATTTTTATTAAGTAAGTTACATCAAAAAACACCATTAATTGGTGGCCAAATTTTCTTACGAGTAATTTTTCAGTTGGCCAAATCATGATGACGTGTCAGTTTTTAGTATATTTTTGTTTGCTGGAATTTGTCAATTTCGGCGAAATTATAAATACAAATTTGACATTTTTTTCTCAGAAGATCAGTTATCGCTCATGGTACAGAGTGCCATCTTCGTGGTAACCTTTTGTCGATACGTATCGTTAGGCCTAGCTGTAGGTCTTTCGACAGCGTCGTGATCGAGCGATTGTAGTCCTAGATGTTATTCTGGCACGACAAGAGGCAGCGAAGTTAAAGGGGACAAATTTTCGAGACCAAGGCCGAGGACAAATCCGTCGCCGGACAGTCCATCTGTGTTGACAACAGAGAGCCAAGATCGAAACGCGCGCGCTGCAAAGAGCAGTCCGACGAACACAGCGAGAAAAGCGAAAAATTGCAAGGTTCCATCAGAAAATTTCAAGTGGATGCTAAAAGTTCTGCAAAATACAACAGGGGATTACTTTTTTGTCGCACACTGTATATATTGAGTAGTTCTTTTATAATTTCCTAAACGATGAAGGAGATTATGATCTTTATTGAATTACATGGAAGCAGAGATGTTGCAAGTAGGCCTACCAAAGCCACAAGTAGGCCTACAAGTACAAGTACTTGAACGTATCTATCAAGTACAGTCCAAGTACTCGCTATAGCTTAAGCCCACTACATTGCCGAGCATAATAAAAAATATAATTTTTTACCACATGTTGAAAAAGAGTGATTCAGTTTTGATATTTTTGATAAAAAGTTTCTTGGCATAACTGGCCATTAGTTTGCCAGCTCACCCAACGTTTGCTGCTGCACTACCTGGGGAAAAAGCACAAACAAAATATTGCATTTTTATCAAAAGCAATACTAAATCAAAATTACACAAAAACACATTTTTCCACATTTTTGTTAATTTGGCAACTGTCCATTTTCAACTGTCTACAGAAAATGGTGGCCCATTAAACGAATCCCACAGGCATGGAGACACGTTCTCTGTTCGTCGACACTAGTATCGATAATGTTTTGCCCAGGCCAATGCAGACGTCAGAAACTTTCAGCTCGTTGACTTACTGCTTATTTGGCTAAACCGCCGCTATCTGATTTTCAGTAGGTTTATGCAAACTAAAACCTAAACGTACGCACGGTTCACCAGTAACTGATATCATGAACTAACAGATAATGATTTCAAATGAGGCATGTTAATTGTCTTCAAATTACTGTTCACATGCAGGGGCCTAGACTTTTTAGACTATCGTTTAATTTTGTGAATTTAAGCTTAATTTGTCTATGGTGTTCATTATACGAAACACATGTTAGGCCTAAGTAGTCAATAACTAAACTACCCAATTAACAGCGTGCTTATATTTATTATATTCAATTAAAATACACTACACATTTAACGAAAGCCGTAGGCCTACAATAAAAACACGATCACTGTGTGCAAGTGCAACAGTTATCTTACATGTAACGTTATCATGCAGTTATTGCGTTAGTAGGCATGCGCATTCAGTTTATGCAGACGATTTTTTGGCAGACGTCGAATTGAGAGAAAATCTGCTTTGCTAAAACTGTACCACTGTGATTCAAAAAGATACAGTTTTAGCAACACAAATTTTTTCTCAAAGTGATTGACTTCCCACCGCCATTAAAATTATATACGTAGGCCTACGTGCATGACACTAACAATAGCCCAGACTATATTTATTGTCAAGCAGTCTGATCAAGCGTCCAACGATTAAAACTTAACTCAGGTCTTTTTCACAATCACATTGCTTAATGTGATTTCAAATGAGGCGTGTTATTTGTCGTTCTCCTAGCCTATATAGGCTAAGAGAACGCGGAAAATGAAAATGTGACCAATTTTCACGCATAACGAATTTTCAATAAAAATAAAGAATACCGATACAACTTAAGTTTTGTGAATTTGTGTTAGAAAGGTAATTAGAAACAAAGAATTGTCGATTACTAGACCAACTAACGCAAAATTGTAGGCCCTACAGAAAATGCCGAAGCTGAAATTATACAACGCTGCCGACCTAACCGACATTTTTCGACTGGGCCAATTACCCAACTCACTGTGGCGCGTACCCAATATGTGTGACTGGTTACAGAACTATACCGAGCAAAAGTAGCCTATACGGACAAATATTTTTTTTTGTAAAATTAAAAAAAAACTATCAGTCTTATTTCCCAGGATCAAACATTGACAGCATAAACTAAAAGTTTTGGGAAAGAGTCCCTGTGCGCTAAACAGAGGTTAATGCCCGCGTGGCCAAACGGCTAAGCTTCAGTATTCGTCAGTGTATCAAGCAGTCGGTTTTGTTCGATAACTTTGTCACGAAACTCGGACCACGACAAGAGTCGTATCTGAGTGGGCGGTGGGTGGGTGTTATTCATTTTGTCACTGTTTTCTGGTACACTTCGTTCGCCGTGACGCCTAACATTTGGATGCCAGTAACGATAGTAGGCCATTTGTGAAAGCACCCCCAGTGGAAACATTACCATAACACTTACACTGCCTGGCACAATGAACCACGCTGGACTTGGCATAGTACGGACATACCACAGCACCAATCCACTCATCAGTATATTCTCACAGAACATCAAAACATAGCACATCACGTACCAATAACGAGAAGGACCGTTCAACCAATTCACACAAAAGTCAAAAATGTAAACGAAAGGAGTTACGAGAATGTACAACACTCGACGGATTAACTTCTTATCCGAAAGTCGCATCTGATAGAACACCAACGCGAACATGAGTAAGTAATGTAAACCGACGACTACAAACAGCCAGTGGCGAAACAACGAGGCGAACAACACAAAAATCAGGATACGCGAGCCTACGATAAATGTTCGCCAGATAAGCAAAGCAGCTGTAGCCATGGAAAAGAATTTGATCTGATCTTTTTCCTGTTCCAGAAGTCGCACTTGTTGAGGGAATTGAGCTGTCGTGTAGAAGATGCTTAACAACGATGTGATCAACTGAATGTAACCTATAATCACATCAGAAGTTATATATCAATTGTGGGGCAAGCAGCTAGCTACCGCTGGCAGTATTGAGTACCTCATTGTCGTTATTCAGGGTCTGCCTGAAGACCACGGATCACCACAGTCCACAGATCAGCCAAGATGGCACTCACTAGGCCTACTCTTAACGCTAACCCTAACCTTAACTCTAACGCTAACGAACTCTGCCCTTACACTAACCCTAACCCTAACCAACTCTGCCATACTCTAATTCTACTCCTAACCCTAACTGTGATTCTAACCCGGCCATTTCAGCTAATCTGTAGTGACCTGTAGTGATCTTGGGTTTAAACAGACCTGTTATTCAGAGTATTGTTTGCCAGATCAAATAAGCCTATTACAAAAAAATGTTAAAAGTTTACCTACACTGTGTCCGGTAAAAAAACTAATCCCCTATAGACATTGTGCATTAAAATGTCAAATCTGAGTGAATCTAAATAAAGCTTTGTATGTTTAATCCCCAATAAATTTCTGAAGCAACTGCCAAAATTTTATTGAAAGACACTAGGCCTATTTCTAAGCGGCGTTATTAATTGTTGAATATCGATAACAAAATATATCCGTTACCAACATGGCGTTACGCAAGTGAACTTTCCTGTTACTGTACATTTGCGTAACTCCAACAAACAACAACTGATTCTAACAAAATTCTACGTTGACAATGCATCATATGTTGGCAATCAGAGAGTCAAATTTCAGTAAAATCTACCGAAGCAAAAATAGCTACAATGGCTTTTGTGAGGTCACCCCAAAATACTTCAGTTTCAAGTCACTGTGTCTAACGTTATCCACAAACACCTGAAACAAAAGTGTTTTGAGGTGACCTCACTAAAGTCGCTGTAGCTATTGTTTGCTAAGGCAGATTCAACTGAAGTTTGGCAGTTTGATTGCCAATAAATGGCGCATTGTTAATGCAAAACTTTGTTAAAATCAGCTGTTGTTTGTTGGAGTTACAGAGGGGTTTACTTCCATAACGCCATATTGGTAACGAAGATATTTTGTTATCGATATTCAACATTTAATAACTTTGGTAAGAAATAATATTATTCAATAAAATTTGGTAATTTTTCTGAAATTTGTTGTGGATTAAGTGTACAAAACTTTATTTAGTTTCATTCAGATTTGACATTTTTCTTGCACGACGTCTAAGGGATTAGTTTTTTTACCGGACAGTGTAGAAATTGATGTCTTGGTGAACAATTGAACACTGTAAACGTTTAAAACGTGATGCATGTTTTAATTGTTATGGTATCATAAAAACAAAAAAGCTACTGCCACTGTGGCTAATCGATTAAACTACAAAAATGAGAATGCAAAATCACTGTAGGCCTACACGACATTGTGTCGCTGAAAATCAGAACGCGCGGCATTTGCGTGGTGCGCATAGTTTTAGTAGCCTAGCCTACCACTTGCAGAAAGTTTTTCTCACTTATACATTATCTGGGAACAGTGGTTCACAAACACTCGGCGAGGGTCATTGTGAGGCCTACGTGCATTTAGCAGAAGATTCCGACACATGAGTATACTGACCGATGACGCTTTCTTGTTCTCCGTGGCCAACGATAACATACAGTGCCAGTGTAATCTCTGAGGCATCTTCGATAAGTGTTGCTATTGCTGTTAGAAATGCGGCCGTACATTCTTCCGCGTCCACTCGCTTCTGCCAGTAGTCCGGGTAGTTGGTATCTTTCTGTCTTCTCTTTCTTTCCGCTTCGCTGCTGACATCGACGCTATCGCGGTCTCCGCACTTGCGGTATTCTCGCATAAGAGTAAACCACAGCAATCGAATTTGTCTGAAATTAAACAAACAGTACAACGAAAGCTTAAAATTTGCCGGTTTTACGCTACTAATAAAACGCACAGCATCAACGTCCTTTGCGAAAAAAACAATTGCTTTACCACTTGCGAAGTATTGGAACAACTATCGGAGCAAAGCATTGATTTGCGTGCATTTTAGTTATGATGTCGTCGCCCTCGTCATGTCCCGGCCAGACTACGGCAATGCTGTGCTGGTAGGCGAAGGTCATTGTAGGCTGGTAGGCGACTCCAGTCGGTACTCAACGCTGCCGCACGACTTTGTCGCAAAGTCGGCGTAATGGAATTTGGGCTTTAACGGCACGGCTTTATCACATCTGGCTTCAGACCTGCAACGTTTGTCCTATATGCCGTCTAGACGACGTCTGCGGTCCTCACTGACACACCAGCTGGATGTCCCCCAGTCGCAGTGCGCAACTGTTGGTGACCGAGCCTTCGCTGTCGCTGGTGCTCAGCTGTGGAACAGCTTGCCACCGGACATTCGTCGCGTGCAACACATTATCACTGTTCCGCCGTCAACTAAAAACATTTCTCTTTAGACAATCTTATCCATCTGTCGTGACTTGCGTTTTTACTTGTAGTCCTAACAGTGTTTACTTCGGCCACGTTAAAAACTTGTAATGCAATGTAATGTAATGATGTCGTGACAACTAAGTTAGTATGTGAGTAAATTTGTAAGTCAAGTCGACACAGTCGACAGAAAACCATTCAAATCTGAGAGAAAAGGCCACATAATAAAATCAAACATTACAAACGGTATATCAAGTATATACGCATTGCTGCATCTAGTGCCAAAGCAAACGTACGAGCTCGTAAAAGCTGCAGCTGCATAAAAATTATACTTACGGGCTTACCTGACCAGCGGATCCAGCAGCAGAACGGAAAAGATCAGCCGTTTACTTCTGTAGCCGGGATGCCGATCTTTCTTGTTGTCGTAGTACCAGTAGGTCCAGCTGAATGCTGCTGAGCAGATGCAAGGAAACGCAACGAAAATGACGGTAAGTGAGCCCCAGACGAGATGTCCTTCTTGATAGTAGCTGACAGCAGCCGCGATGTCGCTGCCAACGTCCACCAGGTAAAGAAAGATGCCGAAAACGAGTATTACAGGTACTTCGAGAATGCCGAAAATCCGGTCAGCAGCATTTACAAACCAGATTGGACAGCATCGTTTTTCTTTAGGCGCATCAGTTTGTAGCGTGTAGTCTACATCATCCACAGGACTCACCATCCGCTGTTGATGCTCTTTCTCAAGCTCAATCGTCATTTTCGGTCGTTCCTCCGGATCTGTAAATATATCCGGACTCTCGTCCCTCATGGCCATACCCAGAACAAAAGGCTCGGGGATTTCGAAGTCATCCGACGACGACATCTGTGGTTGCTGCTGCTCGATGTGTCTGCTTTCTTCCATTACAATTGTGGCCTGTTTCGGCTTCGTATCATCGTCTAAATTCTTGTTCGCCGTGTCGCTATCGCGGACAGAAGTTTGAGAAAGCCGTTGACCCACTGCAGTATTATTAATTTCGTCTTTCGTCGTTCAAGTTTCAGTGTATTCTGCACCAGAACTCCCTTGTTATCGCTGTCGTTTTAGCTTAATGCATCTACACATAATACGAAGTAAGTTGTGCTATTAGGCTAAATGTTTTTTTCATAAACATGTGATGTTATGCTAAGATTATGCAGCGTCCCATTTACGCTTAACTAGTGGACATGATTTGGGTATTAGTAATATCATTCGTTTATGATTTTTGCTGTTTTCGATGTGCTAGTTGCTCCATTTCGCCGTAACGTGCGTAGCCTACTGTTTGTGCGTAGTTTTGAACATTTACGCTCTTAAAATTACGCCTCTTTAAAAATTCAGAGATGTTGCAAGTACCGAAGGCACAAGTACAAGTACAAGTACAAGTACTCAAAACAAACTATAAAGTACAACCCAAGTACAAGGAATTATCTAGCCCCGCTGTGGGGGTTTACATTCTCCATGAAAATCTTGACACCCCCAACAAAAAAGATACCAGATATTTATTTAGTTGAAACAAAATATATTTGGCGAAACCTATGTTAATTCTTGAATATCGCTATTGTTACTTTTTTAAATTTACAGTAAACTGTGACAAACTGCGGTTTATTAAGCTTCATTTTTGTCAAAAAACAGCCTAGAAATCAGATTTTGTTGTTGCCTAATTTTGGAAACGAGGGAAAATTTGCAGTATCCATTGAACGTCCAAAAGCAGTGTTTCAGCCTCAGAGTGGCTTCGTCCCCTGATCCCCTTCGCCCCCAGACCTACTGACCAAGGGCTCTGCTCCTGGACCCCGCTGGGGGCACAGCTTCATACCCCCGCCCCCTGTCCCCAGAACTTGCACCCCTAACTTGGATCTGAAGCCCTTTAAATGAGTAATTCTGCGTAACTCCCTACCCAAGTACCCGCTATAGCTAAGGCCCACTACACTTGGGGCATAAAATGCCATTGTTGTATCACATATTCAAAAAAGATGATTCAGTTTTGATAGCTTTGGTACGAATATTTCTGACACAACGCGCCATCAAATGACTGTTCAGTTTCCCACCTCGCCCAATGTTTGCTGCTGCATTACCTGAGGAAAAAACCAACAAAATGTAGCATGTTTATCAAAGACAATATTATTACTCAATTAAAATCACATGCAAACACACATTTTGTCTACATTTTCATTGCTCTGGCTAGCTTATCTAGTTGCCTATTTTTCAAATGTCTACAGAAAATGTTGGTGCATTGTACGAACACAAAAATGGAGACACGTTCTTTATTCGTTGATAGCAGTGTCGATAATGTTTTGCTCCAAACCAATACGGACCTAACCAATCAGTCACTTTTTAACTCATTAACAGCCCAGACACACTGCTGCAAGACAGTCAAACTTTGCAATTGATTGGCTGCTAGGAGCCACAGATCAGGAGAGGTGTTTATTAAAGTTTTTTTTTTATTTTAATGCTTATTTTGCCTCTATTGAATTTTCCAGTTAACGCAGAAGCAGAAATTGAGTAAGGTTTTGATGGTCAGTTATGTCGAAAATATTCGTACCAAAAATTATTACAATTGGGTCACTCTTCTTCAAATTATGATAATAAAATTTGTGTTTTAATGTCAAACACTGTACAGCTAAAGCTGACGTGAGGGGTCCAACTGAATAGCAGCGATTGGCGAACACAGATCACTAAGCAATTAAAGTACCGGCTAGTAAAAAGATTTCACTGCAATGTTGCCTATATACGAGTTTATTTTCCACCATTTTCTGAACTGTTTTTGGGCATTGCACTCAATCACAAGGCATATTGTTCAAATATCACAAAATAAAAATAAGGTATTTGCCACATGTCGACAAGTACCTGACCCTCAAGTATAAGTACAAATACCAAGTACTACATCTCTGCTCTTTATTGTCTCAAAATTTAAAAGATTGTCTTCCTTGCCAGTCAGTGTATAGTCTGCGCTTGTGATTAATAAAAATATTGCGATATTGGACTATCCATAACCAGCGAAGCGTATAGACATAGTTTGTAGGTAAAGGCTGAAAACTGAATTGGGATATCATAGATCACGCGCATACTTAGACCTATCGCGTTACCATCGCCAAGTATTAGGCCGTATGTATTAAATGTCATACTTTTAAGCTATTTTCTGCGATATCTGAATGTTACGATGTCCACGTGCAGTGCTCGTATTACGTTCTATAAAGCTGACACGGCGACCTTTATCTCACTGTGTACTGTATACACACATACGCATACGACGAAGCGCTCGTATCCCGGACATTTTAACGCAGACATAAACACATCGCTGTGTCACAGTCACACAACATCCGTGTTTTTGCAAACAACAATCAATTTTAACAGTATGCAGGTTTGTGGCGTAGGCATTAAGGCAATGGACGTTGGGCTTTAAAACAATTGACTATCTCAGTAAACACTTATTTGCAAAAGACAGAAACAAAAGTCAGTCACTACAAAGTCTTGACAAACTGACAAATTACGCCGCTGTGGTTAGAATCACGGTTAGGCTAGTAGTTACACTGTATGGCCTATCTGTTAACCATTGTTAAAATGCAGCAGAAGCACAATACGTTTACGAATAATCAATAGCTCAATATGCCCCCAACATGCAAAATTATTTTACCAGTCAAATTAACCGTGGTGAGTTAGCGTAACTACAGAACGTTACAGATATACAAAAGTACCTATTTAAACCTATGTAAAAACGTAATACTAATTATGACAAACGCCCTATATACTGATGCATTTCATTCAAGTCTGTCATTCAGCTGTCATTGGTGTAGTGCATTCAATGTCTTATGTATAAAATTAGTAAACAACATCTTGAATAACCGGCTCAAAGCACGAATATTCCTGCCACGTTACTGTGTAAGCCTATGAACATGACAATAAGCTATAGTATCCACTGCATACAGGGAATATCGACAGAAATGCAATGAGGTACGAAAAGCGGCCAGAGCAGACAAAGCGAAATGGCTGGAGAGACAGTGCGAGGACATAGAGAAATACTATGGAGAATATAAGACCAGGGAAGTGT
>Ga0209367_1001683_pt1 | contig 27813 bp, 17 predicted proteins | sample WorMetLIZISLAND2_FD_187412 | JGI IMG/M metagenome (GOLD analysis project Ga0209367, IMG submission 187412) | Marine gutless worms symbiont microbial communities from Max Planck institute for Marine Microbiology, Germany - Olavius geniculatus... ...
GCCGAAGGGTCTGACCTGTAGGTGAGTTTCTGAAAAAAAGGTATATGTACAGCTATAAAAATTTTTGCGTATATTTCACCCATTTGCCGGGAAGCCCCCTTGGAGGGATTTGCATAAAATTTTGCATGACGGGTCCCCTCGCCGACGTAATCAACCGTGCCAAATTTTATCTCAATCAGGTCAGGGGTTTTGATTCTGTGGGGGTCGAATTTTTGGCTTTCCCATAAGAAAGAGAAGTTGCCGTTAACACAGGGCTTGAACTACCGTTGAGCCTGTGATAACACATCGCAGCAGCATATCGCCATTTAAGCCCGGTACGCACTAACCGTACACGCGGCCCGTACGTACGGACCGGGCGTACATGCGGAACTGCGAACTGGGCTTTGGAGATGGTGACTGGGACTTCGGTTCCCGTGAACTTTCGTTTCATGAAACGTTCGCTCCTGGGAACGAAGGTGACGTGGTAGGCCTACTTTCGTTCCCAGAGCGAAAATGTCACGAAATTTTCGCTTCCCGCGCCCTGACTCAAATTAATGTAAACATCATAAGTATCAGAATGTGCGCACAGGCAGTGCCGGTGCTTCATCTTTGCATAACCGCCGCCACACATACTTTGCTAATCAGTTGTATTGGCCTACTTGTCATTGTTACATATTTACCTCCGCCAAGGAGGTAATGTTTTTGCCGGTTTTTGTTTGTCTGTCTTTGTGTGACCAAGATAACTCGAAAAGTTATGGACGGATCTTTCTGAAATTTTGAGGGTATGTCGGGCATGGCATAAGCTACAAGTGATTCAATTTTGGGCGTGATCCGGCAGGAATCTTGGATTCTGGATCACTTTGAAATTTTCGTCACCACTGCGTTAAAAAAGGCATAAGGGAACCGCTGCAAAACCAAAGACGGTGACGCCATCTGGCGAATAGCATTGCCTTGGCGGAGGTATCTGCGGGCTATGACTGCTTTCTAGTTGGAATCTGTTGACTAGTTGTTGGTGTAGGTCCGACACGTGAGTGTAGAGACTGGTCGTGTGAGAATAGCGGTCGATGCGTCCAGCAATGGGACTCGTACTACTGTGATTGCGACTTAACGACGTTCACCGGACCTACCTGCGCTGACGGTAACACTCACGTTGTCTACGATAGCGGTCTTAACCGTTGCATTATCTGCATGCATTTCGTTTAATCATAGTGCTAGGCCCTACTCTTAAAACTTCAACATGTAAGGTAGCAAGACGTCGTTGCTCTGGACAGCAATTCGAGGCGAGGTAGTATAATTTTGTCTAAATTCTTTCGCAGTTCAGCTGTTTGCATCATGCTCATAAAAGACGCAGTTTGCGTGCACCAGTAATTGGTCAACATTTGCAGAATCAAAGCTACTTTTTCGTTCGAAAGTGACTGTAATGACCGAGGGTAGCAATGTCGACCCAGTTAAATTGTAACAATTTACTTACATGGTCACTTAAAGTTAGGATTAAGCAGAAACAGCTGCGCAAGTTTGCGGTAATGCAAAGCTGTAGCCAGAATTTGTGCTTGGGAGAGATTTGAACTTCACCCTTTTCTTCCTTTTTTCTTCTTTCCTTCCCCTTTGCTTACTTTTTTTCTTTTCCCATTTTTTTCCTGCAAATCTAGCTAGAAGGTTTGGGCAGTGCTGTAAGCTGCCCCAGTGGAATTTGGGGCAAAGCCCTAGGCTGCAAACGCGTTTTAACGGATTTTTTGCCTTCCAAAACGCATTTCATGGCGCCGTTTTAGTCGTTTATGTCAAATTATGTGCAAAACAAAGGACTTTGTTTTGATACTTGGTCTAGAGAAAAAAAAACTTTCCAAACATTTCGGAGATTGAACCCGAGAAACTGCCTTCATCAATACAGTCCTGTAGACATGGCTTCGTCAGTCATCACTCACGAGTCGTAGGTTTATCATCGTCAGCAGCAGCAGCAACATATGGAAGGAAGTCATACGTCGCCGGGCCGGTGGCGTGCAGGGTGTGACATCATTAGCTGTTTGGCTGCAGTGTATTACACGGTCGGTCGTCTGTAGTCTTCCGGTACTACATGTAAGCTAGCGCGCTACTCACTCCGGTCTACTCTAGTGCCGCTCAACGTAAGAACGAACGGCGTGTTTGCGCCGTCAGTAATTAGTCCCGTCGGTCGAGGGTTTCGTTCGACGCAGCAAACTCTCACCGGTCGTACGTAGACGCTCTCTCTCGCACGCACTGTCGCAATTAGCTCGTTAGCACGGCGCAGCTCGTCCACAGCTGATGATGATCGCCTTGCACTGACACGCGCCCACCTCACATCTGTGTCCTTCCTTCCTTCCTTCCTTCCTTCCTCAGAACACCCATATAGGCCGTCTTATACTCACTTTCGATTGGCGGCCGTATTTTGCTAATTCGGTAATTATCGATAGCTGGTATGCTGTGCCTATTCTCCGTCAAGAATTTATCGCTGTTCGTTCTGACAGGAATTGATTTTAACTGGTTTTCGTTCTTGCTGTATGACAAGTGAATACACTAAGGCTTTTGTTATTCGTTGAGCAGAGCTAAAATTGTTGATAGAGCTTTGTCGATGTGTTGTCAAATGTTTTGCTCACTGAACTTGATAATAAATTTGTATCAGGTCTCAGCCAGGCAGTGAGTCGTAACTAGTTGCTTAGGTCAGATCTCGGGGCAGATAATCGGCGTTTATTGTTAGAAATTAATTTATTGGTTTCCAAATTTACCCATAACGTTGATTGCAAATTTGCAGCGATTTTCGTATAGATGGCTTGGTTAATTTTGTGTGTGTGAACGTATCGTTTGTTGACGATGATACAGAATTGGGTACCAAGTCCATGACTTATGATATCGATATTAAACCAGTTTTCGAACCATTCCACTTTACTGAATTCGTACGGGCTAACATAGTTTTTGTTACACCCGGTATGTGAAATAATGTTAAAGTTTTTTTACACGAACGAGAGGCAAATGTAATAACTTTACTTATAAAGGTACGTAACTATATTGCTGCTAGGAATATAATGGCTATACATTATGATAATTATGGACTTGGTTCTTGTCACGGTCAAGCAGGCTGCACGGGCTAACCTCTGCGACCACGTGACTGGGCCTGCTAAGCTGGGTGCCCGTGGAACTGCGTAGAGCCGTCACTCGCCGTCTGATATCTGAGCGAGTCACACGCTGGCGTGATGCTGGCGTGGTTTGGTTGTTTTGCTTAGGCAGCCGTAGTGGGCTTAAGTTTTAAAGTTATGTTGGGGCAGCTGAGTTTAGCTTAACTCCTCGAGTTGTGTAGTTTAGCGGTAAAGTAGAAATAGCGTAGAGTATAGGGGTTTGGTAGGAGTTTGAGGCGGCGAGTCGTGCGACTATTGTAGGCTTAGTGTTAGCCTATGTTGTGCGGACCTTAGTTGATAAGTCGTGTATTCGTTAGTTTTTCTGTCTGTCCGTCTGTCCCTCCGTCTATCATGTCCCACTTCTGACACCAGAGCATCACGCCAGCGTGTGACTCGTTCAGATATCAAACGGCGAGTGACGGCTCTACGAAGTTCTACTCGCACCCAGCATAGCAGGCCCAGTCACGTGGTCGCAGAGGTGAGCCCGTGCGGCCTGCGCGACCGTGACAGTTCTCTTATCTAGTACGCCTGTGATTTGCTGTATTGCTGTACGTACATGTATGACTCGTGCTGTGTGGCTGCAGATAGCATAGCGTACAAGTTCGGCACAGAGCGGCGCGGTGGCGCCAGTGGTACTGCTAGTGGTGCCGGGATCATTAGTTTTAGCTTCCGAGCAGACGAGCGACCCGACACCCGGCGTGACGTCATCGCATTGGGCTTCAGCTCCAGCTCGTCCGATGCTGTGCTGTTGAGCGTGTCGAGTGCCAGCTCCAACGACTTCCTGCGCGTCGAGCTGGTCAGGCAGTTAGCTCGTTAGTTCGTTCGTACTTAGTCGTGACTTCCGCCTTCCCAGTACCCGTCGCATGCCACCGGGCTGGCGCGACGTTTCTCAAACAATCTGGGGTGGGCTTCCATCTTTTGTCCATATTTTGCCAAATGTAGCAAAGATTTGCTGGCATGTACGACAATCATGTTATTGCAAGTTTTCCACAGAATGCGCCAGTGAAAGAAGTTTGAAAATCGGCCAATATTTGGCGAAGGTATGGACAAACGTAACGGTTGGAGGCTTACTTTTTTCGCCCACTCGTTAGATTTGACAAATGTGCGGCATGAAAAGCTTAGTATAATTAATGCGTTGTATATTTCATCCAACATTTTAATAAATATCTTTAAAAATGGTCTCAATAGGTCAATAAAAGTAACTAAAAACTAGGCTAATTTGTTGCCATTTTGCCGAATGTCGCTACAGAGAACGCGCTGTGCGCGGAAACAATGCCGTCTATCTGTCATTCTCACAATGTACAAAATTGCTTAAAACATTAACCGCAAAGCATTAAAAGTGTAAAGTCAATTTTGTTTGTCTACTCAAAGGAGACTTTTATTCGGTGAACTGAGATGATCCCGAACCTGGCCGCTGAATCGCATTAGAAATACAACAAATGCAGGGTTCTAGTTGCTGCTATGAATACAAAAGAAGTTCTTGAAGTCGGCTTCATGCATTGGTACGTTGTATAGGTGGACGGCAGCGCGTTTGCCGTGTACAACCTGGGTCTGATGGATCAGCAAGTCGGTTCACTCGAGCACAAACTGAACGACAATCTGTTTCACGTGCTGCGACTGTTCCGGTCTGGAGCTAACGTCAGTCTACAAGTTGACGACCTGCCGGCCGCTCACAAACAACCGACAGGTAGACCGTTGCCGCTAGTTTACTCAAATTACTGCAGTGATGAAAAAAAAACAGTTTTTTTTTGAAAATAGGTATTGGGGTTTGTTCAGGTTTTTGAAGTTGTTAGCTTTTTTAGGTTTTAGCGTACGAGAGACATGGCACAAATTTTAAGATTCACGAAGAATAGATACAGCATGCTGCATGTTACATCGTTTTTGTTGAGTGAATGACGTGAACAAAAACGACGTGACTTCATAACTAAAAAATCATGATTAAAATATGAAATTGAACTTGATTTGTTAGGCCGCCCGGGACAATAGTCCGGAAGGTCTTATGTTTTACAACAGTTTTTATTCTTTTTTTCATCGCGAGATCTCCGAGGTCCGTGGGCCGATCGGCGCAAAATTTTGCCACACGGCCGGAAGCGTGTTCAATTTATAAATGCCGGTCCGAAAATTTGGGATTTTGCCCCCCCCCTTCCCAAAAAATGGGGGGGGGGGGCAAAACATGCTAAATTTGGCTCGATTTCGGACCCCTTCTTACTTTGAGCGCGAATATCTTCGGAACGGATAGAGATATTCAAAAAAGGAAAACTAATTTATCGACTGCGTACTTTCTTTTCGCGTTGGGCCAAAAATTTGAGATATTGATGAGACTGATGATGTGTTTGCTGGATACAGGGTGAACGCTGCGGGTCGTCGTCTCTACAAACCAGTAGCAGATTTCGAAGTGCAATCATCCTCACCAAATCTACTTTTTTGGAAGACTATATTTCGGCCCCTGAGGGGTGCTGCGTTCCGAAATTTTTACACGCGCTATGGAATGACTAAGGTTTGCTAGTTTACGTCCCAACGGCGACGGGGGTTCCCCCAACATTTTTTAAAGGGGGTGGGGTCAAAAATTGGCTTAAACTTAAACGTTCGGGCTTCAATAACTTTGTGGGAAAGGGGCGAAACTTTATCGCGTGACGTATCACAAAGTGGGGTTAAAAATTTCAGTACAACTTTTCGGGGTTCCGTTTTCTTAAAATTTGGGAGAGCAAAAAACGTCCAAAACTCGACGCAATTTCATACAACTTTCGTCTTTGACCACAAATATCTCTGTAAAGCGTCCAGATATCGATAATCTCAAACCAGTTTTATCGACAGCTATCCCTTCCAAGTTGAACAAAAAATTAATAAACTTTCGTCCATTAACAGCAAAGTTCCGTTGGCCTATGTGTACCCACCCAAAATCGACAGTGCGCGCGATTTTAGACAACTTAAGATTTTGGCTGCGAATATCTGCGAAATGGATCAAAATATCAGCAAACGGAAACAAACTTGATTGACTGCCATTTTTTTCGTTGGGCAAAAAAAATTTGTTAAACTTTGGTCCACTAGCGGCAAAGTTCTTTTGGCGTATTTCGACCCACTCAAAATTGACTGTGCGACTATACACTTTGACTGCTAATATTTCCGGAAGAGATCAAGTTATCGACAATCAAAAACAAACTTGATCGACTGCCATCTCTCTCGCGTTGGGCAAAAAATTTGGTAAACTTTGGTTCTGTAACAAAAAAGTTATAGGGGCTCATAGTGACCCACCCTAAGTCGATAACGCGCGTTCTGTGTATGCTAACGTAGGAGTTCGGGCCACGTGACTTTGCGGCGAGGGGAATTTTAACCCCCAAACTTTTCCGTAGTCGGACTTACGGCGCCGGACGGCCTCACGTTGGGCTTTGCTCTCTATTTCTATTTTTATAAATTGTACAACAAATACAAATACGTAAAAACCTAAAATCAAACTTTTGAGTTTTTCAACGTTTTTTCCAGAAACGTAAAACCTAGGTCTTTGGAAACAATTTTCTACCTCAAATTCTTTGCAGCGCTCAGACTGAATAGGCTAAAAACCAATAGATTTCTGGATACTTCAGTCTTTTCTGCATTCGCGACCCTAAATCAGTCTTTGTTTTAATGTATTAATTCATCAGCCAGCCTTTCAGACTTTGCCAGCTCCAAACTTTGTGCGTTTCATAATAATGTCCCAAATGTTCTGGTGTCTGGCTTCGTTTTTGTTGTAAGTTTGATAATAACTACGCGCGTTCAGCGCGGATAGACTGGTAGGTCTGTATGATTGTTGGCAGGTCGACAGTTGAAGTTGTTCAACAGTCAGTCGCTGATCGAGGTGGGCGCACTGCGCGACGTCACCTCTCGCCGTCTGCTTCGCACCTTCCAAGGCACCATCGTCGGTCAGTAACTACAGATCTCGTAGACGCCAAGTTGAAGGTTAAGGGTCGCCTACAGCTCTACATGGTAACGCATCACAAATCTACGGAGCGTCACCTGCCATATGAGATCACACCTGTTATTCGACACAGGTGAACGCGCCCTGTGTTAATCTCAGCTAAGCAGGTCGGTACTCCATTTACTTACCCCGGAAGGATGAAAGGCTGAGTAGAGCTTCGTGGTTGATTATATACCGCCTACCAAGATGGTTTACCTGTCTGGAGACAGTCGCCCGTCTGAGTAGTAACTACGAGACAGCACGAGCGACCCGACCGCGAGTTAAACCCGCAACCTCTGCGTCCAACAGACTGACCTTTACCCTAATAGGCCGATATAATATGCGGTGGTCCGTCTAGTTGCCGAAAACCTTAATCTTTGATTGTTTGAACTGAGAATTGAGCGTTAAAAATTCCATGCTTTTGGGTTATGTTTGCCGTTTATCCCTAAAATCTTCCACAGTCCGTCCCCTAAAATTTGTATTGGACTTCTTAGTGCATTGGTGCATGCTATTTTGTCTGCATTCGACGTTTCACTGAGACAAAACTGTTTGTCTAAATGCAGTCAGTCGACGGATGACGTCACGGCAGCAGGTGTCTGTGTCTCTGTGAGTCACGTGACGTGTTTGTAGTACCACGTGACCCACTGTGTAGGTGTGTGTGTGCGTGTGGCTGCGTGTGGTGATTGTAGGTCTGGTGGTAAACGGTCTGCGGATCCTTGACCTTGCAGCTGACAGTGACCCACGAGTTACCATCAGCGGTGACATAGAGCTCGACATTAAACCACTCAAGATACACGATACCGCCCCTCGGTAAACCACGCACATACTGTCACCTCGTCGCATTACGTCTACACGTGCTGCAGAGTACACCGTGTCCCATGCATTAAGTTGATACGATAGGCTTGGTTCATCGGTCGGTGGCCGCCAGCACTGTGCTGCATTCATCAAATAAACCGGGTGAACTCTCGCAGTGGCTGTAGGCCTACCATGATGACTACATCGTAAACCTTTGCATTTTCCTGCCCGACGACGTGACATCTGTCGAGCTATTATCCACGTTCGATCAGCGACTTAAAACTTAGGCCTTTACTCACCTGTTCACAAAATCGTTTTTTTCTGACTATTCCCTGAACCGGGCTCCATTTAACCTGTTTCTAATGGACCTAGCAGTGAGTTTGACTTTGACTTTGTGCCATGGCGACGTAGATAAATCAGCGCGCTCCGGCAGCTCTAACTTTACGGTTATGAATCCGGTTTCTCCATGATGTCCTGTTTTGAGCAAGTCTGTCAGCCTCAGGTATGGATAGGTGCCGTGCATCGCAGTCTTTTGTTATGTTGTCTGTCCATTTTTTTTCGTGGTCTTCCTCTCGGTCGCACGCCACTGGTGTGACCATGAAGCAGTTTGCGAGGAAATCTGTTGGGGTTCATTTTGGCAACGTGACCGAAGTATGACAAACGTCTAGTTCTGAGGATTTCCACAGTGTCTTTTTTGATAGACAATTCGTTCAAGATGTCCTAGCAGCAGTTTGTATTATTTAGGCCACTTTAAAAATTCACGATTGATTAACGGACTAATTGAGATATTGATGAGACTGATGATGTGTTTGCTGGATACAGGGTGAATGCTGCGGCGTCGTCGTCGCTACAGACCAGTAGCAGCGGTAGCAGCAACGGCACAGTCAGTCACTCCAGCACTTGCTATACAATACAATCTTTTACATTATCGTTGCAGACAGTATTATGTATTTTCATCGGCATTCCCCAAAATCGTCAGTTTAGACCTTTCCGCTGTCGTTTGAAACCGTTTTCCACGAATTGTTCGAGACTGCGTTTTTCGCGTTCCTCACGCCGCGTTTCTTGCTCATAGCTTTTCGCGGAGAATTGGGAAGTAAACTGAGGCGACGTTGGGGCGTGTAGAGCGACGTAACTGAACTGAACTAACACAGTTTAATTTTTGACGAACTGACGAGCAGAGCGAGCTCACTGGTCGTTGGTTGACGAGTATATTTCGTGCTCGTAGTTACGTAGACATCGACGTCATTAGACGGTGCATACTGTAATGTATTATTGTTTGCCCATTCAGTTCAGTTCAGTTCAGTTACGTTGCTTTTTACGCGCTTTTAGTTTCCGCAGTTTACTTTTTAAGCTTCCCCAAAAGCGGTAAGCCGCCCAAAGCCTCTCCAGTCTCTATGGAGTCGGGGCTGGGTGCAACCGGTTTTGTCCCAGCAAAACTTAGAAAGCAGACAAAAATTTATACAAAAACTGCGCCGATATTTTTGATGAGCTCAACAAAAAAATTCTAAGGACGGAGGTTTTAGCGGACGGACGGCAAGTGCAGGAGAATTATTTTAACGCGCGATGCGACTGTTGCAGAAGTTGACGTCGCCGGGCAGTTACAGCAATGATCTCATCTTCTCGGGAGACTTCGACTCAGATCGGCTGTGCGAAGACGTCGACGACGAAGACATGGACAGTGCGAGGTGTCTAGAGGACTCGCAAGCGTCATCGGAATCGCTTATCCTGCCCTACGCGGAACTCTCCACACCGTCGTATGTCGTTTGCAATAATAATTACGTGTATAGGCATGTAAAATTTCCGTTCCGAATTTCTAAGCATTCGCGGATAGCATTTGTGGAAATGAGTACACGTTTTATCACGGTCTAGAGTAATGTGAGTGTAAGGAGACTCGCGTAATCACTGGCGTAGCCATAGGGGTCACTGGGGGCACGTGCCCCCTCAGGAACCTACTCAGTTATTAAAAATAGTGCCAAAAATGCACCAAAACACGTCATTTTCAGGCCAAAAATCCAAAAATTTTCCGGGAAGGAGACATAGTCCCTTCCCCAGACCCTTTCGCCATGAGGAGGGGACAATCCTCCCCATACCTCACTTTTCAAGTGCTCCCACTACAACTAGATCTTGGCTACGCTGCTGCGCGTAATAAATTATAGGCGGTGTTGAAACGTACTTATTTCATGACTGTGATCGACGGCGTGTCCTGCGTGGACGTGCGTGTTGCGAACAGACGCAAGACGCGTTTCAGCGGTCAAGCTTGACTGTAATGATCGAGATTACGACCAGTTATATAACACCGTAGGGACTGTGATACGAGATAAGAGCACGACATAGGTCGCGAAATAACGCCTGAAGCACCGCATAGTTTACGTCTAGAGTAATTTTAATGCACACATCGAGTTATGCGCTCTGCGTTTGCCAGGTCTAGTCAAGCACAACTGAACAGTGCGTGAATTAGTGTGTTCTAACTTGTGTTGCTAGATCTAATTCGAGACGGCGGGAGGGCGGCGACGGTTGGGAGGCGTCAGGCGACGAAGGACGTCGTCTGTGTCTGACTGACGACAGCGATGACGAGGACTGCGCCACAACATCACAAACTGTCACTAGCGGCACGTCATCAGTCAGCGTTGACCACAGGACGACGAGTGATGATGCCACGTGGCTGCACAGTCAGACCAGTCGGTCTTCCACGTCCAGCGTCACGACGTCAACAACAGCTTCGACCACCACCACTAGCGCCACCACAATCACCACGACTCCACATCCGCCATCGCTGCCGGCCAGCCAGGTGGTCTACCGTGTGATTCCCAGTACCAGCAGATCGCCGTCCCTCGCGTCGACTGCAGCGGCTATTGACGCAGCGGGGGCGGACATGCAGAGCATCAGCCCGGTACCGATGAACATCGGCCTGATCGTCGGCGTCGCCGTCGCCATCGCCGTTCTGCTCTGTATGCTGGCGTACGTCGTCTACAAGTGCGTGGTGGCGGGTCAGGGTCCAGGCGTGGCAGCAGTGGGCGGAGCTTACGCCGAGAAGACGGCGCTCGGCGTCGACCGCGCCCATCATCATCATCATCATCATCATCAAGCGCCGCCGCAGTTTGCCGTCAACGGCAGACCGCCGCCGCTTCTAGTAAGTAACGATGCGTCCAAGAAAGATGTCAAGGAGTGGTTCGTATGAAACAACCTGGCGTGACCATCGCCACCCGCGGACGAATTCCGTCGTTCACTCATGATGACCTGTCTCAACTTCATCGGCTCAACTTCTGCAAGAACGTTAGCCTGCGAGCACCGTTCAGAACGTTTACGTAATATAGGCGCCGGTTGCACAGAGCAGTGGCGTAACCAGGATCTGGATGTAGTGGGGCACTTGAGAGTGAGGTATGGGGAGAGGTGTTCCGTTCCCATCACGAAAGGGATCTGGCGAGCCCCCTTCCAAAAATTTTCCTGTTTTTCTGTCTATATGAAGTTGTGTTTGGTGCACTTTGGCATTATTTTGAGTAACCGAGTAGAGTCATATATAGAGAGGGATGGCATGTGCCCCAATGCCCCCCCATGGTTACGCCAGTGGCAATTACAGGGGCAGCGAAAAAATACCGGGTATTCCTCCCCATTGCTACACCTCTAGACGTTTTTGGTGTCTCGATTTTCGACGCCTTTAATTGGCGCCTCGACAAGTATCTAGAAGCTCTGTTGATCGAGTCGTCGTTGGTGTGTATGCTCGTTTGTAAACATATCTTTTCACAAAGAATGTGGACAGACTATGGGGCTATGTCGTCGATGTCTTCGTGTGTTTCGTCTAACAGTCATGACGTGTATATTACTAGTATCATAGTAGGTAATGAAGAGCTTGCTTTCACATGGCTGTTAGCTGAATTTTTGTATGTTAGGCCTATGCGCTGCGTTCAGAACGGTATAGGCCAGCAGTTTTACATATTTTGCCACATATCATCTCGGTATTTTTATTTTAGCCCTTTAACACAATTAAAATTTTCCCACAAAATCTACGTATAAAAATTTATGAATTTAATTTTGCTGATCGCGTTGTTGCATGGATGCAAACGTCATTGTGCAACAGCCCTTAGTCGGCAGCGGCATCGTCTCTGCCGCACGCGTCACATTTTGAGAAAAAAATTAATTTACGAGTCTAACATATTGTGTTTATAGCTGGTTTTGTTAGTGTTGTTAGCTCAAGCAACTGCGAGCTAGCAGGGCTCTCTTTTCTGTAATTTTTATCAAATATAGTGTGGCTAAGTAATAATACGCAGTGTTCTAATTTGCAAGAATAAACGGCAGCACTGATTTGGTGACATGGACTTTCAGTTGCAAATTATTCTTTCAACGTTATGCATTAAAAGTTGCAATACAGGTAGTGCATTTTAATCTGATATAAGATTCGTCCCATTTAATTAATTCTTAATTTATCAACAGTAATCCTCGCTGGGACAAGAAAAAAATTTGCAATATCTTTTTTGGCACAAAATAGCTAAGTGTAAATGTTGTAAAATTAGCTTCTGCTGTAACTTTTTGTGTCGATGAACCGTGAAAGATTGTCATTATGAACTCTAAATGTGATAACGATGTTCAGCGATAAACTGTGTTTGAGTGTTTGTTTGTTTAGTTTTACCAACAAATGGTTGTGATAAACTGTGCTGACTAATAAAAAATCTGAGTGCTTGAAGTGAAATGGTATGCGATTCTGTGAGCCTCGGCAACTTACTTGACTGCCTGGAAATATACTGCTAATAATGTTGCCACCAGACATGGTCTTGGGCCCAAAATATCATACAAATGCCTTTGCGGAAAGGGCTCTGTCGCGGCACTTTTTTCCACTTCAAGCTCTGAAAAATCTTCATTAACCATGACTATGTAGTGGTACCAACTAGCAAAAGCAGCAATGTCTGCAAAGTTTACATTTCACAAGTTAGTGTAGCAACACATTCAAAGACTGGTGAGATCTTTTGTTGTATACTTTTTGACACTTTCTGTAGTCTCTCAATCAACGAAATTAAAGACATGGCAACAACAAGAAGCTCAGCTGTAGCTAGTGTGAGCCGACCGTACCGCCGGGGAGTGAAGGCGATAGTAACTGCTTATAGGAAGGAACTCGTCATCTCCCTATCCAACAGTGCCATCGCTGACACCTACGATGTACCGTCTAGCCACAATAGCGCATACTGACTTTCAAAATCATCCAAGGTCAATGACTTTCATCTCATTCGAAAAGACTTATGCGACTTCCTATTAGTTATTAATCGCAACATTGGCTCTCTCACCGTTTCTGAGATATGGCCAGTATTCGGTTACGATTGCACATTTTTTCCTAACCCTCCATTCAACCCCAAATTTGAAAACGTTCCCCTTTAACTGCATCGCCCAAATTTTGCAGGCAGAGAGCCTCAATACAGGGCTAATTATACACAGGGCTAATTATTCGTTTAAAAAGTTTCCTCCTAAGACCCACCATTTAGCCACAGTACATCTGCTACAAACAGATTACACTTCTGTTACAGACAACTTGTACCATAAGAGCGACAGTTAGTACGGTCGGCTAAAAACCCAACGTCCCAGGCTGTATAATATTTGCACACATTGCTAGCTGTATAATATTTGCACACATTGCTATAACTGATATCTTTCTGAGATAAAAACCACAACACAGCTATATCAACCATTTAACTTTAATGCCTATTAAGAATTAAGACATTAATAATAACGAAATTTACGGAATACAACATGAAAGTTGTAATGCAATCGTTACATCGCTAACAATTTTTAACTTGATGCATACATCTCTTAAATGCTATAAACAATAACAAATGGCAATAACGACAATAATGGATATTCAAGCAAAACACTCTCGGTCAAGTTGAGGTTCATATAGCCAGATATCAGATTAATTTGCGATTCACGACAGACTGTGAAGCTGGCTTGCATATATGTATGTATAGTGACTACAAAATATTATAAATAACAGGTTTGTCACTGTGAAAACAAGTAATTGGCCACACAACCAAATGTCTGTAGTCATAACATATCAAACTAATACTACCGTAATACAATATAACGTAACTGTCCATAGTAACATAAAGTATTGTCTGTAGAGTGTAGACCATGCCTCTGCAACATTTAGTGAATCCGACAGGGATTATGTATTGGGAGATTCAGTCTTTTTGCACATATCCAGAGGACTCTTGTCCAATGGGATTTTATTCAAGGGATTTTGTTTGTGTGGGGGGATTTTGCCAAATGTAACCTTCCCTGAAAATTTCAGGCAAATCAGTCCATAACTTGCTAACTTTTTGCCCAATCTCACAATGATGAAAAATCTGAACATCCAGTCATGTGACCTTGACCTCTGATCCACAGCCTTGAAATTCAATAGGGCTCTAGAGGTTTTTGGAGTAAATGTTCACACAAAATTTCATTAAGCTAAGTGCAGCAGTTCATAAGATATCATGCAGAGAAACAAAAAACTTAACAATGATCCTGAAAACAATACTACTATTGCTACCACGGACAATAACGTTATAAACAAGTGTAGATGACTGTATCAATATATGAGCCTTAGTTGTGAACCAGGATACATACAACACACTTATCTCATATACACCGTGTCCGGAAAAACCCCTAGACATTGTATGACAGAAATGTCAAATCTGAACGAATTTGAACAAAATGCTGTACACCTAATCTCCAATAAATTGCCAAAGTGATCACCAAATTGCGTTGGCAAATATTACTTTCTAGCAGAGCTATCAATTGTTGAATATCGATCAATGAAATTTGGTGATCAGTTCAGAAATTTATTGGGGATTAAATGTACAAAATGTTATTCATATTCATTCAGATTTGACATTAATGTTCTACGATGTTTAGGGGTTTACTTTTTTCCACACACAGTGGGCGACTTCACTTTTTGACTCAGACTTTTGCTGAGACTTTCGCTGAGCCTAAACTTTGGTCTAAGTACCTACTTAAGTTAAAAAGTGAAGTGATTTCAAAAGCTTGGTTTAAGTAAGTACTTAGACCGAAGTTTAGGCTCAGCGAAAGCCTCAGCAAAAGTCTAAGTCAAAAAGTACCTACTTAGACCAAAGTTTAGCCGAACTAACCTGGCTAAAGTCGGTTCAATTTGCATGGAAAAGATAGCTTTAGCCTTTAAGGCTAAACTTTTGCTGAACCGGAATCCACTTTAACTTTTGATCTTAGCTGAGAGAAAACATGGCGACTACTTACAGTCCCATACGTAGGCTTACAGATAGTTTAGTAAATTAAAGCAGTCTGGTACCAAAAATAAACGCTGTAATCACTACACAATGATGTAAGACGTTATGTAATTACGTCATTTGCATGCACCGCACAATGAAATAAGCAAGTCCAAGAGTAACTGGTTGATTTATTTCCTGTTAGGTTTACCGGTTTTTCCGCCATTTTTAATCATTTTGGTCTAAGTTAGTAGACTTGAGACCAACGTTTAGTTCAACTTTGGTCTAAGTACAGACTTTAGCGTTCAGCTTTAGCTTTAGCTCGGCGAAAGTCTAAGTCAAAAGTCTAAGTCAAAAAGTGAAGTCGACAGTGTATTTAAGAATGTGTACACTGGCAGGATCCATTTCCAGAAAAATTTTTAAACAATCAACTGAAGCACAGTTAGCAGTAAGCAGTAAATCTAGATTAATGAACAATTCTAAACAAACACATACAATAAATAGGCTAAGCTGCATAGCATCCACTTCCAATACTCAGTTTACTCAATTAGTCTATAATATTAATAAACGTAGCATTACAATTTAAACATTATTTGATAATCCACATACAAAAATCCTACCACTAAATTACTACTACTAAAGTTATGCTGAAGTTAGGTCAGGTCTCCTAACGTAAACTCACGGAACTGTAGAAGCAGAACTTCCGTTCCATTTGTCTGACCTAACAATATAAAACAGTTTGACACCATCATTGCAACAGTCCGAGAATATACAGCCGGTGTAAGATCAAATGGTATACCAGTGTATACAACAAGCACTTTGACCATACAGGATAACTACCGGTGTGGACGTCGACACAAATACTTGCAATGTACAGATTTAACCGCAAAGTCAGTGGTAACGGTGCTACTATCACACAAACTCCATAATAAATTACACGCTGGGATAAACGATTTCACTGGATGTTGATAATATGACAATGCATCACAAAAAACTAGCAAACATGATCATCTTATCTATCAAACAGTTCAAACGCATTAACAATACCTCGTACTAAGCAAGAATTATAAACATTTTACTAACAATGCTGCTATATGTGACTTATTGGATCATTGGATCATCCGTGGACGCTATTTTGTGACCAACTGATTGTCTCTGTCCCGATATAGCAGCAAAGAAAACTGCAAGAACTGTCAAGAAAGGCATCAAAGTAATTTAGGAAAATGTGGAATCACTGACTGGTGTGCCCCCTGGAATCATACGAGGGTCATCCCAAAAGTTTCCGGCCTTGACATATTGGACTATGATATTTTCTGCAATCTATACATCAGTGAAACGTGCATTCTTTACTGACTCATATAAGTCTGCTGCAAATATGACGCCGTTGTAATTTATGACATCATAGAGAATTAAATAGAAACGATTTTCAGCGTCAACAAACGAGGCTCGAGTTATTCATCATCGCGGATAGCGGACACCATCATGACCAAATTTCAAATTTTAAAACAGATAATAGTCACTGAAGGTCAGGTCATTGCTGAGTGCAGAGTGGTCTTAGCATACAAAGTCACAGTCGTAAACAGCCAGCTGGGTAACTGCAGACTTCAGACTCAGACAGACTGGACTGCAGTGCTGAAATTAAGGGAGGGTGCGTAGGGCTTGCTCCCAGCCCCCCTATCCATCAGGGGCCCATGTAACTACTCACAAATTCTGATTTTCCTTTTATTAACACAACTAATATAATTAACAGTTAAATTCTAAATCAAATCTTTTTGATATTGACAAATATTTGCATTTCATCGTATTTTTGCTGAAATGCCCTTATTTGTGGCCACCACAAATTAGACTATAGTATATTCACAGACATAAATGAAAAATTCATAAACGTATTTGTCAGGGCTTTTGTAAAATCAGATGCCATGGAGCCCCACTTTGGTAAATCAAGCTACAGACTGAAAAAGTTTCATGCAACTACCAGTCTGATTCAAACGCTGCTTGCGTTAGCACACCAAATCGTTTCAGCTTAATGCTCTATGGTATCATAAATTACAATGACGTCACTTCCACAATTGTGCAACGGTGAGCCCGATTCTAAGCTGCGTTAGTGCTCCAAATCGTTTCGGTTTAGAGCTATATGATGTCATAAATTACAAAGACGTCATATCCGCAACCGACTCATTAGAGTTCGTAAAGGATGCACGTTTCACTGATGTATAGATTGTGGAAAATATTATTGTCTAATATGTCGAGGCTGAAAACTTTTGAGATGACCCTCGAAAATAGGCAATTGTAAGCTTTGGCTAAGGGTTGGACTGGAGGGCTCAACCCCCAAATCTTCCCTTTCTCTTGCGGTCAGGAACCCTCATCTAACACAATGTCTCTGAACCCCACAAGTGTACATGGCAAATGATCTCAAACGGTTTCAGCAGGATGCATGAATATGACGGATGACAGACGACAGAGAGACAGACAATGCTAACACAAAAATGTGCAGCTACAGGTGGAATCACTTGCACTACACTGATTCGGCTAAATAAAATTTTAAAAAATCTGTGAGTGAATTCGACAAACTATACTGAGTTGGCCACACCACGGTGTACTTTGCACAGAATTTAAAGTCAGGAAACACGGCACATCTTGTGTTTAAGCATTTGTAACTGTTGTTACTGGTCACGTCAAAAACACTCCAATAAGCAATGCCACGAACAAAGATCAAGCTTGCATCACAGAAATCATAAGAACTACACTGTCTCAAAAAAAACATCCCCAACATTTTTGACTGTAACTTGAAAACCAACTACCAGATTTTGATAATTTTTGGTACGAATATTCACATCACAACTTGCCATCAAATAACCATTCAGTTTCCCACCTCACCCAACGTATGCTTCTACACTACCTAGGGAAAGCAGATTAAACAAAATATGTGTTGAAATAAACAAAAAAAAACCTTTAAAAACATTCCTGACATTATCGATCATAACTTGAATAAAGATCAGCAGATTTTAATCATTTTTGGCAGAAATATTTCTGATACAACTGGTTATTAAATAAGTGTTTTAGTTTCTACCTCACCCAACGTCTGCTTTTGCACTAGCTGGGAAAAGCAGACCAAGCATAATAGGTGTTAAAGTGAATGAAAAAACATCGATAAATTCCATCTATCCTAATCTGTGGGCCCCAACAGCCAGTCTATTACAAGGTTTGACTGTCATGCAGCAGCGTGTCTACCAGATGAAGTTTAGGAATGGTTGCGAGATGAAGAAGCGACTGGTAAAACCTGGATTGGCCTGGAGCAAAACATTATGAGTACTGCTGTCAATGAATGGAGAAAGCGTCTTTTCGCTATAGTGGGCCAAAACTTCAAGCAATTTTACAATAGGCAGTTAAAAAAATGGACAACTGGATGAAATGTCAGCCAAAGTGTCAAAAATGTGAACAAAATGTGTTTTTACGTGTTATGTTAATTAAACAATGATATCACATTGGATAAAAAGTGATATTTTGCTGGTTGTGTTTTCCCCAGGTAGTGCAAAAACAAACGTTGAGTGAGGTGGGAAACTGAACGGTCATTTGATGGCTAGTTGTGTCAAGAATATTCTTACCAGAAATTATCAAAATCTGATAGTTGGTTTTCAAGTTACAGCCGAAAATGTCAGGGATGTTTTTTGAGACACAGTGTAGAAGGTCGCGACTGACATATTCCCAGTACCCTGAAATTCGGCGCTCACAAGACGTGTAAAGTTGGGAGACTCAGCAGAGACAATGACTAATGCTGTGTGCATCGACACCACACGTATTACAGTTTATCTAACCCATAACATGCTCCAAAGTAATTTGGGAAAACAGCAGTATTGCTTTTCGTTTCTATTCGCCAGGTGACAACAGCAGTTCACAACTGCATGTTTCAACTAGAGGTATGACCACAAATTTCCCTTCCCTGGGGGTTAGGGACTCCCATCAAACACAATGTGAGACTGGATCACACAAGTGTAGCTGCCAAATGGCATCGAAATTCGTCAGGTAATTTAAGCCGAGTGCACGAATGTGGCAGATGACAGACCACACCACAAAAAAATGTGTAGATACGTACGCAGAATCACTTATGCTACAGCAACTGCACCTACAAGTAATTTCAGCAAAGCTCATGAGATGCGCGACAGCATATCGCAATTCCTGTTCACAGGTTGTCCTGGTCTATCTCCATCCATTTCACTGCAATTCACTGTTGAAGTGTGCACTGCAGCCAAAAACTGAAGAAAAATTACCAAAACCCCCTATTTTGGGAGTTCAAGGTCATTACTGTTGAACCACTTAAAAGCTTGTCAGCAGTTATTGTTATGGTAAGCAACAAGTCTATGTCTATCTGCAAGCGCTAGATGAGCCAACAGCGGTAAAATAACGACCTTTTACAAGGGTACCCCTCTTTGACACCCACACGTGTAAGCCTCCTTGAACCTAGGGGGTCGGAACTTGAACTGCTAAAATCTACGTTTAATGATGAAAATTCCATATGCAAGTTGTCTTGTTCTATCTCTAGCCATTTTGGCACAATTTACTCTTGAAATGTGTGTTGCAGCCCAAAATCGTGAAAAAATCACTAAAACCCCTATTTTGGGGGTTCAAGATCGTTGATCTTGATGTCAATCAAACGGGTGTATAGGACTTCCTATTAGTGATTAATACTAACCCAGACCCTATCATGCACCGTTTCTGAGATACAGTGACTTATTGGCTCAAAATGGCCAATTTTTTGTAGCCCCCTCTCATTTAGTGCCCTCGATAGGGGTGACCCCTTTCAAATTTTGGGAAAAGCTTTATGGATCCTAAAACTAGTCTTCGTGGCAGTCTCGCGATTTCGTGATCCTATACCAGACACAATACCGGAGTGTGACGGACGGACGGATGAACGCCTTGACGATGGCTAAGACGTGTGAAGCATTACACTATTGCCTTCCTTGGAACGATTTGCATGCACAGCCAATACACAGTTAAATTGCCAAACGAGAAAAGGTCGTCAGTTCGTTGTCAATTTTATTCTGACCCAGCTCTATGTAACTGACATGCTGTAGAATAGCCTGACTCTTAGACTGACTCACAAACAAACAATGCAATGAACAAATCCAAACAGAAATGGCAAAATTCACAGGAAAAATCAAACAACATTCCAGGCAAACAGGTAAGCAAAAAGCAGTCTCGGATGCAAAGCACAACATCAATGTCTACGTGAATAATTCACAAGCGGACATTCATTTCACATGATGAGGTACACCAAACAAGTGAACACTTGCATATCAAAACTGCAGCTAATGCGACAACAAAACTACAACTATAACTACACTGCAGCAGTATACTGTATTCTAATAACAATATGACTGCAAAATGCCAACATTGATTAGCTAACATCCTATCATGTGCCACATATTTGTGTCCACATGTTAAAGGCATTCCATCATCACCTGACTGATGATACACATCTGATGTGGTTGTGTCAGAACTACTCTTAACAGACAACAATGTGAGTGACCACATACTACTTAAATATTGCTTGTATCACTGTTCAACATATCCCCCATCATTTTTCACGATGCTCCTTGGGTGTGGACATTTATATTCAAGTTTTCCTCAGACTTCAGGGTAAGTGCTAGTAGCTGATGCTAGCCAAGACAATCATACCAGCAATGGCATCAATCTGTGGTCAATATTGGGCGAAGGTCAAGGTGCTGCAGGCATCGAGAACCGATGTCACCGACGTTGAGTGGGATGAGCAATGGGGAGCAGCCAGTGACACCTATGCAAAGCTGACAATAGCACTGTGACACACACGTACATGATGTACACATAGGTACTGACTCATAACCAGTTCAAATAGCACATGTAAGTATCAGCAGCAAGTCAAACGTGCTTCAAAACAAAACATCCTGCATATGTTACAGCAGTGAATCCATACAATCAATACACCTAGCAGCACATTCCAAGCTGACTAAAAGAAATCTAGTACAGGATTATAGGATTACCGAATGACTATCAGTAATGAACAAACATAAATTTGGCAATGCCACAACTACACTGACAGGGTAATACTCTTTAAGTTTTTGTTAAATCAGCTGACTTTTCCAGAGCACATCTTCCGGTAAACATTTCAGAATTGCTTCAGCATGCTTTTTATGGGCTGGATAATCCAAGGCTAAAAAACTCTTTTAAAAAGACAACCAGGTGGGTTTTATTGTTTTTTGGTTTTATCGTGTTCGTTTTTTTCGGGTTAAACTAGGTTTTTAAAAACCTAACTTGATGGGTTCTAAGGTCTTCAGTTATTAGAATGCAGAATGGGGTCCTCGAGGGGAAGGACAGCTTAAGGACAAAAAATCATCGCCTTGGCTCGAGAAGGCCTTGCCTTGGCCTCAGTCTCGAGGTAAAACTGAAACTATGTTAATTTTCTTCCTGTTTTGACTGCTATAACTAGCAGCAAAAAGTACGGTCCTCTATTTTTTCCCAGTTGGAAAACATTATGTTCCATAATATTGTAATGATGTCTTCAGCTAGCAGAGCCATGCACTCAGTAAACAATGCACATTTCAGTCACCTCAGTCAAAACTGTAAACTGTCTTTGCCTATTAGAACTTTATACCAAATTCTGGCAAAAATTTACTACTAATTTTGCTCACATCACTAGTCAAGTAATAACTGTGACCAGGCATATTCACTGCCAGCAAAAGCCATAATGTAGGAAGCAGTGAGAGCTCGCAGTCATGACATCAGTAGAATGGATGGCGAGACGTTTCCTTGGTGAGACGAGCGACGGCATCAACTCGCCTAACTGCCACAGGCGACTCCTCAACATGACATTCAATTCGATAGTTGGCGCCGAAGTTGCTGTCCCAATACGTCTGACCAGCGGCAACGTACATCACCGAAAACTCCATACGACTGCTGAAGTCAAAATAGTCCGGCAGGTGAATTTTGAATGAAAACTGATCCGTCGTGCCAAGGCTCTTACAGTATTTTGCCAGTTCATCTGTGTAAGTCATCCAGCCATTGATCGTGTAGCGCACTGCTACGTGCTTTTCAAATGAGATGTTTGCAACACGCACCGTACCAGACACCATCAGCAGGACATCGTCAACCGTACAGTGTTCAAGTGACACGCGACGTTCCTCCACTCGTCGGGCAAAGTCTGGCGAGTAGCCTGGCTGCGCAAAGCAAGCACAGAGATGTCGGACTCGCTGGACAGGTGCAACTGGTTCAATCATTCCCTTCATGCCTTGCCACACCCCAAAGAATCTATCATCTATGTTCAAGCCCTTCACTGCAGAGTCGGGTACGATTGGCGGGTCATCTTGATTCAAAATCTGCTTAATTGATGCGAGGTCAAGGCCAAGAGCATCTGCAAATCGCACCTCCTTCTTGTGGCGTGGTGTCCCGGGTGGAGTTTTTGAGGTTTTCAACGAGGTGCAGCGACGCATTGGCCCAGACTCAAGATAGGCAAACTCTGCTGATTCTGACTGACCAAAGTCAATGTGTCCTGGCCGCAGAGGAAATCGCTGTGATGTGCTGATATCTTGTAGCAGGTCATCAGTGACTTCGCCACCTTGCATCAACTGCTTCTGGCAACGCTCGTCTGCTGAAATGGCAAGGATTCGACTTAAACGTTTCTCTCTGCGCCAAAACGGCGTCCTGTCCGGTTCAGTGACGTCATCAATGTCATCGGTATAATCGTCGTCGAGTGCTATTTCGCTGCGCCGATCGTCATAATCACCAAAGTCACTCATGGACAACGAGAACGTTGCAAAGCGTCGGTTTGACACATCACTACTCTCTGACATGCAGTCATCAGGAACCGACCCAACGTCCGACACACAATCTGCTGTAAATGTCAGCGCATCTTCACTATCTTCCATTATCTGTACAGCAACACAGCTCCTGTTACTTTTCCATCTATTTCCAACAAAATACAAAAAAAACAACTCCTCAAAGATACACACTTGTCAGGTAAGAGTTATCACAAACTACGCACAAGGCCGGCCGTGCACCACTATTTGTAGCGGTACTGAGCACATGGCTAGCCATGTCTGTGCATAGAGTACAAATATTATGTATTCTGAACCCAAACAGCAAAGTGGTCGAAAATTGTAATCAACGTGCATCGACTTCGTTACTAAAATACTTGTTTTAATATAGACAAAAACGCCTAAGCGTGGTACTAGCCTAAGTAGCTCTCCGCTTTAGCAATGTCCTTCAGACGATACTAGTAGACTGCATCTGTCAACCGCTTCTCAAGACTTAGTTAGCTTTTCATAAATAAACAAAACATATTCATCATACTAGTGGTATATTAATCGCACTTTACATAGCAATATCTCAACAAGAATAAAATTACACCCGTTTAATCATTCAACAGAAATAAAAACGCGTTTGTTTTCTTCAACGGCCACGCCCACTTCAACTGTCAGTCAGTGCGCATATCAATAAGTAAGTAAATTATACTAAGAGAATGAGATCGTCGGCACAGCCAGCCACTGCTAGTCTGCTGCACATTCATTGCACAGTGCACAGTGAACAAATTAACGCTTTTGCTAGACTGCTAGATTATAGGTATGATAATAAACATGCAGTAGAAAAACGTTAGAAAATTTGTCACAAAACGCGGGGAAATTTTGCCACTTTCAAAACAGGAATGCCCGTTGGAGAATGGAGTCCTGACTTTGGAGATCGGTAATCAGTGAATAGTAATTTATTATTGCAATTCTTATACACATTAAAAAATAAAAAAAAATAACAATTTAGTACAGATGTATGTATCTACTCCTCTATTGAGCGCTGTCTAGTAGTTTTACCGGTATTACGCAAGTTACCGGTATTACGTAAATCGCATGATCAAGTTGCATTACTTACTATGATGTTTGCTATTTTTAGTAATATTTGTGCTATTTTTAGTCCTGTCATTCCCATAATGCAGTAGAATTACCTTTGCTGCGCACGCAGCCTGTCAGTCAGCCAGCAAAGCTCAGTCGGCGATGTGTAGTCGCCATTGCTCTGTTGATGTGGTGTATTGCTTAGAACAAAATAATTTTATGTCTGCGTACGTGAAACACTTTCTAAATGCAGTGCTCTCCACAAGAACTTAAGGAAAAGTTACTGAGGCATTTAGATAACGATAACAATGTAAGTTATTATAGTTGTCGTTATGTTTTACAAGCTTTTATTTCGACTTGTATCACAATCAGGCCGTACCGCAGGTCCACTATCGATATGCTTGTACGTGTGACACGGCTGGCAATAGGGCCTATGCAGAAATTTGCTGAGGTTGTTTATCTGTTAAGTTATTAGACTAATTATAAACTATGCTTATTTGCATGCTGCTGCTTTTTCTCACATTGATGTAAACTTGCAAAAATGAGTAGAAGGAAAAATTAGAAGGGTATGGGTAATTTGCAGAATGCGGAAAGTAATTTGCGGAACGAAATCTGCGGAATGAAAATGATTGGTTGACGGGCATGATCACGTGATCAGCCCGATTCCGCAAATTACTACCTACCTTCCGAGCTTGACGTGGTGATAATTTGCAGAATTTATGGTGCGGAATTGCTGTAGCTAACAATGGAAAACGACGAAAACGTTGCAAAATGTAGGAAAAGGAAAAGTGCTAAAAACGTTAACACTCCAAAACGTACAATGTGATTGTGAACTGTGACTCTGTAATAAAGTGATTTAATTTTACGACTATAATATTATTGATTCAATAATTCTAGCGGTAGATCGGCGATTTTGCTGTTAGCACTAGAAAATTGCTAGAGGTAGATTGGACAGATACATTATTGGGAAAATGGTAGAATTTATATGCCTCTTAAGACACAGAAGGTCTACAAACCATGCTATGACACTATCACGTATTTAAGTCAGGCTTATTCAGTATTATATCAGAGCCCATCTCGAGCCAAAGCTGTTTTTTGTAACACGGACTTAGAACTATAGTGGTTTTGAATGAATTTTATTTAATTCTTGGTAATTGATAACATTTCAGTTTCAACCACAGTCTTAGCAATGCAGTGAAGAAGAAATGTGGCTGCATTCTTACATTAACAACGAGATAAATGTAATTAGGTAAATGGCGATCTACCACTAGTAATTTTCTGCTGTCTAGTGCGAGATCGCCGATCTACCGCTAGCACTAACCTTATTGATTATATAGGCCTACTGTTGTTATTATTAGTAGGCTATTAGTAATCCGAAGTTCATACATTAAAGCATAAATCACAGCATAGATGTAAAAAAACGTTCCAGGAAAAATTAAAAACGTTAAAAAACGTAAAAAACGTGCCTAATGCCTAATGCTGTAAGCGCAGTATACCTGGAATAAGTTTAGACAAAAAGAACTTGATTTAATTTTAATTCAGCTGTGTGGTTGTAAGACAAAAGCATTAAACTAACTAAATATGCGAGTTAAAAAGTTTTATTTAGTATATTTGAACTAACTAAATAAACCACATCACTGTGACCAATTAATTCGTTTCTGTAATCCCAAAAGTGCATCAATGCACGTTTTTAAAAATAAAAAACGTTGAGCAAAATAGAAAACGTTAAGAAAACATAAAAAAACGTGGCAAGAATAAAAAAAACGTTTATTTACATCTTTGAATCATACAATAATTAGCACGTCGTAAAATAACATAACAGTTTAGAAACACAGGCCTATAATTTAAACAATTAGCAAGCTATCAATAAAACAATAAAACTTTGAAACAATTTAAAATGACAAAGATGAGATATGACAGCGGCATATTTTAATCTAAGCATGAGATATCGCGTACAGTAGCCTACGTTGCTCGGTAATTAGTGGCAATAAATGCCAAGTGCGGCCGGGGGCGTTATCGATCGCTCGGTCGGTCATTCCGCATTCCGCAAATTACCCACCGTTCCGCAGCCTACTTCCGCAGATTTCGTTTTGCAAATTACTTTCCGCATTCCGCATTTTCGCAAATTACCAACACCCGAATTAGAAAGGTTTCGAGTATTATCAGATTATGCAAGCAATAATAGCAAGTTAACAACTGCTGTGGCCTATATGCAACTGATCACATCACTGGTAAGTGGCCATGGCTTTTCAGCTGATGTCTCAAAGCGTGACCGTGTTCTTATATTTCTAACATGGATCAGCTACACGCAAATGAGTCACAAACATGGCACTAAACTCTGTCTATATTTTCACACCAAAATGACCAATTTGCGATTTTGTCACTGCCAGACTCGCACTCGCAGCAGACAATTTGCAACAAAGCAACATTAAAATTCTCACCTTGTCTAAACTATAACTATGCCACATACCTTGCGTAAGGCTGGCAGCAACTGTGGGAAAAGAATCCAGTTAAGTTTCGTCAATATGCATTTTTTTAACCATACTCAATTTTAATCATTAATTGTGTGATTAATCATTTATTTCCTCAGCTTTAATATATACCTTTCCGTACATAGATTTTCACGACATATATCCAAAAATGAAAAGACATGCTTCTGTGAAAATTCACGGAAAATAAGTAGGCTTAGTCGATTATCGCTATCTGCCGTGAATTTTCACGACAGATATAATCTTTGGGTGAAATGCGGATCTGCAGATGTGGCAACGGGTAAAAGACGGATGTTGATGCGGATAACACCCGCCTTTTACCCATCGTACTCTGCCATGCCTATGGACCAATAAGTGGAGTATAACCGTGTATTAATTTGGCGCTTTTGGGTGCCGGACGTTTGGGCGCCATGTTGTGTGATAGGCACCGTGGCATGTTGTTGAAATTACCATACTTTGCATATCGTTCAAGTTAAAATTGTAAGTTGGCAAAATAAGTAAGTTGGTAAATCTGGGTTTACAATAGTAACTTCCTGCGGCACTTTGTAGTCATCGTCGTCATCATCATTCCTTGTCGTTGAGCAACCAATTCATCTGCCTTGGAGGGATGAAAGCTGAGTTGACATCAGTGAACATGCTTATATACCCAGTACCAAGATATATGTCTTTGCAGACAGGCACACATCCCAGTACTAACCACTTGATAGCAACCCAAGGAATCACCCCACGCTGGTGGTACTACGGCGTATAGGGGCGCGTTTTCTTGCTGGCTGATGGTGATGGAGGAAGCCCTTTGTGAGGTGTCTGTGAAGGGTTGTGCTGAATAATACAGAATAAGGCACCGTTCACCAACGGTACCCAGTAGCTACTTCATGAACTAGCATAAGAAGGTTGACCCCTCAAACAGCTTAAAGTGCTGATTTGAGGTTACATGGCTTCTCTGGCTGGGGTTAACGCAGGGCACATTCACTGTGTCGGGTGACAGGTACACTGTGCAATCTCATATGGCTGGTGAGTGAGGTGATGGTCCATTGCTCTGCTGTGGCTTTCCCGTAAAGAGCTGTAGAGATCTTTAACGTTGTTGTCCAGTGTCTTATTGCACTAGTCGGTAGGGTGCATCAAATTTTCAAAGGTTACTTAACTCACCTGTCCCTTTGTTTGAATTGTTCCTTTGCTGATAGGTAATTTCTGCGCCAAATATCTTTTAAATATATAGGGTGGTCCAAAAAAAACTGCACAAAGTTTATGGCACCATAATTTTGCAACCGTACATCACAGAGTCAAGCGGTTTTCAGCAAAATGTCTTGAAAGAAATTCTTTACATGACTTAAGTCAGTGTTTAAATACAGCAGTTAAATATTCTTTGTTTTTGCAGCTGGCAATTGAACTATTGAAAAACAATGTACCTTGGTCCATAAAAACATGCCACTATTATTTTTT
>Ga0209367_1001684_pt1 | contig 27812 bp, 15 predicted proteins | sample WorMetLIZISLAND2_FD_187412 | JGI IMG/M metagenome (GOLD analysis project Ga0209367, IMG submission 187412) | Marine gutless worms symbiont microbial communities from Max Planck institute for Marine Microbiology, Germany - Olavius geniculatus... ...
GGCTCAATGCCTGCTCCCCCACCGGCCCCACCGCCGCCGCTAGCTAGCGACAAATGTCTCCCAGTACGACACAGTGATCTCTGACGTGTGTGTGGTTTTATCTCTCCTTGTTAACTACAGCCTAATGATATGGATTATGCAGTTAGTGTCATAGCCTACCGCAGGCTATATCGTTGGGTTACTGGATCTCTTAGACATCTAAGTCAAGCCAACCAGCCTTGCAACGTCGACCCAATCCAGCCCCGGCTCAATGGAGCTTCTTCATCTTCACACTTGTATTGGCCTGCTGTTTAACACCAGTACCACGGTCGCACTCGCACTGTCTATCATTCTTCAGTCTACTGTAGTATAACGGGTTGATAACTCCACGGATGCATGCACGCCTGACCGAACGAAAGACAGTGTAGGCTTACAGTACTGACCGTCGGCAGCCGTGAAATAAGTGTGTAAACCATCGAATGGAATGCATAAGACTAACTTGGATTAACACACACTTACTTAACTCCAAACATGTAAGCCTAAACATTTTCTGTTTAGACGGTAGACTCGAGACACGGGTAAATGTCATTTCGGTTGTGCTTGCTTACAGTGTAGCAGCAATTAATGATTGATACGACCAGTTTGCTATATGCCTCAACGTGCTGTGTACACCAAACGGATGTTATGCGGCCGGCCTAATAGGCCGCATTACGGATCTTGCCCGACCGTCTCGCATATACGGGAACAAAAACATAAAGGCAAAGTTTAGCGTGAACGTTCGAACACCAGGGAATGAGTTACAGGTGTAACAGTTGGCAAATCAAAAAAGTCAAATGTTAGGTTTTACTTTAGAAAAGCGTAGTGCAGTGGACACAATACTTTTAATTCAGCGGACGACCGCATATTAAGCCTATGTGGGCACTGGGCCGCTTGTCATTATAAAGTTTTGCAGTCATCCGATGGACAACGTCATGTGTATATTTTCATATCATACATTTTCACAACCACACTGCCAGTACCAAGAAGTAAATATTTTGACATTATTCAGCCGAAATGAAATATCATTATAGTTTTTTTGCAGTGGACCATTCGGCTGAACGGTGCATTTTTCCAAGTTGATGTCTCTCGTGTCTTTATATTTGATAAGCTTAATATTCTCACATTTTGAACCAACTCGCTTTAAATGCACAACACTAGAACGTGCGTGTACAGTTTGCTTCAATGTCGATGTTGTAATATTTTGAAATGCAAACATCTTTTTGTGATATGCAAACACACAATTCGTCATCTTATTGCAATCTATGTATATCATTTTCTGAAAAATAAACAGTTGTTAAAAAGTTGTATATTATTATTTCTATGTAAAGTATACAGTAAACATTTTGTATGCTTCAGTGTGCTTGTAATTTTGTTTTACATGTGTAACGACCGATAATACTGTATACTCTCAGTATTAAATTGTTTTTAAAATGCGAAGATTCCATACACTGGTTCGATGGTTTTTTAAAATATTTTTACTTTTACCCATGTAGAAAAAATTTTGTTATTTTTTAAATGCATAAACAGTTATTATGTACACTGCATGGTTGTCTCAATTTGTATATACCAGCAGTATGTGGACAATTTAATCAGTTTTCTTACTTTTTCATCTGGTAAACGCAAGTCCAGCATTCTGCAGGTTTTTGACAGCTGTTTCTGACAGCCTGCTACAGTCTGTGGTTCATGATTCAGGCATTCACACGAGATAAAAAGCTGGTTGTTGTCAATCTGTATTTTGTACTGTCAAAATTCACCACAGTCAGTAATATTTTCTCAGCACTTATTCTCTGATCCCAGAAGACTCACGGGTTGACAAAGTCATTGGAACAGGCTGCAGACACTGGATAGCACACCTGTATCTCACTGAAAAAGTTGGCATAACTTGACATAAAATGTTGCTGTCCCTTGTGTCCGAGTCCCAGGTCAGTATTTATCATAATTCTGATGCAGGCCAGTGGTCCAAGGCATTTCGGTTGAACTCGGACAAAAAATAAGCTCTCAACACTGACTTAAAATATGCTACGCTACCGGCAGTAGACACAGGTAGGTCCCAAGTCAAACCAACACATCACAACAAGTGTTTCTTAAACTTCATGTGGGGTTAGCCATTCGTGCAGGGTCAACCTGTCCACCCCCTGGCAAATACAAGTCTGCTAAGGCAAATCAAGCTTCTCATATTAAGAGCTTTGGGGGTGATTAAACCCATGGAGAGCACAACCCACTGATATCGGCATTGGATCCACTCAGAAGACAAGCGTGTAGGGCCTATGAGTTTTGCTGCAGTACACATATCGACAAATCTTTTGTTACTACTATAATTGATGATGTGCTTGTGACAATGCATCGACTTGGCTTTGTCGGCTTAGTTTCTACGAACGGCAGTTTTGCTGTGTCTCTCGTAACGTTGTGACAGTCTCAATGTGCATATGTCAGAATACAATAATAGCTTTCTCCACACTATCATCTTGTTCTGTTGTCGTTCACACGAGTAGTATACAAAATTTCATGCACATTGCATTAAACAACTTAACAAAAAGTTAGGCTATAAATATCCTGACAGCAACAGCAGATCTTTATACTGCTTTGGACTTCTGTACTAAAATCATCCAGCCAAATCGAGTACAGTTTGCAAGCCAGTATCAGTGACTAATAATAAAATATTTGTTATTGACAAACTCATAATTTGGTCCTATGTGCATTTTTAGGCTACACATAAAAATTGACAGCTTAATCAACTGCACAGATAAAACAAAAAAATTAGCAAATAACTGAGAGAGACGATCATGAAAAACCAAACAAATATGATGATGGCAGACCACAGAACAAACAATATAAAACTGCCGTCTTCAGTGGTGTGTTGTGTGGATGAGAAAAAACACATCAGGGGACATATACTGATTACTTCATTACAGAAACATGTACAACACATCATTATGTGGCCGCCTGAGTACTGGCTGCAAACTTCCGGCAGAGGAGAACATGGGTACTCAAAAGTTTAATTTTGCCCCTAAATTCGCCCTATATAGTGAATTTTCAGCTCTAAATCTTACATTTTTGAAAAAAAATTTTCCAACCAAAAGAAAATTTTGCGACAGGCTAAAATCTCAGGGGTGCGGCAGTTGTTCATTATCTCCCCCCTGAGACGATGCCAACGGCAAGTTCAACCCCCGGCCACTCCGCTATCAAGAAACAATTCCAGGCAAGGTAAACATGTGCCTCTGTCACCAAGCAATGTAATTTGGTAGGCCTACTGGCCTTATCACTAGGAAGGTAATGGCAGCATACAGAAAAGGTGTGGGGCCTAGCACTGACACTGCTCAAAGACCAGCCAGGAGATGAGCACCAATAAACGGGCGACTTTATTTTAGCAATACAACATGAACGCTAAGCAATCTGCAGTCGTGGTACGCTGGGCAATGGTTCATTGATCTGACGCTCAAGTTCACGATACTCAGTGACGATTGTTGACAGAGACTCAAGGCTAGAATCAAACTCTGATTCTTCCATAGCATCACACTGAGTGTAGTGATAGATGTGCGCCTACACACAAACACAAGACACACAGACAGACAATCACTTTCTCCGGAGAACATGACCAGATAAAACAAAAGTAGTCAAGGCCCTACTAATGATAATACAAACCCATTGTTGTCTTAGCACATTTCTGACAGCCGTCAGCTAAATAACTTACAAAGATGACAAAAAATGCATATGTTCTTGCACCAATACCATTGTTAGTTTTCATAGAAATTAATGTCGATTAACTAATCCATAATTTTTGAAAAGTTGACTTTAGTATTTTTTCTAATCACCACCAGCTCTTATAAAAAATCACTGATCGATACATTCCACAAATACTTCAGAAACATCACGGATGGATGAACACATAATGACCAACAATGCCCTCCTCCAGGATCAACAGAGCAGAAGCAAAAACTGTCATCTACCAAACTATACAAATGATACAATGCAGTCTCATATATTAAATGACTAGCTGTGTTATTATTACCTTTCGCCGGTAAAGTTTAACGAATCTATGGTGGAGTGCCTGGAAGTTATGCCAGATGCAGGTGTTGTTGGCAAGTGTCAACAGTGAGTATGGATGACCGACGGGTGCCACCGAACAGAGGCCAGTCTTCCAGCCTTCTGTGTTCCAATGAACAAAGTTTAAAGATGGCCGCAACCTTCAGAGTCATATACAACATGCAAGGATTTGTTATGCAGCATTCTTGTCAGTGCAATAATCACTGTGACATGTTTTATGACTACCAACAACAGTGCAACATGCTTTACCTTTTTAAAATCTTGCTAACTTACATTAAGAAGCAACTTCATTCAAACAACAGCAAACAATTTGACAATTTGAATACTTCACTGTAAATCAAGACATTTAACTAATAAAAGATAAGGCACAGTAAACTAAAGTCCGGTACTTGCTACAGCGCTGCTTACATAAGCCAGATTCATGGTCAGAAGTGTCCGACAATCTTGGAAAAAACAGCTGATTGGCATGAGCTAGTATACCATGGCACATTAAGCGGCCATCCACTGCCCAGATTACTGAACAGTTGGACTCTCAATCTGCAGCCAACAGACATACCACCACCCAAATCAGCCACACAAGGCTTTGACCCCATAGCGTGTAAACAAACAATGATGTCTGATTACACTGTAACAACATTGTGTGTACCTGTCAATGTTTCTGCGGATGTCGGACATCTCGACGTTGCCACGTACAGTGAGTCCACATGCCAGGTACAGACCATGCCGAGGATCAGTCTTGAGCAGCTGATGGTCATGTGCAAATGCATCACTAAACATCTGATCCAACCTGGCGAAGACAATCACAAACACTTCACTACATATGCAGGCAGATGCTAATTTCTGCAATAAACTGATTGAAAAGTCTGAGAAAAAATTATCCTCACTGACCAGAACTCTGGACTGATCTGCAAAAGCAAAAACTTGATCTCAGTAGGAGCATTTCTGCCAGATTTCTGTTTCTGGAGTACACAATCATCAAATAACATCACGCACTACACTACCTCATAGAAAGTAATAAGGGACAATACGATGGACAAAAACAATTATCTTTTGAACCAGAGCTGCCCCCATGCTGTATTTATCATACTCACTGCTCACATTTGGCTGAGAGGTGTCTTATTTGTACTGAATTATACACGAAACTCGTCACATCTGCAGAAATTTAGCCAAAAAAATACAAAGTAGGACTAAGCTGGCTGCAGAAAATGTTTCAATTCACACACTTACCAAAGAAGCGTCCAAAACCCAATTATCTACATGTAACTTCTGAATAAAACAAATCGAAACAACACTAACAAAACTACCTATACAGACACATGTAACATTTCATAATTTTAGTTGTCAATGATGAGAAGCATAAAAATAAAGCCAAACTACAACCTGCGAGCCGGTATCTTAATATCGGTAAGCGAGTAGAGAGGAGTCTGACTGGAGACAAGGTAATGCATGTGCGGAAACGGAACAAGATTCATCGTAATCTCATTCAGATCAACGTTCAATGTTCCATCAAACCGAGCTGAGCTGAGCAAACAGAACCACCAACCAAACAATGTGTCGACAAGCAACTGACTGTGTGCATATGCACTCAACGTCTGATGTGCGTTTTCGTTTTCTTCAGTATTTTTATACTTTTTAAGGCAAAAACAGAAATTCTGTTTGTGCTCAGAATCTTGATTTCAATGCAGCCGAAACTATACAAACATAAAGACAGTTTCACTGGACTCATTAGATCGACAAAGAACATGTAGTTAGCAATCATGCATCACATGCTGTTATGCACTCAACTTAGATAAAATACAGTGAACATAAAATATCACGTACAATTTCTTGCGTGCGGGAGCATTCTTTTGCACATTTTCATCACCAAAGGTCATTATTATTGCAGAACTTCTGTTTTTTCTTCTATATGCATGTTTTGCTGATGCATGTACATTGCTGCTACTGTTGGCAGTAAACAATAAACAATGATGACAACGATAAGTTCACAAGATAACAACAACAAACAGATAATACACAAACAAACACTATGACACTGTTGACAAACCTTGTGACATTGAGCAGCAGGTTGGCAACTATGTTGTTCATTGCATCAAACGGTTTAGCATCGCGAGGATTCGTCACGCAGCCTTCGCTCGCCGTCAGAGCACTTTCCTGCTTGACACGAGACCCGGCCGTTGACGGTCCGCGACCAAACACCTTCTTACCAGTTCTGTCTGGAGGCAGTGCTGACTCAATCTTGGCAACGATATCAACCAAGGCCTGCAGTCAGTTCACAACCAAACCAATCTATGTCAAAAATGACTCACCAGACCAAATGAAGCTCAACTAAAATAGACTGGACTAGACTAAAACTCAACCCAACTAACTACTACTAATAAAACCTGCATCAGAACCATTTGCTGTATTCGTATAATATAAAGTAAATAAGTCGATTTTTTAACGCAAAAAAAACGTAAGTGCCAAAACACTAAGACAAACACCCAAAAGCTACACAAACTTCAAAGACAATGGCTAATAAAAACAGTTTAAAAACCTACAAGCACAGCTGGGGAAGTAATTCCTTCGCACATAAATCAGCCAACTTACAACTGATGTTCACAATGTCAGGGCCAGCTGACCGACCTGATTCTCCACAGGCAATACGCAGTCAGCATGCTCCGCCAACTGCTTCATAGCCAGAACGCTGTTGTATGGTGATGTAATAACGTCGTCATCATCTGATGGAAATACTGCTGTAACAAACCTACCAGATGCACAACTAGAGCTAACGACTACAATAATTAAAATATACACTGTGTCTCAAAAAACATCCCCGACATTTTCGATTGTCACTTAAAAACCAGTTATCAGATTTTGATAATATTTGGTATTAATATTCCAGACACAAATTGCCATCAAAAGACTGTTTAGTTTTCCACCTCACCTACTGTCCATTTGTGCACTACCAAGGGAAATCAGATCAAGCAAAATATACAATGAAATACACAGAAAACCTGAAAAAACATCTCTAACATAATCGACTGTAACTCGAAGAAAGATGGCATACTTCTGATACAACTGGCTATTAAATCATTGTTCAAGTTCCCACCACACTGACGTCTGCTTCTGCACTATCTGGGGAAAGCAGACCAAGCATAATATGTATTAAAATGAATGGGAAAAAGTCAATAAATTTTATCTATCTAAATCTGTTGGCCACAACAGCTGGTCTATTACAAAATTTGACTGTCATGCAGCAGCATCTCTAACAGATAACGTTCAGGAATGTTTATGAACTCAATAAGTGACTGGTAAAGCCTGGATTGGTCTAACTCAGAATATTGTCGATACTGCTGTCAACAAATAGAGAAAGCATCTCCATGCTTATGTTTGCACAGTGGGCCGGCATTTCAAGCAATTTTATTGTAGGCAGTTGAAAAATGGACAGCTGGATAAAATGTCAGCCAAAAAGTCAGAAATGTGAACAAAATGTGTTTTATGTGTTATGTTGATTACGTAATCATACCGCATTGGATAAAAAAGTAATATTTTGTTGGTTCTGTTTTCCCCAGGTAGTGCAAAAACAGACATTAAGTGAAGCGGGAAAATAAATGGTCATTTGATGGCCAGTTGTCTCAGGAATATTCGTACCAAAAACTATTAAAATCTGTTAATTTTTATTAAAGTTGCAATCGAAAATGTCGGGGATGTTTTTTTTGAGACACAGTGTAGTAATACTGTACCTGACAATTATTACAAAAACTTAACTTTCCGACAGATAAACAACCAAATCTATCTCCATCTATGATTCTTTTTACATGTGTCTGATTTGTTTGCATTTGTTTGAGTCACTGTATTGAATTCTTATGTTCACTAACTTTCTGACTGGTTTCACATGATAATATTAGCTAACTAGTAAGCTCTTTTACCTCTTTCTTGCTACAAGAACTACAATTATACTCTGCTTAGTAATCTAAATACAAAAACAAGAGATAACAAAAAAAAAGATGGAATAATTAATCTCAGCAACAATGTTCACATTTTGGCAGCACCACAAGCCATGAACCGTTAAAAACTTTTCACAAGTAAATGCTAACCGAAATATCTCGGGATATTCGTCTTTCAGCAAACTAAGAATGTACGTTCCAATGCCCGATCCAGTTCCTGACAAAATAACAACAATACAACACGCACTCTCACACACATACACTTTGTCAACAAAATTTCCAGCAAAGTCCTGCATCGATCCTGATATTCCACATTTTTCGTTCATTTTCACACACTCGCCACCACGATCGAGTTAAAAGCGAAATCCTTTCTGAGCCATAAGTCTCATAGGGCAGTGCTATAAACAGCGATAGAACATCCATTCAAGTGCTCAAATCCGTAATTGTCATGTGGCCCATAAATGTCCAACTTCAACAATTTGGAACTAAACGTCACTTTCAAAAACCTGGAATAATGCAAAGTAACTGCAGGAATGAATATGGGCTGGTGAAACAATAATCAAAACTATCAGCAGGGTTGAGAACTGTCTGAAAAAAAGTGAGATGCAACTTTACAATTAGTCTTGCAATGTAATTGTACCTAAACAATTTAACATACCGCCACCCATGCTGTGAAGAACAAAGAAGCATTGGAGACAGTCACAGTGTTCAGCAGATCTTCTTACACATTCCAGGATCTGCTCGCGATATTTTGGTCCATACTCGTGGTGCCCAGTTGCCCTGAGACAACCACAACAAGCCGAAATATAGATGATTTACACGCTCGATGACAGTAAACAATGAATATCATTCATCTAAAATAAATATAAAACAGAAATGCACAAACTAACTGCCAAGAAAGTAATGAATATGATTGACTTATGTCAACAGTCAACACTAGTATCATCAAGATATTAATGTCATTACAACATAAGCTGTGAGCACAAAAATTGTTTTGTGCAATGTCCACACACCTAACACTGGTTCTCCGCATGCCTATGTTACTACTACACTGTGTCCAAAAAATCAGCGACATCCTTACAAATAAGTTAGTGTAAAATTGTTAATACCTGACAGATTTTTTACAAAATTTGAAACATTCATGGAGACAATCATTCTGAACTGGTCGACAGAAGTTGTTATTCTTAGATGGGTATGCCACTGCTTGATCGCCATGTCAATAACAATGTATATTACGTAAACAAACTCTGATATTGTATTGACATTACACTAAGCACAAACGGTAAGGTGTGAACGTCATAATAAATGTGATGGTAAGTAATCCTAAGATAGTGCAGTGTACAATATTTTGTTCAAATCCATGAACTACAAACTAAATTAGAGGTGTTTGAAACAAGGAGTGTCTCTAATTTTGGGACATAATGTACAATGTACATCTAATTTTCTGTAAATAACCAATTTCTTTGCATGTCCTATGTTATGCAGAGTCTAACAATATGTCAAAACTAATATATTATTATCGAAAAGTGCTTTTCACATTTAATGGTCATAGACAGATGCTAAAACAACAGCATTTAAATACTAACATAACAAACAAATGATACAAAACTGGAGAAAACTGACCAATTATTTCCCGATCCAGAGATGTCAGTAATCAGCTGTTGATGGTCAAACACATCCCGTAGCTGGCTCTTCATTACTTCTGACACCACTCCTTCCTCCATGTCCACAAGCACTGCCTATATAATACATTGCCAATCCATCCATTTGACACTACCCCCTCCTCCACGTCCACCAGCACTGCCTATACATTGCCATCTGATATTAGCTATAACAAATCTCAAACATAACTCAGCTGGATGCGATCAGAGACCACCAACCATCTGTCAAAAACAGAGATGCCACCTGCCAATACAATGAACATAATAACTTTTTCCTTGAAAATTACTTGACATAGATATGACAAGACAAAAAAAACACCCACAAAAAGTAACTATTTCTTGGCAAAAAGCCTGCCCCTATGAAACATTTTGCAAAAGTGCACCCATAACTTTTGAGCAATGCATATCATAGGTGAACAAACCAATGAACAAAGTGAGTAAAAAAAACAAACTCCATCTCAAAAAATAACAAAAAAGTGTGTGGCTGCAGACATACTCTTGCTTTCAACGAACGAATCTTGGTGAAAGCATCACCAACTGGAATGTCATTTGGTTCAGCGTATCTCGTGTCAACATTGCGGAAAAAGCTGCTCATTGCCTCATCATAGACTGCAGCCTACAAAAACACAAAGTTCTACTCCTAGCAATAGTCCATGATTAATGCAAGTTACTTAAAGGATAAGTGTAGATCTTGTGTTGATAAAAAGCTGAGCATTCTAGCACTTCTGAAGTCTTTTTGATCGACTGCAACTGGCACAATATAAACTATAGCATTAATAATGCTCTTATTATTACTGTTATTATTGGTAGAAGTTTCCCCTTTCTGTTTAAACGACAGACCAACTGTTCCATGACTACTCTACAGATAAACATGATCCAGCCAAAAATAAATTTTTGGGATTAATGAACAAGGACTTTTCAGCTAGGCCTAATGCTCTTCCTGTCACACAACCAATGTCACAATGCTGCGAATTATGGTGCAGAATAACAGAGCGACCTTGCCTTGCTTTCGGGGTGGGCAGGCTCTTACACCTGCCCAGCGCTGAGGCCGTATCAGTTCGGCCCAAGGCGCGTCCCCAAAAGTAACCACAGGTTACAAGTAACGGCTATAAAGCCGTAGACGGCTGTGAAGCTGTAAATAACGGCTGTGAGGCCGTAAGTAAACGACTATAAAGCCGTAGTCAGCTATAAAGCCGAAACCAGCACAAAAGCACTGGTAACGTGTAGTAAATGTTCTCACGTATTTGGTCAGCTCTTAGTACGCTCCTATCCTCCAGATTGTAGAAATCTTTCGGGTCATCGGAGCAAAGCCCCACCACCACGTCAAGGTGGCTGACCTCGGTGGGGTAACAGAGCGACATTCAAAGAAAAAAGTTATGATATACATTAACAGCAAACACCTGAATCCAACAGCAAACAATGCAAAAAACATCAACTCAATGACAATGCATTATGTGCAAAAATAACAGCAACAGCACTGAAACAGTAATAATTTCCAACCTTGTTGACTGATGCATGTTCTCGCAAGGCAAGGTCCCAGAAACGATATCCAATCTGATTTCCACACTGTCCAACTGCATCCACACAAACACTGATACCAGCATTTAATACTTAATAACCAGAACTGTCAAAATGTTAATTTTTTTAAACGCGTGCGTTAATGCGTCAATAACACATCGTAAATATTGCTCATATTGTAGGTGGACTACACCCAGAGGGTGACTGGAATGACAACCAGTGAACTCGTGGTTATGTCTCAGAACCGTGACAGTACTCACAGTAGTGATGGAATGGCAACAAAACAATTTATAATTACTTGAATATTATCTGATCGGAAAATAACCATGGTTTAATGGAATATTGGACTGCTTCACAAAATTTAGTAAATTTATATATGCGCGATAAATTTTTTTAACGCGCGTTAATTTTTTAATGCGCGTTAATTTTTAACGCATTAACATGTTAAGTTAACGCGTTAATTCAGGCTTTTTCAGTACAAACTTTGATAATTTTCATATTTTCATAGCTGAATACTTAAGCTTCAACACAATCTTCTACGCTGTCAAAAAGCATAAGCAACTCAAAGTTTCGGCTTATTCAGTACCCTCTGGTAAACTCAGCCCGGGGCCGGTAAGCCGAGCCCATGACACCAGGTACAAAAGTTCCAGCTACCCAAAAGTCCAAAGGTTAGCGCTAGCGATAGATCAATCATCTCGCACTAGAGCGCAGAAAATTACCAGAGGTAGATCGCCATTTATCTAATTACATTTATCTCATTGTTAATGTAAGAATGCAGCCATATTTCTTCACTGCATTGCTAAGACTGTGGTTGGAACTGAAATGTTATCAATTACGAAGCATTAAATGAAATTTATTCAAATACACTATAGTTCTAAGTCCATGTTACAAACAAACAGCTTTGGCTTGAGATGGACTTTGATATAATACTGAATAAGCCTGATTTAAATACCTGACATGGTTTATAGACCTTCTATGTCTACCAGGGATATAAGTTCTACCATCTTCCCAATAATGTATCTACCCAATCTACCTCTAGCAATTTTCCAGTGCTAACAGCAAGATCGCCGATCTACCGCTAGAATTACTGAAGTCCAAATGTATCATAAAACAGCACATAACAGCTCACGGGTCGAATCGAAAGTACTGCAATAATTCCTTCGACATATTTTAATCACTGCACTGTGTGAAATGCATTGCATGATAGACCATCTAATTAAGACTGTAGATTTTCCTGCGTGATAAGACAATATCAGGGAAGACAGGTCTTATGCACATGCTGTATGTATAGAAAACAGCAACGATGTACACGGCCAACTGAACAAATTCGTAAATTTCTACACACACGGCCGAGCACGATTGCAGTATTTTTTCACCAGGAAAATCTAAAATGTTCATACTGTAGGCCTTCCTGTGAGACCGTTTTTTGGTCTGCACTAAAAATCTGTCAAAGTTAGAATGTATCTGCAAACTTTTAACAACAGTCCGTTAATTCACCTGCACCTGAATTATTCTTGTTAAGGTTAACGCTAACGCTAACGCTAACCCTAACCCTGACCCTAACCCTAACATCAAGCCTAACCTAACCCTATCCCTAACCTTATCCCTACACTTAGGCTGTTAGGCTCTTAGCAGTTAGCACTTAGGCTCTAGCAGTTAATTCGGGTGTGGGTGGATTAACGGACAAGTACCTAGCTTTCTAAAACGTGTATTTATTACAAACTTGACATCAGAAGACACAGATAACAATGATTTATAGACCTTCTATGTCTACCAGGGATATAAGTTGCCTGAAAATCACATCACATCGTGGAACTCCATGAAATATTGCAAGATGGAATGCATAAGAGACCACAGCAAGACAATTTTCCAGACATGGAATCAAGACTCAGCCTTCCAGTGGTTTAATAAATGTAGATAAATAATAAATGTAGATAAACGCCGCTAGACAATGCAATAATGACGAAACCAGTATGCCACACATGCCTAAAAACAAAGATAAAATGCCAGACGCCGAGTCCGAGATGCAAGCTACGTGCCTGGACACGGGATGTGTATGTCAGATGCTCAACTGTATAGGCCTACGTCACTCATGTTGTTGATGCCTCAGTGCCTGCCCATTCATTCACGGCCTCAAATTTTTCTCTGATCAGGCTTACAATCAATGAATGGATTACCGGTAAATACAATAAATATATGCAATCTTTCTCTGCACTGCTTCAATGTAGTGAAATGTCCAAAATGTAGCAGCAATAACTCCATGGCAAAAATTTCTGTGAAGTTTTTGTTGATCACGACTGTTCGCGTCTGAGTACTGTTTTTTCATTGCCGGGTGCACATGCCTAATTTGTCTATACATACGGCCGCCCGTGTGCATAGTCACTGCGATCAGGGAATCTGAAGACTCGAGCGTCCATGACAACGCAATCACTTGAGTGTACCTTGGATCACTATCGACTGTGTCATTGCCGAGTTCCGTGCAGCGTCAAGAGCAATATCTGCACATTCTAAAATTATATAACAGACAAAAAATACCTTAATACTAAAAAATCAAACACTATTCCATCATAACCAAACCAACGTTGCTAACTCTTTTCAGTTCTTGCCATGAGAAACGTCATATTTTGTAAGCCAACTGGCCTAGAAAAATGCCCAACACAGGCGGAACCGGCGCACACTTTTATTACCTGAAAATTACGACAAGTCACTTATGAGTACTATTAATTAGTCTGCCCGGAAACGATAGTTTTCGGGAGGAATTTAGTTTTACTGCAGATTATTTTTTATTTTTTATTTTAATCATAGGAATAGGATCTCCGAGATGTCTCGGCCGATCGGCGCGAAATTTTGCACGGTGGTCAGTACATGGTCAGTACTAGGCCGAAGTTTATAATGCCGGTCCAAAATTTTGGAGGGCCTTCCCCAAAAAAGTTTAACGGGCCAAACACATGCAAAATTTGGCCCAATTTCGGACGACTTCGAAGTTCGGCGGCGAATATCTCCGGAACGAATGAAGATATTCAAAATCGGACTAACCAAAGTGCCATAGTATACTGCGTGATAAACATTAAAATGTAAATCTGTTATATTTAAATGGTATGCTGCAGTTGCTACTGTGTACCACAGTTACCACCACTTCTTTAATAAGGCATTTTGTTTTTTTGATCTCATGAATTTTTATTTTTAACTTATGTGGCATTTAGTAATGCCAGTTAGTAACCAGATAATAAAAAATCTACTTTTAAACATTTGATTAATAATTTCCGGTCACGTGGGATTGATGTTTTTGTGTAGGAACAGATTTTGCACTTTCAAACGTATTATGTAATTTTTTGTGTGTTATGCTAGTTTAAGACTTTAACCTAATTGCTGAATGCAGACCAGATTGAAAACAAAACATAGTTCGCTAATTTTAGCAGTATTTATATTCGTTTCTTTGAACAGATGAATCACTGATATACAGACATCATTTGTCACGAGCAATACTTGATATTGGGACAGTGCAGTTTTTGGTTAGAAAGTCTTAGAGACGTGCAGGAGAAGTTCTTCTTGAATATAATAAATGTGTGATATATTTGTTTTCAGGCAGCTGTGAACAGTGATGGCTGTGAACGTTTACAGTACAAATGTCACCACTGACAATCTAAGTCGGCATGATATTTTGTCGTGGGTCAACAACACTTTACAATGCAATTATCGGAAGATAGAAGAACTGTGTTCTGGTACGTTATTTGGTGAATTAAGTTGCAGAAGTCTGTCAACTTATACTTGGAATTTTCTGTTGCTGTATGTAAGTGCATTTACAGTTTTAAAATTGTCATCATATCTATTTGTTTCATGATGCAATATCCGGAACATCACTGCTGGACAACAAAGCACAAATAAATGAACGCTAACAGTTGCCCAGTTGGTACATAAGAAATCCAACACTAAAAACACAAAACACAAAAGCTAGGCTACTAACATGGCTAGTAACATCTCAAATATGCTGACAAGTCGGGATTCACTGGTAATGACTACAGTCTGCAGTCATATACTGACATTAACTTTGAACAGTTTAAGTGGCAGTTGAAGACATTTTTGTTCAGGCGTTCAGAGCATGGCACATTGTGGCTATTGTTAAATTGCGCCTTTCTAAATAATCTTACTTACTATATATGTGTGAAATATCCAGGGGCATCATTTAGGGGATCACCAGTTGAACCTGGGGATCTATGGACTCCCAAGTACTTGTGAATTCAGTCGTTTCCTTGAGTGAGTCCTGCGTAAATGACTGATGACAAACTTTTGGTCCCCAATTGACCTTTGTGTAAACCACACAAAATTTGCTCAGTTAATTTTTAGGAAAATTATTCAAATTTTGGTCACAGATGTTACATTTTAAGGCTGAAGTGCACCAAATTCGATTTTGGCTGGGGCTATGTCTCAGACTGCTGGAGGAGATTCCCAGATTCTTTACCTGGATTTAATGGGCCCTATTTCTAAGGGGAGAGGAAGGGAGGAAAAGGGAAAAGAGGGAACAGGAAGGGAAAAGGGGCTTGGGGATGAGGAAGGGAGGAGAAGGGAAGGGGAAGAGAGTGAGACCCCCAGTGATTTACTGTAATGAAAACACTGCAAGTGTCAGTGTCCATGTAGAATTTTTGTACGTGGCTGGTAGATAAGTTTATATGCAGAATTGTGTTGATCGGAATGGAGATGGGAGGATTTGGAGAACAGTTAGAAGAGACTGTCATAAACTTGATTGATCAGCAGACCACTGAAAGAATGGGGTAAAGTTGACTATAAAATTAAAAAAAGTTTTTGACTGTTGAAATATACTTAATTGTTGTTTTGTTACAAGTTGTTGTTTGTTGTGATTAGAGTTTATAAATCACTGATATGGTTGTGTGATGATGTTTGTACAGGTGCTGCTTATTGCCAATTTATGGAAATGCTGTTTCCAGGTAGAAACTGCATTATTGTACTCAGTGTTTTAACGGAAGTTTAATTTGTCATGTGAAAGTGTATGAAAATGTGTCAGAAGTGTATGGTTGGCTGGTGCATGCCTGTCCATTTAAATATTCAAATGTATTTTTTGTTATTACGTCTGTTAATGACTGACTTTGTATTGTCCACAGTTACCATGTTCGTTTAGGTATTCTGGATGTGAATCATGATATTGTAATTTCTGTGGACCAGGAGAGCAAAGAATAAAGCAGAGGTTTTAACCTTCTTCCGTGTTTTCTGTTTATGCTGCCATTTTCATTCTCACTGTTGTTGTCATTACCTCTGCTGGGGAAAGTGGGGTTATCTGATTGATGACATTTATCTGTTTATTTATTTACTTGTTAGTAGAATTGTACGATAAGTTAGTGAGATGTAGCTAAATTTTTCTGGCCCAATCTGCAGTAGATTAGGCTTTGGGTAGTAAACGGTGCTGTCACCTTCTCAATACGTGAAAAATTGTTGTATAGTTTTTGTTGCATTTGCCAGGTGGCTGCACCATTCTTGACAGGTTTACAGTCTGCTGCCGTTCTACAGTGTCTCAAAAAAAACATCCCCAACATAACCTCCCCCAATGTATGCTTCTGCACTACCTAGGGAAATCAGATCAAGCGAAATATGTGTTGAAATAAACAGAAAACCTGAAAAAAACATCCCCGACATTATCGATCGTAACTTGAAGAAAAATTAGCAGATTCTAATAATTTTTGGCAGAAAAATGTATGACACCACTGGCTATTAAATAAGTGCTTTTTTCTACCTCACTCAACTTCTGCTTTTGCACTATTTGGGGAAATCAGACCAAGCATAATAAGTGTTAAAATGAATGAAAAAACGTTGATAAATTCCATTTATCCTAATCTGTGGACCCCGACAGCCAGTCTATTACAAGGTTTGACTATCGTGCAGCAGTGTGTCTACCAGATAAAGTTTAGGAATTTTTGTGAAGTCAAGAAGCGACTGGTACAGCCTGGATTGGTCTAGAGCAGAACATTATCGATACTGCTGTCAATGAATTGAGAAAGCGTCTCCTTGCCTGTGTTCGCATAGTGGGCCAATACTTCAAGCAATTTTACTGTAGGCAGTTAAAAAAATGGACAGCTGGGTGAAATGTCAGCCAAAGTGTCAGAAATGTGAACAAAATGTGTTTTTACGTGTTATGCTAATTAAGCAATCATATTGCATCGGATAAAAAAATGATATTTTGCTGGTTGTGTTTTCCCAAGTTAGTGCAGAAACAAAAGTTGGGTGAGGTGGGAAACTAAATAGTCATTTGATGGCAAGTTGTGTCAGGAATATTCATACCAAAAATTATCAAAATCTGATAATTGATTTTTAAGATAATTGGTTTTTAAGTTACAGTCAAAAATGCCGGGGATGTATTTTTGAGACACAGTGTAGTTTATTGTGATACAACTAGGTTCTCATTGGCTTAAGTGTTTGTGTGCAAGGTTGTCTTTCACTGAAGAAGGTAAAATTGTCATCAACACTTGAGCACGAATTTATCAATAACTTCAAAATTCTGCAAAGTGCTTTCAAGAAGGTGGAGGTAGATAAGGTGTGCAGTCTTTATTTCTGATGTTGTTTGACTGGACTTATCTTGGTCTTACATGTATTTGTTTTTTTGCTGTATTGTTTGTAACGTATTGTGTTATGTTTGTGCCTTGGCGTCACAGGGGTGTGTGTTAGTAGTCCGATTATTTTCATAACATATCAAAATGACAGACTAAAACGTAGTAAGTGCATAAATTTAGCCAGCATTTATGTCAGTTTCTTTAAGCAGCTGAATTTTTTTAATCAGATCATTCAAATGTTACTTTGTCAGCGAATTACGAGCATCTGATGTTTTTAAATAGCTTCATAGGTTAAAACGGTGCATATCAAAGGCCATGTCACACGAAAAAATGATATTGGCTAAATATGTAGGGAATGTAATACTAATTAATAATATGCTAATCCAATGAAATGAAAACATTACTTTAAAGTAATTTTAATAAAAAAGTGTTATGCCAGCCGAACGCACTTGAACGTGCCACAGTACTGATGACATAACTTGCAGTACATTCACATTCACTGACATTCACATTTGAAAATGTAGTAAATCCATCCGTTGTACTCAAAATCATGTCGGATTTATTGTGCATGAAAGCAGTTACTGCTTTCAGCGCGTCTTAGCCATCGCAATTCTCTCCATCCGTCTGTCTGTCTGTCTGTCACACGGATGGATCAGTCAAAAGCGGTACAAGCTAGAATCACCAAATCTTCACCGTTGTCTGCCTGGAAGACTCTAGTTTAAGGAACTGTAAAGCTTTTCCATAAATTCAAAGGGGGTCACCATGAACGAGGGCACTAAATGGGAGGGCCGTGGGCAAAATTTGCGATTTTTGGCCAATAAGTCGCTGTATCTCAGTAACGGTGCGAGATAGGTCCTAGGTTACTGTTAATCACTAATAGGAAGTTGTCCACTGGCTCTCAATTGGCGCCGAATTCAGTGACCTTGAATGACCTTGAACGCCAAAATAGCGGGTTTTATGGATTTTTTTGGCGATTTCGGGCTGCAACACAAGTCTATATCATTCACAAGGTGGCGCCACGGAACTATTGTTATGTGATCCAGATAGAGAATTTGGTATTTGTATATTAACTTAGCGTAAACACCTCAATTTTCAGCTAAACTACTGAATCGGAACTGCTATAGGCTTTCGCATGTCTAGTGAGTATTAGCTCAAATTTCTTGTAGTACAAGTAATGACGCATATGTGACATCAGAAATTATGTCATTGTTGATCTGTTTACTACTAGAGCTGTGCAATTTGTAAAATTAACGATGTAGTGGAATATTGTGGTTTTTTAGTGGGCTAACTATTGATGGAAAATGTGGTCTTTTTGAGTATACTTGGTTGTAAATTAACAGCATTTGACCTCAAGGCAATAAAGCTAGTTGGTAATTCTTCTTCAGGTGATGTCACAGTTCTGAAAATGGCTGAAGCTGTGAAAAAGAAAAATTGAGTACTTTGAACGCTATTTTTTAGCATGTTAAGATGTATTAGCAACCAGAAGATTAATGAATATTGAGAAATCGGCATTTGATAAAGCGAATAAGCACTTTATAACAGTTACATAAATGGTGCAACTTGGCCTTTAGGTTATGCAAACAATTTGATGTTCAGACAAATAATTTAAATATGATGAAGTTATGTAACTCAGAAGCATCATGTTTTCATGTGCTACAGTCAAAACACAGCCTTTGTAAGATACTTGTGCATTATGATCGTGATTTATGTGAGCTTGAAGCAGAAAAAAGTTGCCGAAATAAAAATAGAGCAAGATAAATTGTTGCCCAAACATTATATTTGAGTGTTTGTACATCATAGGTTATTCCGGTTGAGAAGCTGGTGAAAGGTCGGTTCCAGGACAACTTTGAGTTTGTGCAGTGGTTCAAGCGGTTCTTCGATGCCAACTACGTGCCAGGGCAGGAATACAACGCCGCTGCAGCCCGAGGCTATGAGCCGATGGGAGGCACTTCGAATGCCGCTGGTCCAAAGAAGCCCAGCCCATCAGGTGGAGCCACAAGACCTGCAATGAAGGCTCCTGCCAACCGTAACGTTGCCACCGTCAAACCACGTATGCTTACTCCACTTTTTCAGTTTTGTTTATTATCACTGCTCTTCTGCTTGTTTTGTGGAATGATGGCCTTCATTAGGTGACTGTATAATGCTAGTAGTACATCATTTATCATGCATTTCACAAAAACATTGTCTTTTAGGTTTTACTCTAGGCACTTTATAGATTCCAATGCTCTTTGGTTCAGGGGTACTAATCAGTTTCAAAGCATTGGCTGTGCACAACAGTGGGGCATTTTCTTGTCGGCATTCCAAATCACCCCATGGTTTAAAATTTAGTCAGCTGTTTCTATATTTTAACCTTATTTTTTAAAAGTATTTTTAGGGTGTTTTTATTGCTTTCTTTAAAATGAACTGAAATGATGAACTAAGGATGAACCAAAATTGCCAAGTACCTGTACTTAACCTACTTTGGGTTGGTCAAAGTTTTTGGATGTATAATTTCTTGTCTTGCATTGCTGCTGGCATTCGAATAACTGAAATGTAAAGTGCCTATGAGCATTATTATTACCATATTAATTGTTTTCATTTCTTTCCACTGTAGTATGTTTCACAGGGTTAAAGACATAAGTTAGAACTGTAGCTGCAGTATATAACCGATTTGAGTGAGTATGTACCCTTGAAAGCTACTGAGTGGCAAGTCTGGACCACATGTAGAATTCATTCATAACGATGCATATTTTTGTTATCAGTATTGTTCAGGGTTGATACACCCAAGCACATACGCGAAAAATCCTGTGTGTTTTTTGGATATAACGCACACTGAACATAATGTAGTTTTGGGGTTTTTTTTAATTTTTGGATATTTACTTGATGCAGACAGTATCTAACAATAAGTCATGAATACCCCAGAACCCATCAAGTTGGGCTTTCTAAAAACCCTGGGTTTAATCCAGTAACCTAATAAAACCCACAGGGTTGAGATTTTAAATTGAAAAAAATTATTTTATCAGCATTTCTACGTGCAAAAGCAGCTACTGCTTTCAGCGCATCTTAGCCATCGCAATTCTGTCTATCTGTCTGTCCGTCACGGGTGGGTGGATCAGTCAAAAGTGGTGCAAGCTGGAAATACCAAATCTTCACCATCAGCTGCCTGGAAGACTCTAGTTTTGGGAAAGCTTTTCCATAAATTCGAAGGGGGTCACTCCAAATGAGGGTGCTAAATGAGAGAGGGGTGGAAAAATTTGCGATTTTTAGCCAATAGGTCGCTCTGTCTCAATAACGATGTGAGATAGGGCCTTGGTTACTATTAATCATTAATAGGAAGTTGTACACTGGCTCTCGATTGCCACCAAATTCAATGACCTTGGATGACCTTGAATGCTAAAATAGGGTTTTTTATGGATTTTTTGGCGATTTCGGGCTCTGAGACGCATTTCATAAGCAAATTGCGCCATAACCAGTTGAGGTACAAATGCTGCATATGAAATTTTTAGCGTTGAACGTAAGTTTTAATGGTTCAAGTCTCGATTTTCTAGGTTCAAGGAAACCTGTGCACAAGGGCATCAAAAGCGGTACCTCCGTAAAAGTTGTTATTTTGCCATTGTTGGCCAGTCTTTTGTGAAAACGGTTGCTGATAGGCTTGGGCGTGCTACCTATCACAACAAGCACTAGTGACGAGCTTTTCAGTTGTATCAACGTCGATGACTTTGAAAGACCCTAAACTTCCAAAATAAGGGTTTTTTATTGATTTTTGTGATTTTCGGCTCTAGCGCACATTCTAAGAATGAACTGTGATGAAATGGCTGGAGATAGACTGACAGTTTGCGAACAGGAACTGCTATAGGCTATTGCGTGTCTCGTGAGCATTAGCTCAAATTTCTTGTTATTGTTGTTATTATTACTGTGACTGCCTATGATTGCAGTCTGCAGCATGAAGGAGCTGCAGAGATGATGGTAATGTCAGTGTGATGATGTGATTGGTTTCAGTGAATTCTGCAACGGCCAATCAGCGCCAACAGCCAGGTGCTGCATCACGGCCGGCTGCTGGGAAACCCCCAGCACAGCCAATGAGAAGCCAGAACAACAATGCTGTGGGTGGTAGTGGAGACATTTGCAACGCCAGTGGAGATGCAGGACGCACAGAGGAACTTGAGCAGCAGGTGCATTACATCATTTCAACATGTGCAGTTTTATGCTGCTTTGTTGCAAAATGACTTCTTATTAACATGCCAGTGACTCAAGGAGCACTTTTGCAAGTTCTTTTCGCCTTTTTTGAAGCATGGATGTGTAGTGTGAGTTCTAAATGGATTGAATACTGTCTTTGTTACCTCCGCCAAGGTAATGTTTTTGCCAGTTTTTGTTTGTTTGTCTGTCTGTCTGTGAGTCAGCAAGATAACTCAAAAAGTTATGGACGGATCTTTCTGAAATTTTGAGGGTATGTCGGGCATGGCACAAACTACCAGTGATTCAATTTTTGGGGGTGATCCGGCAGAAATCCTGGATTTTGGATCACTTTGAAATTTTTGTTACCATTGCATTAAAGGGGGCATAAGGGAACTGCTGGCAAAGCGAATATGGTGATGCCACCTGGCGAACAACATTGCCTTGGTGGAGGTACCTGCGGGCTATGACTGCTTTCTAGTTTTTTCTTTGTTAGTACTCAACTAACTGGATTGGCTGTCAATAATTTATTTTTGTGTCTGCTGTTTTGTATCCTTTCAGAATCAGCCACTCGCAGTTGCATTTTAATAAAATATCTCATCTTGTATCTTATCTGTGGTATGGTCAACAAGAAAGTTGTTTTATGGCTGCTGTCTGTATAACATCTGTGCTGTTTTTCAGATACAAGATCTGAACGTGACGGTGGAAGGACTGGAGAAAGAACGAGACTTTTACTTTGGCAAATTGCGAGACGTTGAAGTACTCTGTCAGGAACATGAGAATGACGATATTCCTCTGGTGAAGGAGATTCTTGACATCCTGTATGCTACCGAGGTCAGTTGAGAGCGAAAATTTTCTCTTTTTTTTTAACTGAAAGCATGGCATGAGTGATGACAGCTATTGCAACTGATCTTACCATAGGGTGGTCCGTCCGTTGGTCTTGTCACACTTGTGCATCTTGTTATGATTCCATGTGCCAGGTATTTCTGTTATGGTTTGTTTTCACCATATCTCCAGTACTAGATGTTCTCCTAACTTTAGCTATTATTGCATTTTTGGATAAAGATGAACTGGCAACGTTTGGAGATCAAAATGGTAAATGGTGAGGTCCCATATGGTGCTCTGTGCCATCCATTTAGTTCTAATCATTTCTTGAATGATTGCTTAGATTTGTGTTTTTTATCTGAAGTGTTCAAAATTTCTTGGAACCAATGACATGACCTTGTCAAATCCAGTGTCCTAACTGCAGCACTACCAATTTCTTCAGCTATGTTGTAAATTTCCTCCGTTAAGAAGTATGTACCTGTAATTAATGTGTGTCATTGTTTTCTAGCCAACAGTACTTAAGTAACGATCGAGCTATTGGTACAAGTTGTCGTCCATTTTTTTCTGTCCGTCTGTAACGGACATTGTGTCTAAGCTTTAGGTTGTAGAGGAAAACTTTTTGCTTTTGCATAATTAGCCATGTGTGCAAAACTCGGGCATGCATAATTTCAACGATGTAGTGCAAGGGGATCATTTTCAAATTGGGGGTTGAATGAAGGGGAGGGTGTAGGAAATTCAGTGGAAAGCCTCCCTCATCTCACACATGGTGAGAGATAGGGCTAAGGTTAATATTAATCGTGGCTTATTGGCTTAGAAATGACTTCATAATCATTGACTCTGGTTGATCTTCAAGGTCAGTACTCAACAGCTACTGTGTACGCTGTAATGCATCTTCCCAAGCAGGGTTGTTTCATTGTGAGAAACATATTTGTGAAACCTGCATCCGATATTTCCATTGCTTGTTTATGATTGTAGCTGTTTATATCACTTGGAGAGAGGACTGCGTGCAACGTGTGTTATACTAGCATTAATTGTAGCTTTCAAGAGCAGCGTTTCGTTAACATAGCGTGCATGGAACTGTGTCACCTCTGAGAAAATACTTTCTTTCCATGATTTGTTAGCTGGACGCTAGGCTTTGAATGTTAGCAGTACAGTCAGTTTTCCCTAGTGACAGCTGGGCTTCTTATTATTTTTTTATGCCTCCACCAACGTAATGGCCGAAGGCATTATGTTTTTGGAATGTTTGTGTGTCCGTCCATGCATCCGTGCATGAGTGTGTGAGTCTTCGAACAAACATTGGTAGCACAGTATTAACTGGCGCACGCTGGTGCTATAGCCATTCTCTTTTCTGCTCAGGTCCATTCTGTCTGCCTGTTTATTCGCCCTATTTATAGCTCCATAGACACGGCAATCGGAATGCTTGAATGGAACGACCAACCGACTGACCCTTGCTCCAAACTTGCAACAGCAAGGGTGCGCTGCTGCTGCTGCTAGTGCCTTGCAACTGAGCCAAGCATCACACAGCTCACACGACAAGGACGTATATCAATGACCCAATATTTATTTATTGACTTTAGCAGTCAACGAGTGGAGCGTGGAGCGAAAAACAGGACAAGTGAAAGCAAGCAGATTTTTGCCGTGTGCGACAATACATACGAGCGAGTCGAAATGAGCACAGTTCAGGCCGGCACACTTTTTTGACTGGCAAGCACACTGGCGTTATTTATTTGTCTGCCATAGTACTCAAATCAGTCATTTACGAAGCATGCACACACCGTTCGTCGCCCAAGCCCCACTTGCTTCAATTTATCGTGCAACATATGCAGTGCACCAAAGTCCACAAAAACAAAGTGGTGTACTTTGGGTCTTACTCTTTGATTAATTTCAGTACTTCTTTTTAGCTGGTTCATCAGTGGGTCTTCAGTTTTTTACCACAACTGTTTGATTGTTATCCTGTGTGGCCAGTGTATATTTATGATTCTTTGTGAAACACAGTCTTGTCAATGGAAACCTGCATTTGCATATAGTCAATCCGTCATTCGCTTAGCTAGACCGCTTCTACATCAGAGCTGAATCTTGAATAAAATTTTGTTTACTAATGTTATGTGTGGTTTGTTTTTTGGCAGGAGGGTTTTGACGTGCCTGACGACAACGGTGAAGTTGCGGAGTATGATGAAGAATACTAATCCAGCATCTCAACATTCAGTTCCATGCCTTAATCCTGATCCTCATCTGCTGCGGGCTGACTGTGTTAGTTAGATCTTATAATGCTGCACTGGTGATACTTTTCTACCAGAGTCTTCCATCCAATTTCTTGCACCGTCCATTTGCCTTTCTCGTCGGTTTTGTTGCCAGTTTATGTGGACTATTTTTCTACTTTGTGTGCATATTTAAACATGTTTTCTTTTATCACGTAGACACAGTGAAGTGGTTAGGATACAGATGTGCATAATCACTGTCAAATGATTGTTTCAGCAACTTAGAAAATAAGCTGTTCTACTTTCTAGTTTTCAGTGCCTTTGAACATTTTCTTTCATATTCTGTAGTTAGATCAGCTATGGAGTAACTAATAAATCAGGGTTTGATGGCTAGTTTGACTAATCTCACTATTTTGCTGCCGATTTTTTGGCATTTTGTTACCTGCATATTTGTATTGGAATAGATGTCGTTCACTGCCGAACTGCAGACGAGCAAACAATATGCAGCGGACTTTAGAGTTACTTAGTTAACTAACTACAAGTTGTATGTTCGATGTGTTAATACATTGACTGAATGCTTAGGTAAGGTTTTCTTGCAATTGTTCATTTATTTAATGCTTCATTGAGCTTCTTTGCTAACACTGATTTCAGTTTTTGCTGTCATCTTTACAAACCATGAGTAGGAATAGATTGTTCTTTCTAGATTACAGTCTTTTGACAAGTGATGGATTGTAACTCAGAAAAGGCATTCTGTTCCTACTGCAGTACTGTGATTATATGATCACAAATGTTTCTGTTCTAGTCTTGAGCCAGTTTGATGAAAATTTTATGTATTGTTAGGTAAGTTACCAGTTTTTTTGCATCAGACTGAGGTCTGAACTCAATAACTCTATCTCAGTACACAGCTAATAATTAAGTATTGCAAAACATGGTCACTTTTGTGAAATTACATGTACTGTATGCACATAATGTTTTGACACTGTCAATTGGGCATCGAGTGGGACATCCTGTTGCAACAACCCATATGTTTTCTTTTAGGGCAAAAAAACTTGAAGAGCATTTTGATGCAGTTTAGTACTGTTGTGTGGGAATTTTTGATACATCTCTAATGCTGGTGTTTAGCAACTGACATAACAGCTGCTGTTTGAATTTTTCTCCGTGTTATATTTTTTTCCAGTTGCGTTCTGTGTTCACCAAATTTGTATTTCAGAGTAACAACATTTTTCTGGACTGCATACTTACTTGCTTTGTTTGACTTCAGCATTAAAAGCTCTTCATGATCTGACTGTAACTGTTAGTGACTTTACCATAATGTTTGTTTCATGTGTCATTCATGATATTACTGTCACTGGTGGGCCCCCTGTCCTCCAATAGACAGGATTGTCACATTGATGACTGTCTGGAGGATAACAGGGAAGACTATTAGAACTATCATCATGTTAATTACGTATGCACGCATATAATGGATTTCTTGCAATTTTAGGTTAACCTCATTTTTGTGTTTTGTGTTTCTGTAAAGGTTAAACTTTCTCTTTATTGCAAAGTTTAAACTTACCGTTTCATTATTCTGTTTTTGTGTGCATTCTGCCTGAAAAGGCCGACCCCGAAATGACCTATACTGTGTCGGGTGCGACGTTAAACCCTACTCACCTACTCACTCACTGTCACTGGCGGATCTGAGGGGGGTAATCCAGTCTCCCTTACCCTTCCAGTCATATGCAGTGGTCAGTACGGCCACATTCCTCTTTGAAGCAACATGTGAACGTGATAACTGATTTTTAAAACTCCAGAAATTTTAGCAGAAATTCTGCACATGATTGTCAACACGCCTTCAGTTTCTGGGGGAGGGGACGTGAAATTCAAGACTGTTTGGCACTGCACTAATTCCTCTGGTGATTTGTAGCCCTGACGCGTCGGACGGGCCCCACCCGTAATGCGGCTTATTAGGGCGACCGCATAAACCTTGGTCTTACTAGCACGCATGCAACACAGGAGATGGAAAGGGAATGGGGTGAGAAGATATGATAGGTTCACTTAATCCTGTGGTCATAATCGGTTTGCAATAGACTTGTAAACTACCTGGTATTATGTGGTGAGTCAAAATATCCGGGTGTGTTACATGTATGTGGGTCCTGTAAACGGTGAGCGCTACCAGCTCTGTGAACCATTAAAGAAGTGATTCGTACTAAAAATGCCCGCCCCTGTAGTCAGGGTCATGTCACATGACGCCCGAGGGAGGTCACGTGGAGTGTATTAAACAATGAGCTCGCTGGCACGACACACCCTATTTATAACTGTTGTGCATGCAATGCCTGATCATGATTCAAGCCTGCAGTAACCACGCTAACTCCTACATCATACATCATGAGCAAATATGTGCCGTCATGCTTCGTTTCTCCCCTCCCCATAACTTATAATAGGCCTATAATTGGGTCACTTACGGTACCGTATATAGTGCACATCGGTCTACTGCAAGTATGCCGTTTGAACTGTGTCCGACTGCCATTGCCAGTAATAATTTTGACCAACTTACCGTATCCGGTTATCATTGCAGTACCCTATTAAGCTCACTGATGTTAATCATCATTATTGGGCGTTATCCATTCGTACTGTAGGGCCAACGCGTGCACATGTCGACTGGCAGAAAGCTGTCTTATACGCGGTTTACACGAAGAAGCTGGCTGTATGAGCACACGTCGTGTGCACGACGAGCGCACGCTGTGTGCTAACGTCGTGCCCTCATCAAGCAGTCCTGTTGGCCAGTGTTGTTGGGACCCGCTGGCTCAAATACACTGTCTCAAAAAAGCATGTGACTACATTTTTTGCAATAACTTGAACAATGAATGTCCGATTATAATAATTTTTGGCACACTTATTAATGAGACTATATGTCATCGAATGGTGGTTTCATTT
>Ga0209367_1001686_pt1 | contig 27798 bp, 14 predicted proteins | sample WorMetLIZISLAND2_FD_187412 | JGI IMG/M metagenome (GOLD analysis project Ga0209367, IMG submission 187412) | Marine gutless worms symbiont microbial communities from Max Planck institute for Marine Microbiology, Germany - Olavius geniculatus... ...
AATTTCATCAAAATCGAATCAAAATTGCGGCCGTAGGAGTGTTTACAGACAGACTGACAGAATGACAGACAGACGCAAGTGATTTTATAATCTGTCCCGTGCTATGCTATAGCAATGGGACAGATAAAAACGTCAAATCTGAACGAATCTGAACATAGTTTCGTACACTTAACCGCAATAACTTGCTAAAGTGACCACCGAATTTTGTTTAAAATATTGCTTTAGCAGAGTTATTAATTGCTGAATATTGATAACAAAATATCTCTGTTACCAGTATGGCGTTACGCAAGTAAATTCCTGCACATTTGCGTAACTCCAATAAAGATCCGATTTTGGCAAAATTATGCGTCAACAATGCATCGTCCACTATCAATCAAAGTGCCAAATTTCAGTTTAATTTACTTACGCAAACTATAGTTAAAGTGATTTTTGTGCGGTTACCCCAAAACGCAAAATGTCCAGTATTAAGCAACCATTTGATTAATCCTTGCAGTGTCCACGGATTGCTGGGAAATTCTGCGATAAACTTTTAACACCATGCACTTTCTGTTGCCTTAACAGTTCAATCAAAACGTCTGCAAATAATACCACTTTGTTATTGTTTACGTTGATTGCATCAACAAACGTCACTTTCGATCGAGCGACTGCAGTAGGCTACGTAGCGCCATATTGTTAATGAAAATATTGTGTTATCGATATTCAATTATTAGCCTACTAACTTTACTAAAAATAAAATTTTTCAACAAAGTTTGGTGATCGATTTAGCAATTTATTGGGAATTGGGCGTATAAAATTTTATTTAAATTCGTTCAGATTTGACATTTCTATTGTACAGTGTTTAAGGGTTTATTTTTTTACCGGACACAGTGTTGTGCAACATCACAGCTGGACACCAAAGCAAAGTTGAATAAATAGTTTTGCAGTTAAACACTAGCAGTTGTCCAGGAAGGCTAATACATAAAAAAGACCAAACAGACCAGAGTACTGACGTGGCTAGTAGTATCGCAGATATGCTGATAAATCAATGTCTTCGAATTTCGACCTCGCATTCTTTTCAAAAAGCAAGTTTTTTAGCCTCAAATTTTGCATTGTGAACGAATTTTTTCCACAAATATATATAATTTTTGACAGCCCTAAAGTCAAAAAGGGCAGTTTCTTCTCACCTGCCATAACGCCACTGTGTGTCTACCTGTAACTGTTTTTGCTTTAAACGAATTAACAGCGGCGAAATAACGATATTTTTCTATGGTGCCCCTATTTGATCTTCGTTTTACAGATTCTTTTCACTCAGCGGCATGAAATTTAGTCATAAACGCCAAAGACTCTGCACTATTATACGGTGAAAACATGGAATATTTGTCCGTAGTTCAGCTGTATTTATTTTGATTCTTTGGTATCCGGTTGTGACGGACGGACGGACAAACAAACAGAATTGCGATAGACTCTAGTACCACGTGCTTTCGCGCGTAAACATCAGCGTTTAACCTAGAGCCTACATCAAGGACAACAATGCTGTCGTGCTCTAGGCCTATAAGCACTAAGACGCAAACTCCACTGCTCAGATTTGTTTTCAATCTGTTGGACATAAGTCGTGCTAGAAATAAGTTGCACAGCAATAACTAGGCGTTGCGGATTCTGTTGTACAGCAACTAGTACAAAAAATGCAGAACAAGTCCGAGCAAGTGGAATTCAAGCTTAGCAGGGAGTGACCGCTGTATTTATGGGCAGCGGAAACTAATTTATAGCCTCGATCTGGCTACACGGAGTCTGTACGTAAGTAGGCCTAGGCCTACGGTCATACTACAGGTGCGTCGAAGCGATTCGCTCTAGTAATCATAACGCCGCGTTCTCGTGTTGACACGTGAGTCTATTTTATTTACTTATTTATTTATTTCATGAACACAAGCACAATGCTTTATAGGCCTACACTAAGAATTATTAAGACTAGATGAAAACATTGTATTCTTTGGGTCCAAAAAGCCGAAAATAACACATAAGTGCAAGTTTTAAAAAAACTAAAATGGGCATCAATAGAATCGGCTATCTATCTATTGTGGACCTACAATCAGCAGTTAGGCCTACGCCTACGACATTTAGGAAACGCAGCATGAATAATCAAATTTCTAAAACGTGCGTTAGTAATTGATGCTTAGTTGGGTACAGACTAGTTATAGAGCACAGATTTTGATGAAAATTGTACAGTGTTGTCAGTATAGCTATATCGAAACTTGTTTACTGTTTTTTTTCTGTTTCAGTGTTAATTAACAGCTGGGCTTTCTTGTTTTAAGTCAGTTTATTTCGTTTCAGTTCAGTTTAGTTCTGTTGTTTTTGTATACTTTTTAAGATTAATATGTTATTCTACTGTGCGTGTATTAGCAATGACAGATGCCGACTGAAGGGGAAACATGCAACAGCAGGAAACTAGCGGCGAAAACCAAGCACCGGTCCACTCTCAGTTTGGAGTCACCTTGTACGACGATCGCGTTACCCCACCGCCGCCGTATCCCGGCCAAGTTGAAAGTGGACAGTTTGCTGAGCCGATGACTTCGCTGCCTCCAACCGATGACTTACCTCCGCGCTACAGTCAAGCAGTGCACGACGAATACCACACGACAACGCCGTTGCCACTGCAACCGAGTCAGCAGCAGCAGCAACAACAACAACAGCAACAGGTTGTATTGTCGTTTGTAAGATGCGTACAGTGTTTTCGGTTGGTAAATATTGGCGTCGTTGGAGGGAAGGGGGAGATGGGAAAGAGGTTGGCAATTACCGCATTAAATTTTTGGCTGGCGGAAAATTGTCGAGAAATATTCTTATTGTCGGAAAACGTCCGTCCAAAAAGCGTGCACAATTTGGGGCAGAAAAAAACCTCCTGTTTGGAAAAATTCAGCGGCAGAATCTAAATTTTAGCACCCATCATCTGATGTGTCAGAAATTTGCAGTTTTCTTCCTTTTCTGCTTTTTAATCGATGACGCCGTTATAATATGAGCTCATGACACACAATGTTCAGAGCATCGACTCCAGTTTCTGCGAGTGTAATGATTATGCGGACGATTGCGAGGGAAGTTTTTTTTCCAAAACACGCCAAACTATTGTGATTTTTAAGCTTATGGAGTAACGCGCATCCGTTGCCATGTAGATTTGCTGCAATCCCATATTACGCAACGTGTCACCAACCTTAAAAAGTCAGAGTGTTGACGTTGTGGTGACAGTTTGGGTTTTATTGTCCACGGTATCGACAACAGTATTTTTGGCGTCGTTTTTTTGCTTTTTCTCTGTTACCGCGCTAACTCACAAACCGCTGCACTTAGCTTGATAAAATTTTGCACAAACATTTATGTCGACAACCGCAAGAACGCAGTTGAATTTTAAGGTCATTTTTATGTCAAAGGTCAAGACCACAGGACCGGATTTTTCGATATTTTGCCATTGCGAGAAAGGACCGTGCTGCTGCTGAGCTGATAGTCATCGGCCATTCGGCCGACTCTGACGTCACTCCTAAAAACATCGCAGCCTGTCACGACGGCTACTGCGGACAGATTTAGCCTTGCGCAAGGCTTGTTTTGTGCTATCTTCAGGACAAAATGTTACAATGATGATGCTTGTTGTGGTTGTGTTTAACAGATCGTGTTTGTCACTGCCACGCAGCAATGTCCGACTGACGTAGAGCAACAAGACGTCCAGTCGTTTGATGGAACAACTGTTCTGTCGTGTCTCGTTTTCTGGTTCATCAACCCGCTCTTTGGACTCGCCGCTTGCGTACTCGCAGGTGAGTGTCTGTCCGGTCAGCATCGCTATCGTAACTGAGGCCTGCAAAATTCCCGTGCGGCATGACCGTGAGCAGTAAAGATGTAAAACCGATCTACAGGGTGGGCCAAAAAAGTAAGCTATTGTACTTTTTTTATATCTTTGCTTAATATTGACTAATTTTTACAATTTTTTCCAGTAGACTCTGGAAAAAATTTTCTACACAGTGGCATGCACATCACACTTATTATATCGCTACATTATTTTGTAAAATATAAATATTTAAAAAACGTACTATATCTACCGATGGTAATAAGGTCGAGTGGTAAATTTTTAAAGTAATTAAGTAAAATGTTAAATATAAGTTATAATAAGTGTCAAAAAAGTTCACGTGTAGCTACGGAGTAAGTTTTCATTTTTCAAAAAAATAGTGCACAAATTGTAAGGCCGCATAACTGAAATACATTGCTCGGTATGCTCATGTAGTTAACTGCGCAAAAATTGCAGCCATCATCCACCATTAATGTACATTCAAAATTAGTGCACAGTAAAATCGTACAAAATATTTGAAAAAAAGTTTAACATGTCTTTCAATATTTTTAACACTTACTATGACTCATATTTTAACAGTTAAGTTAAATAGTTTAAAAATTTGCCATTAAACCTTATGTCCATCTGCAGATATTGTATGTTTTTAAATATTTATATCTTACAAGGTAGTGTAGCGACATAATAAGTGTGATGTGCATGTCTCTGAGTAGCAAATTTTTTATAGAGTTCACTCGTGAAAAAATGTGAAAATTGATGAATATTTAGCGAAGATATGGACAAAGTGCAATAGCTTCCTTTTTGGCCCACCCTGTAGAGCGTATCGTTAAGCCAATCCAATGCGTGTCGGTGATGCAGTTGAAGGAATTCGAGGTGGGAAGTAGATATCCGGGACCGATGTCCGCATTCCCAGCCTGTATCGGAAGAACGAAATGGATGAAACCGATTTAAATCGGTGCTAAAGATTGGACTTTAAAGATCGGTTTATCCAAACTGACAAGTAAATACCGGCCTAAAGATATACCGATGAAGGATAAAACGATTGATACTAAAAAATTTCTGTGTTTTTAGGCGTGCAGTCAGGCAAAAAAGTACACGGAAACGGGGTATTTAGTGTTTAAAAAATTTTCTGTATTTTAATTTCGTGCCATTCCGTGTGATATTCGCAATTGCGGACACTTTGGCCATAACTGTAGTCGTTTACGTCAAATTTCTTCGCAACGTTGCATGCCAAAAATTATTAAAATCGGCCCGTGTTTCAAAAAGCTATTCAGAAATTAAAAGCGGCTTGGTGTTTTGAGACACGGTTTCTATTATTTAGCCATTTAACTATTGTACATTCAGCACAGTATCAAGAAAGTGTCAAGCTTAAACATTTTAAGTTAGCCGATGATGTCGGTAGTTTAAAGTTCAGCACGTGTTATTTGTGTCTGTACATTAATTTCTGAGTTCGCAAATCCGATCCTAACATAAATGTTAGTTCATGTCTTTGTATGCAGCTACGGCAAACCAGATTGCGGTGTCGGACCCACGACAAACAAAAAAACTCGGCCGCAACTCGACTGTACTTTCTGTCGTCGGCATTATCGTCAGCGCTCTCACAGTCCTGATTGTGGTCCCCGTTGTACTGATCCGCAATCAGCCGGAGGGACACTGCCGCTACGTTCACGATGGAAACTGTTACCGATACAAAACCCGCGTCGGAACTTCGGGCATCTGCGCCGGTAACGGAGTGATATCGGAATCGGGCGACTGTTACTCCGATCACTGTTCGTACTATAAATTTGCCGAAACGTGCTATAAGTACCGGACGAACGTCGGAAATAGGCCTACGGCTTCGTGCTTGGACGGCGTCAGCTCTTCTGACGGTTACTGTTACTACTCCTGTCCCAAATACGACTTTGCCGGTTCTTGCTACAAATATAGAGAGCACGTTGGCAGTTCGGGCACATGCAACGGTGACCGATCGCCGGACAATTTCTGCTACTACGCCGTGTGCCCTTACTACCTTCACGGCGATGTCTGCTACAGGTATAAAACTTACGTCGGAGATGACCCATGTATTGGAGGCGTTAAGTCGTTGTTCCACCACTGCTATTCCATGAACTGTGCTTATTACGAGTACGATGGCTATTGTTACCAGTACCGCATGTACGTCGGTAGTTCTCGAGCGTGCAGGGGGGTTACTTCACCGGACCGTTTCTGCTATTACAGTTCTTGCACTCTTTACACTTATCGCGATATCTGCTATAGCCGGTTTAAGATATCTGGCGGTAGAACTGGTCCGTGCGCTGGAGTCAGATCACCCGAAGGCATCTGTTATTATAACTAGAACTGCGGATATCTTTAAGTTATAAGCCTACGCAAAATTAATCAAAGTACAACTTTTATTTTTTAGATTATCTTTGTCGATCTTTCGGCAACCGCTGCTGTCTTCTTAGGAACGTCAATTGCCGAAACGTCAGCAAAAGATTGTAATTGGATGAATTTCAAGTACAACTCTTCTGCGTTTTAATTTATGAGTCTACTCAAAGACATAAAACTGCGGATTATCAATAATGCGTTGTTAGTATTGGGCTGCAAAATTAAGGATTAATTGGTAAACCAATTTGGTTTTAATCGATCAAAATTCAATTAATAATTTCGACTTCTTTAAAACCTAAAATGACTGCCGATAAATATTTGTAATCTAATTCTATTTTTTTATGGCAAAGAAAAAAGTTTCTACATGCGACAGCATGTAATGCTTCGCACGTATCAGCTATCGCCGAAGCGTCCGTCTGTCTGTCTGTTTGTCCATGTGTCCGTCACACCGCAGAGCGCTATCAAAACGGAGCAAACTAGGATCAGGAAATCTTCACTGTAAACTGCAACAAGGACTGTGTTTCAGATTTTTATATTAATGTAAAATAAAACAATCAAAATAGCAATTCATACGACACAAGATTATTGCTTTTCAAAATATACATTTTGAGCAGAAAGGCAAAAAAACTACAACACGCCTACCGTATTCACAGACTTACTGTTTACTGTAACAAGCACTGATAACGAGCTTTTTAAAGGTACCAAAATTGCGCTTTTTAGGCAGCGACGCGTATCTCAAGTTTTTAACAGCGAATTGCACAGAAATTACTAAAAAATAGACCAGGACAGTCTGTGTATGGAACTTTTAGCGTAAAACGCAGATTTTAACCGGTTCAGTGTCGACCTCCTAGGCTCAAGGAGTCTTCCGTACGAAGGCTTCAGACTTAGATACCTTTGCAAAACGCATTATTGTGTTATTGCACGGTGTACGCCACTGATTTCCCAGTTGGTAGCACCTACGATGTCGCGCGTCACTTAAGTTTTGCTCAAATCACTTGCTGTGTACATTTGTTATCGTTGTTTTGTCATATCCATCAATAAAATACTGTGTAAGTACTGTGTAAAACTTATCTGTGATTAAGCGACAACACGTCCAGTTGTTGCCCAGAAGACTTTGTGTTGTTTGGAAAATATAATTTTGTATTAAGAAAAATCAAAAATGTTTAAGATTTTTATGCCAATGTAGAAAAAAAAACAACCAAAATAGCAATCCATATGACACAAATTAGGCTTAACTGGTTTTCTAAATATAACTGGTTTTCTAAATATAAATTTTAAGCAAAAAGGCAAAAAAACTACAGCACGCCTACCATATTCACAGAAAATTATCCAAAGAGAGCAAAAAAGGTCAAAGCGTCAAGACCGAAACGCCTTAGGTGTCGAGTGTGGTAAGAAATGCGACAACCAGCTAAGCTTACTCGGATCATCTCAGTCTGGCCATCCCTCAGTGGGTAGGCCTGAAAATCAGTGTAAGCTGGGAAGTCAACAGGCACACCGCGCAATGCAGCTTCGTAAAACATGCAAGAAGTACTGTCTGTAGGCCTGATTACTGGTGTCTGTCTGAAAGCTGAAACAGATATTCCAAATGTTTTTTGTGGCTTGAAAAAAACTTTGATTTTACTTTTGCTGCTCGATCGCTGTTGATCTGGCCTATATCCAGGACAACCGCTGTTGTGGTGTGAATGCATACGCACTACGCAGCCAGCGCTACAGCAGCGTGTACTCTGTAGCTGCTGTAGACAGCATGCACGCACTGCAGCCAATACAGGTACGCCTTTAGGCTTACACAGGTGAAGCGAAGCGATGCATGTTAGTATAAGTCACCGTTACACTATGCTGTACTGAGTCTGAATGGTGAGTTGTGGAATACAAATTGTATAAATTATATTTTGGGTGAAAATTTTACTACTCGATATTGCTACCATGTCTAATAATAGACGTGTGGCTTGATAGTTTACTAGTTAGCGTGTCTGACCCAATCTACCTGACCCAATTATACCGGGCCCACTCCTCTATCAGGTAACGACCCTGGGCAAGTTGTTCACACACCACAGCCCGTCGGTGGGATGCCCCAGTTTGGAGGCCTTGGCGAATAATGGGGTGTTTACACGATGAAGCAAACATGAAGCAAACATCGACCAAACATCAAGCAAATATGAAGCATGCATAAAGCATAGGCTAACGAAGCAAACATGAAGCAAACATCGAACAATTAGAGTACACGTCGTACACGTGTATTTTGAAAGCATTTGCTGGATGTTTGCTCGATGATTGCTCGATGTTTGCTTGATCATGTAAACGGGGTATAAAGCAAAGATAAAGCAAACTTAGAGCACACGTCGTGCCCGTGCATTTTCAATACATTTGCTTGATGTTTGCTTCATCATACAAACACCCTATAAGTAACCAAATCCAAATCAAATCCAAACATGTTCTAGATCACCAACTTTCCGGCACACTGTTAAAAGGTGCATTCACGACAACTTAAGACAGTGGCGTCGTGCGTTAAAAAAGTTGTGAAATGCAAGAAGTTGCAATTTTCCCACAGGCCAGCTGCAACTTTTTTACACGATGGAGATTACGGGCGTCGAAAAATTTAATTCTGCCTCGAAATGTTTTTAATGTAAAGATTGCTGATTTTTATTTAATTACAATTCGACCTTAATTTGTTTTTAGCAGCTGAAAACACTTCAGACTTGATGAAAGTGATACAAGATGATCAAATGTCAGCGGAATATGAAGTCAGGCGCATTGCTTTCTGTTCCTGGCAATTGAATAAAGTTTAGTTTGCATAAAAGCTTTTTACGTGATTTTGAAACTGATCTCAATTAATTTTGTTGCGTCCGCAGCAAGTTAGTTCCTGCTTTTGTATTAGCTATTTTTTCTTTACTCTGTTTTGCTGGTGGCGTGGATAAAGCGAACTAACTTAGGCCAAGTAAAATAAACTGCAAGCGCAAGCGGTTTAGTTTATTTAATTTGCCTTTACGGGCTTTACTACAATTATGATAATTCTTGCAAAATTTCAGGCTGTGATAATTTTAGTTTTGTTCCTTAAAGTTAAAACATTAACGGATTTTAATACAAACTGCTGCCAGTTTTTGTATAGCGTAGATGGTCTGTTGTTTGTATGGACAAGATGAGAACGTTAGAATCAAACATGGACAAGCCGCCTGAAACTAACGGTGAAAATCCGCCCGCATATACTGAATTGTCACCGCCAGCATTTATATTGTATACGGAACGACCTCCTCCTCCATACGACATATCAGAGACCCCTCAACAGTCTGCTAACTTGCCAGTAACTGCACCGTTCCTGCCCCCAACAGGTCAACCGTTGCCTGCGTTCAATACGGTATACTTTATCCCGCCACCGTTACCGCAGGAATCAAACCAACAACGTCAACAGCAACAACAGGTTGTACTGGACTTTGTAGTAAACGGGCATCATTACAAAACCAGTTTGTTTGTTTAAGAGTATACACCCCAAAGTCCGAAACAAAGTCCGACATAACTGTAAACAAACTTCCGCATCGTATCTTAGCCACGTGTTGACCGTTTTTTTTCTTCAAAATTCTGTCACTTTGAGAGAGTCGACAGTCAAAAGTCGGTCGTCAACGTCATGGACAGATGTTTATGTTTTTTTTGTTAACTCGCGAGATAATTATTATCTCTTTGGAAAGTGTTTAAAAAATTACTGTTTAATTGTTGTGCAGTGCTCAAACGTTTTTTTCCTGTTAGACACGCTAGTTTTGTGTGATGTTTTTATCATTTCTTTATCTGTAGCCCTTTTCAGCCAATTGGTGTAGCCAGAAATTGCAGTTGGGGGCCTCGTCTCCCTTTCCCCTTTTCCTCTTCTCTCTTTTGTTTCTCCCTGTCTCTTTTTATTCCTCCCTTCTTCTCCCTTGTCTTTCCTCCTCCTCCTTTTTTCCCTTCCCTTAGAAGTAGGACCCCTAAAATCCAGCTAGGGGGTCTGTGGGAGCGCTGAGAGCTCCCCAGCGGGGTTTGAGGTGGAGCCCCAGCCGAAATCGAATTTGGTGCATTTTAGCTTTAAAAGATGAAATCTGGCGGCAGCAGTGTCAATTATTTTCTTAAAAATAAACTGACTAATTTGGCAAATATCATGCAGTTTATACATATGCTTATGCCTTGTCTGGAGGATTGCGAAGGGGGGTGGGCCCCCTGCCCTCTCCTACCCCCCATGGGCTACGTCATTGCTTCAGCTCATTCTCAGTTTGCTGTCAACTTTTGTCGCAAGTCGAAACAAAGATTATTAGGCCCGTATCTATCTTAACAAGGGCTGTAGCAGCTGTAATAACTGAATATTCTGAGAGTTAGATGACTAATTACTCACACTCGTAGGCTTACAGTGTTCTTTTAGCCGTTGTTGCATATGATCTGTTAAGGCGCATACAGAGCGATATAACTGAACTGAACTGAACTATTGGTTAGTTAGATTAAGCTAAGCAAATTTTAGTTCAGTTTATTCCGGTTAGGCCTATGTCGCTTTCTACGTGCCTTTATGTCATCACTACATAGGCTACATCTGTTTATGGCCAGCAGCCAGCAAGGCAAATTAATGCAAGAGAGCGTCAACATGCGGTCGGGCTGGATGAGGTTCAGCCGTTCGCAGGACACATTGTCTTCTCGTGTGCTGTCCTTTGTCTCTGCAACCCGCTCTTTGGTCTCGTCGCTTTTATTATCGCCGGTCAGCTTATCTGTTGACGGATTTGTTGCATGTACACTGTATTCGAATTTGTGCTATATAAGTGGCATTTTATGATAATTGTGGTAACTGTATATGTATGCGGACAATAAGATTTCCGCTCAGCGAGGTTTTGTTTTGATCTGTGAACTATGAAAAGAATTGTGCTAACCTTTAAAAAAGACTGAATAGCAGCATTGCATAGGAATAGTCCGGTTAGCTTTTGGACAGAAACCAAGTTTTTTTGTGGATCCTCGATATTTTTGAGGATTTTTAATTAGCTTAATTTAATAGCACTGGAGATATGGCACAGAGCAGTATTTTGCATATTGCAAAGTATCTCAGCAGGATTATTAGCAAATGTGGCAAAGAATATCCGTCACGATTATGCACATTTTGTGAATATCATCCAGTATTGTTTTACCGCATTGTACACAGCCAGACATTAGGTAACAAACTTTAATTTTGCACAGTATTTTGATAAGTTTAAGGCTGATCTTGTAACTTTTATTAATCGACCAATAAACGCCATAGCCTCTCAGTTATTGCTAATCTAATGCTCTTGTATATTTGTGCAGTTGCGGCAAACAGCAAGGCGGTATCCGATCCGGGACTAGCAAGAAAACTCGGTCACATCTCGGTCCGATTATCATCCGCCGGAATGATCATAAGCGTTATCACAGTCGTTGTCGTAGTCTACCTAATCACTGTCCGCAATAGAGATCCTCCTCGCCATAGCACGGCTACAAGCGGCCAGTCTTCTGCTGAGCCCGATTCCTGCGCTTTCTATTCCTACGGCGGCTCGTGCTACTGTTCCGGTCACGCTTATAACGGTACCTGCTATCGATTCAAAACGCCCATCAAGGACCGAAATTATAGTTCGTGCTTCGGTGGAACGAAGTCTGCCGACGGTTACTACTGCTACTCGGACGTCTGTCCGGACTACGGCTATTCCGGAACGTGCTATAAGCACAGAGAGTATGTGGGAATCAAGGGTAACTGTTCGACTGGGGGTGTTTGGTCGCCCGACAATTATTTCTGCTATTATTCGTCGTGTCCCAAATACGAGCATACGAGTTCCTGCTACAAATACCAGCGGTACGTCAGTAGCAAGGGTTACTGCAGTGGGGTCAGGTCACCGGACCGTAACTACTGCTACTATACCGCGTGTCCCGTCGACGATACCCATCGCAGCAGATGCTACAGGTATACCAGCGTTTTAACAAACGCGTACGGCCTAAAATGTTGCTTTTTCTAAGCGCTTGAAAACGTTTTTAGTTATTTTTTTTATTTACGCCAAACGAGCCAATAGCGATAAAATAACGAATTTGTAAAGGGTACCCTTTTTTGACGCTGTAGTTCGAAAAGAATCCCCTCACCCAGCGGCACAAAATTATTGTCACAGAAAAATAGACTCCTCGCGGTGGTCCATACAGTAAAGTTTTCGTTGTCCTTGCTTGCACCGTTTTGACAGGACTGTAACGTGTGACTGACGGACAGACGGACGTTTATTTAATTGACTTTTTTTAGAAAACGCGTGTGAAAATAAAAGTAAATGAAAATATCACATTTATTACTCAAGTTGAAGTACAGCCAATAAAATAATATTTATTTTTTGTATTCAAAACAGCACCACAACAGCCTATTCCTGCCACTTAAAACTTAGCAAAATTTGGTTAATGTGAGTAGGCCTACCCCAAAACAAGTAAAACGGGAGTAGCTGTTCGTTTTTAGTCTATCACGTTTACATGTTAGGTTTATTTTCGCACAGAGCGCGTTTGCAAACGTTTTAGAAACTTTTTCTACCAACGTTTTCTTTACGACCGTTACAGGTACCGAGATTACGTGGGAACTAGCGGCGGTTGTAGGCACATCACCGGAATCATGTCGTCTACGGGCTACTGCTACTTCGCCACCTGTCCCTGGTATCCGTACGCCGATAGCTGTTACAAGCACAGAATCAGGTTGTCCGCGAAATATTCTGAAAGCTCGTGTTCTGACGGCATATTCAGCTCGTCCGACGGGTATTGCTATTACGACCGCCTTGAATGACTCGATTGCTGTGCAGCCAGGGCTAAAAAAACCTCGATTGCTGAGAAAAAGTTGTTTCAAGTTATAGGTTTTTCGTGTTTGAAATTTTAATAGGGTTTTAACAGTTTTTTTTAGGTTTTAGTGTACTGTACACTAAAGACGGGATGCAGTTTTTAGACCCATTAAAACATCTTAAGCTTACACCGTTCATCATATTAGGTGCCTACATTGTTTTTGTTGAATAAATGACGTGACTCCAAAACTCAACAAACACTATTAAATGTGGAATTAAATTTCATCAGTGTCATGAATTGCGCTGCACAACGAACAAAAACTTTAAAAACTAAAATTTCGACTTCTGAAGTTTTAAATGTTTAAGAACCTAGGCTTTTCGGATTAACTTTTCCAGTCCTGCGTGCGGCCGATATACACGGTGTTTCATGAAAAGCGACCTCTTTTTCTTTCATAATTCAGTCAAATAATGATCAATTTACACAAGATTATTACCAGTTGTAGTTGAATTAGTATTTCTTTGGCTACAACTGGCAAAAAAATTCATGTAAATTGATCAACATTTGAGAGAAATATGAAAGAAAGAAAAAAGCGTCCTTTTTATGAAACACCGTGTATTGGCGCGAATCCGGCTTTTGTTGCTTTCCCGTCCTTGCTGTGCTAGCGTTGAGGCACGTATAGAGCGACATTAATTGAACTGACCAATGGACGAGCGATGGTGCATTACTTTGACTTCTCAGGGTGTCTTTTTGCCAGCGCGGGGCCCTTGTCATTGACTGATACCACATAGCGATCTGTGACCACGCTGTAGGATAGGCCTAAGTCTAATATTTATTTCCACATTTAGTAGTGTAATCTAAGTAATGTAGCCTAAGCCAGTTTTTCCTGGGTTTCTTAGGTCTACCATTTCACGAGCGCAGGGCGCAGAAAAAACTTTTGGACACTAGGTTTCAGCTGCCCCCGAACATTTCTGTATTTTTATTGAGTTCAAGTTGTGACAATAATTCATGCTCTAGGCGATGAAAATTGTTTAGACTGATTAATCGATCCGTCGTTCGTCCGTAGCGCGGGGCTCCTTTGGGGCGCAGGGCCTTTGGCACAGTGCCATAGTGCCACTCCCTTGAAGACGGGCCTGCTTCTTCCCATTGGTCATTGGTCATTGTAGTTCAGTTATGTCGCTCTATACGCGCCTTTAGAGACGTCGTCCGCCGCTGAGTGATATGATAAATCTTCGGTTATCCGTATACTCGCCAGAAAGGGCATTCGGTTTTGTTGCCGATGTCTTTTATCCTTTTCCTATTTCACCACGAAATCTTCGAGATCTCTCGGCCTCTCGAAGCAAAATTTTGCCACATATCAAAAAGGTGCAATTCTAAAATTTATGTCTGAAATTGTAAAGCCTTTCGAAAAATAAAATCGGGCGTAAAAAAGTTCAAAATCCGACTCGATTTCGGAACAGATCAAGATATGGAAAACCGGAGAAAGTTGTGAGCAGTGAGCTACAAATCTCTCACACGTCACGATGTGAATTTTGGTTATCTTTTGTACACTAAAAATGCATCGTCATTTTAAAGTTTGAACACAGTCGTTATTTAATACTGGAAAACAATGTTTATCTACGGTTTTTTACATTTCACATACTAAATGTAAACGTATTGCATTCTTTTTTTCGACGCTGTTGATATCGTAATAATGTGATTGACTTTGTTTAATTTTTTTATACTTTTTGTTGCGAATAAAGGTTATATTATACTATACCTTGCGGTCGTCAATCACTGTTGCTTGATTAGTTTAAATATCGGGCCAAATATCGGGCCAATGTCATGCAATAACTGACACATTGAAAACAACAAAAATCTTAAAAAGGTCAATATGTTCACAGCGTGCGGGGAACAAAACGTTTCCGAAAGTTTTTTGGCAAATTTTTAAACACCAGCTGGAAATTTTAACACGAAATTTTACACAATCATTACCGGTTTGTATTAACGCGTACATAATATTGCTGAATGGCTTGCCATTGTCTTCAAATGCGACAAAGATATTAATGTTTTCTGTAACCACATCGTCATTTAACGACGGATTTCAGTTTTGGTAAAACAAATTTATGGGAAAAAAGACTTACAGACTTCGTTAACTTTGTAAAGCGTACGCCACTTTGACGTCATGAGCAACAAGATGCATCAAGCTGTTTTCTATGCTCGCGACTCATTTTACAGCACTAAGTTTCTGAACGCACAAAATCATAATGTTGTCTCGCAGAAAAATCTTTAACCTTGCAACAGCAAAAAAGCATCAAATGCCTATTTACCGTAATTTGCGCGCGTTCAAACCAGTGATATGCGTTTAAAATATCGCAGTAAAATTCCCAAAATTTGCCGAGAAAATGATAACTAAATTAAGCGAAATTTATGAAACGCTTTTTGCTGCACTCTGCATATAACCAATTAAATCCACACGAAATCGAAGGCACACAAGAGATTCTCAGCATTCCAACATGTCAAGATGTCGCACAGCTCGCTACACGACTTGTCGTATGTGACTAGTCGACAACAACGAATCGCTGTAGTGGAGTGTGAACGTTATTCGACGAATTTATGTATTAAGTACACAACTACTGATAAGTACACAACAGATCAATGCAACACGAAGTACCACGACAGATGTTCCTATACACTGTGTTCTAAAATTAGCCATAACCGCACAGATAAGACTAGTGTGCAGTATAAAATCGTTAAAACCTGACAGATTTTTTTTTGTAAAAGTTCAAACATTCATGCGGACAATCATTCTGAACTAGTCTTTAATACTTCTGCTCATTTTGGCCACTTTTGTTCTCAACGCAAACTCCTCGGCTGGTGCGCCACTGCTTGATCGCCTTGACAATAACAACGTACATAACCGTCTCTGGCGATATAATGACGTCATAACACACACTACACACGGTAAAGCACGGTAATAATAGATGTGGCGGTAAACAACAGTAAGTTAGTGCAGTGTTCGACATATCAACGAAATATCGAAAACTGCACTAATTTAAGCTGCCATTGTTTACCATTATCGCCACACCTTATTCTGGCCGTGCTTTGTTATTGTGTGGTCAGTGTGATGTCATTATGACGTCAGTGAGTTCGATATTTTGTTAAAGTCCATAAAATACAAAACTGAATTATGTGTGTTCAAAGCTAAGATTATGATCGCTAATTCTGTAACACAGTGTAAAATCTAAAACCAACAACAAATCCTCAGCATCCCAATATATTGTACAGTTTGTTGCTCGACTTGTCGTAGGCGATAAATCGACAACGCCTCGCTGTAGTGGAGTGTGGGCATTACTTGGTGTCGGCGGAGGGCGGTCTAGGCGGCAGGGCAACAAGCCTCGGTCTGGCGGTAATGTTGAACTCTTGTCTGAAAGCCTCGTGGATGATGTTTGTGACGGTGTTCTCCAGACACTGCTCGGCGATGTTGCCGAACGACGCCATCCTAAACATATCACAGGCGGCGGCGGCGACCGGGGTGAAACAAATTAGGCGGCGCAGGAAGCTGCGATTTTCTAACAAACACATCTGCAAATTTCCGACAGAGAAGATTATGGGTGTTCACAATTCCAATAATCCACGCAGAGCCTGTTTAGTACTTGGATGGACGGACAGATAATCCATCTCGGTACGTAACCAGATCAACTCAGCCCTTTATCCATCCGGTGTTAACAAATCGAGTACTACACTGTGTCTCAAAAAACAGTCAAAATCATAGATGTGATAAACGTTTACAACGTTTACAAAAAATCTTTGTAAACGCGTTTATTATTTTGTCAACGTTTATCTCAATGAAAATCACATGGGCGAAACGAAGCAATTTTATGGCAGCGACGAAGATTATTAGTGGACAGGACAACTCAACTTACAGTAATTTTTACGTAGCTATAAGATTAAAGTGAGTGAATTCTGGACATTTTTGTAAAACGGTTGTCAGAGAACTGGAATAAGACATTCTTTGACAATGAAAAAAGTTTTATTGGAATTTGGAATTATCCAAATAATTAAATAATAATGAAAAAACTTTTATTGGAATTTGGAATTATCCAAATAATATAGGCCTAATATTTAAACTTACGCTCTGTGTACCTTTACTTTTAGTTTACAAACGTTTACAATCTTTTTCCTAATAAATGCGTTTATTAACGTTTAGTATAATTTTTTTGACGTTTATCACATCTATGGTCAAAATTGTTTTTGTCATAACTTTGTCAAATTTTCACTTAATTTGACAAAATAATTTTGGCATGAAAATGGCCAAGACGATGAAATTATGCAAAGTGCACTCACTTTCCACCTCTCCTAATTTATGTTAACGCACTACCATGTGAAACATAGATGTTCTATTTGTTGCATAATGTTGAGTTATTTTCCAAGAAAACGCTGTAACGACTTCACTAAGCACAAAATAATACTCAGTGTAAATTACTTAACAGAATTATAAGTTTGTATAACAACTTGCTTGCAAATCATCAGAATTTATGTCCAAAGTGGGCCCAGCATACAAAGACAATGGCTTAAATGCAATGCCATTGACTGATAACGAAATCATCTACTGACTGATCAAACAGAATTCACTCATTGATTAATCGTTTTTAAGCTTATCAGTCAGCTATTTTGTCGTCTGCTATTTTCACCATAAAATATTTAATACCACAAAATTATTAAATCACGTAGCACCTACTGTCAGGTGAACAATCTGATGCAAATAATCACCACGTAATGTAACAATTTGAAGCATCTGTGTTTCACACGGTAGTGCGTTGACGCAAATCACGCGAGGTGGAAAAAGAGTATAACTTACATAATTCTATCGTCTTGGCCATGTCTGTGCCTAAAATTTTCAAAGTTGGTTGAAATTTCATTTGACAACGTTCTGATAAAACAATTTTGACTGTTTTTTGAGACACGATGTAGTCTGCCCGGCTGGGGTTAAGGTGGGGCACGTTCACCTGTGTCAGATGCCACTGGCAAGTAACACCGTGTGATCTCATATGGCAGGCGACGCTCGTCCGTTCCCCTTTACTGTAGTCGAACTCTAGTCCTTATATTTTATGACTCGGACTCAAATGTGGACTTAGAGCCACTATACTTGGACTCAAACTTTGACAAAATGAATTAATGACTCTCTGATATGCGTTCCCTATGAAGAATTATGTACATCCTGTAACTGCAGATACTTCCGTAAAAGTAGAACTTTAATGACCAGTTCACACCTACGACGCCGATAAAACGCAACTCAACAGTTGTGTTGATTTGACTCGCTTTGGCGGGGTAGGTGTGAACTGGCCATAACAGAACTAGGCTATCAGTAGAAGAGATAAAACGGACTGCTTGAGTCGCTGGGCGAGCTCAAAGTTCCTCTCATCGGCACTGTCCTGCTGTCTCTCCAGCTCCAGTCTTTTCTGTGATGACGTCATAGCTCCGTCCGTGACGTCATCACTACTGGCAGGTGCGTGGAATGAAGCCACGCCCACACTGCTGCCGCCGGCTGCTGACCTCACCGACGCAGCTGAACCTGAACAGTGACGTCTCATTTGCAAAGAATAGTGAAATTGAATATTTTTAATTGAATATAATTGACAACCACAGCGTTGAAATCAACTGAAATGGTTAACAGTTAATTACGTGACAGTAAATTCTGTTTTTCCTGCTGTCTTGTTTTTAAGATTAAAATTCGTTTATCAATGCACAATCTACATAGGCTGCGAACTTTCTAAAGAAAAATATTTACATCACTGTCTTTTTGACGCACTTCAGCAACGCTGTACGGCGTCTTCGGTGTCGTTGTCGTCTGTCTGTTTGTCTGTCTGTCTGTCGTTTGTAACGGATGCAATATTTTATTTATTTTTTTATTTTAATATATAATAAACACTCGCGACAAACGCACAAGAACAATAACATAGAAAAACAGTAAAAGAAAACTACAAACATTACTAAGATAAACAAAAGGAACACAGAAAATACATGATAAACAGACTACAGATAAACAAACTAATAACAGTTGCTAAATAAATTTCTATTGATGGCTAGATGTTAAGGCTTATGAGAATAAAACTTTTTACACAAATACTTAGCTCTGTGTAATAGGCTTAGGCACGCAAAATTTCAGCTATCTATTGCAAGAAAACATTTTCAAAATTGGGGTTGAACAGAGGGGGTAGGAAAAATGTGCGTTTTCAAGAGAAAACTGACCATATCTCGAAAACGAAGAGACATACAGCCAAGATTACTATAATTCGCTAACAAAAAGTGCCATAGGCCTACGAGCTGTCAGATGAAATGGAAATCATTGACCTTGGATGACCTTGAAAGTCATTACTGCAACAGGAACTTATAGGCTGTAGTGCGTCTTCCCTAGCGACAGCTGGGCTTTTTTGTTGTACGTCCTTGCGTTGCTTATTGCCAAGTGGCGTAAATGAACGAACGTGAAGAAGATGTATCGTGAATTCAACAAGTAATTTGAGCAAAGCTCATGAGACGCATGACAGCCTTAGCAGTTCCTATTCGCAGGTTCTCTTAACTTAACTCTATCCATTTTGACGCAATTCACTCTTGAAATCTACGCCTCAGCCACAAATTGCAAAAGAAACACTAATACCTTTATTTTGGAAATTCAAGGTCATTCAAGGTCATCTAGGTTTACACCAATAAAACCTTGTCACTATATTGCTTGTTATGATAAGCAACATGTCTTCGCCGATCTGCAACTGTTTTCAAGCTACACGAGCCAATAGCGGTAAAATAACTACTTGTAGATTCTTAAAAATGTACGTTCTATGCTAAAAGATGTCATGCGCAAAATGTCCAGGTCTATCTCCAGCCATTTCGGTGCAATTCATTCTTAAAATGTGTGTCAAAGCCAAAAATCGCTGAAAAATTCACTAAAAACCCCTATTTTGAAGGTTCAAGGTCATTCAAGGTCATCGACGTTTACAGCAATAAAAAGCTTGTCACCAGTGCTTGTTGTGATAAGCAGCATGTCTGTGCCTATCTGCAACCGTGTTCACGCTACACGAGATAAATGCGGTAAAATAGCCACTTTTTAGGGGGGTAGCCGTCTTTGACGCCCGCCTGCGCCGGCCTTCTTGAACCTAGGGGGTCGGGATTTAAACTGTTAAAATTTACGTTGATTGCTAAAAATTTCATACGCAGGTTGTCTTGCTCTATCTCCAGCCATTTCGTCGCAATTCAGTGTTGAAATGTGCACTGAATCCAAAAATTGCGAAAAATTCACTAAAAACCTCTTTTTGAGGGGTTCGATGTTGATAAATCCAAAAAGCCTGTCACCAGTGCTTGTTATGATAAGCAACATGTGTGTACCTATCTGCAACCGTTTTCACATTACTCGAGCCAATAACGGCAAAATGACGTCTTTTTAGGGGGCGGTACCCCTCTTTGACGCCCTCGTTCGAGGGGAACCCCTGCACCCAGTGGCACGAAATTTAGTCACGATAAACTAGAGACCTTGGGGCAGCCCACAGTGAAGATTTCGTGATCCTCGCTTGCACCGTTTTGATACAGATCACGAGTGTGACGGACGGACAGACAGACAGACAGACAGACGGACAGACGCCCAGACGATGGCTAAGACGCGCGAAGCATTCTGCTGTCGCGCGTAAAAAGCTGTGTAAAACATTATACCCCGTTTACACGATCAAGCTGGCTCGAAGAGCTGGCTATATGTTAGCTAGATGAGCCAGCTCGATGTTTGCTCGATGTTTGCTGGACGTTTGCTCGATCGTGTAAACGGAGTATTAGATTCTGACCTGAGGCGGCTTGTGGTTCATCGTCGTTGATGACGTTGTCAGCGTCGCCTCCAGCACCAGACTCAGTCTGAACTCTCTCCGACACTCGCTTAGACTCAACAGGCACCGTCCCACCAGCAGCCTGTAAAACACATAAAACGATGCTGCCACCTGGCGATTACAAAGAACTTAATGCAAAGGCTTTATTACGACATTCCTGGATAATGGTGATGCAGAATCCGCAGTAAAATCCGTATTGCCAGCAAAACGCAATCAAATAGGCCTTGGTGGCGTAAAGTTAGGGTGTCGGAGGTACGATCGCAAGATCGTGGGTTCAAGTCCCGGTTAGGTCACCCTCAAGTGGCACTGGTTACTACTAAGATGGGCGACAATCTGTGGTCAGGTAAACCATCAAGATATAAGATAATACCGTGCTGAAACGTCATGGCCGCGATGGCGCGTTCTGTCGACTCGCGTGTAATGCACAAACGCGAAACGCTTGACGCATCGTTCTGTTTGTAAACGATCCTAGGTTTTAAAGTACTTTCTGTTGGAGTCGGTTTTTAGCTTGAATAAACTATAAGACGTTATCTTTTCGCAAATGTTTGCGTGCTCGCATTGTTAGAAGTTGCGTTTGACAACATTTCATCAAACGAATTGTGATGATGATGACGATGATGCTATCAGTCGGCAGGCGCGATTGAGAGAAGTGAGATTATGTGCACTTATAACACTCCATACACTATTGTGAGAAATGGAATGATTAAGTAGATCACGAAATAAATGACCTGCGCTGGTGGTCCGTCATCTCTGGCGTGGGCAGTAGTGGACTCACGGCTGTCAGACCGGTCAGCGGCCGACGACATCCACGACTCACGATGTTCCACCGACTCAGCCGCTGCAGCTGGTGGTGGCGGCTTGCTGGCTGAGAACTGGCGGAAGAATGGTATGTCTTCTTCCTGCAGCTTCTCGCACGCCTCGTGGAATCCATCGTCATCAACCACACCGCTGCAAGACATAATAAGCAAGCAACGATAGCAAGAACGAAGATCAGAGTAATTTGGCCAAAGGTGGAATCACTGCTCATCAAAGGTGGTCCACGTAACTTTTCGTTTCTATTCGACAGGTGGCAGCACGCAATTTGCAGTTGCAATGTTTTGGTTGGGGCTTCGACCCCAAATTTCCACTTTCTTTACTAGGCCAGGGACTCCCATTCAACACAGGGTGTGTCAGAATAGGCGTGAATCGCACCTTCGTCGACTACATGATAAGTAATTACCGTGAGTAAGTACAAGGCGCAAAACGATTAATTTTTAATAGTTAATTTTACAAAAACTAACCGTTAACTAATCGTTAATTTTGATTAAAAATTAGGGGCTAACAGTGGTCATAGCCGAAGAAAAAAATGTGTTTATTGTTTAGCAAATTTTCCAGTTATTGACCTCTGATTTCTCACTGATGCAGTAAGACATAGGCCTATATTTAATTACTTAATGCTTTTTCTAACACAATCTTGTAAACAGACTAAAATGCTCAACACTTTTAAAAAATAAACAAACGACTAAAGATGATTTCAAATATGCTAAAGATGATGTCATTGTAATATATACTTTTGAATGTTTTACGAATGTGATTTTAAGCAATGTTTAAACAATTATTTTTTCGAGCCTTAATCTTTTCAATGATCAGTGATGTGAATGACTAATCGTAACTTTCAGCAGTTTTATAAGTAAGTAAGTAAGTAAATTTAAAAATCACACAGTGACGGCCCTAAGCCTACCGAAACTCAGATCATCAATTGCTGTGCAATTCTGTGCTTGCAATATAGCGCTCAAATAGACACCAATAAAATCTACTGCGTTTTGGGGAAGGCCTAATACAATTGCGGCTGCTCTCTGCTAAATATTTTACGATAATCAAAGCAGAACTTTCAGCAACACATCTAAAACTGTAAAAATAGGTCGGCCAAGCGCCGCAATACTACAGTGAAAATAAAGTGAAAGAAAGAGAAATAAAAAATAGTTATAATACTATGTAGCTGACCAGCTAAACGACACTTAGACCAGCTATTTAGTGGCAGGCCAGTCGAGAGCCACAGCGAGGCTCCGGGAAACATTCTCGCGGGGCCTCCAAATACTTTCACGGGGTACCTGTGGGAAAAAATTTTTTGAATTTTTCTTTTCAAAATGGTACATTCTGGCGCAGTCTACTTTATATTTCTGGCCGACGGCGGGGCCACCCAAACGTCGCGGGGCCCGAGGTTGCTTACCCCCCTACTCCACCCTCTCGACGGGCCTGTTCAGTGGTACGTGCACATGTAGATTGCTGACAGACTACAAGATGTTGTTAATGTATCCTGAACACATTGTAGGCCTACCAGTTGAGTGTGTCAATGAGTAAACATAAGAGGGCTCCTTTAGCCTATGTTTACTGATTGACACACTCAACTGGTAGGCCTACATCAGTGTACAGGCTAAATCGATAGCGTCTAGGCCCAAGCCTATACGACGCCGTGGGTTTTCCCGTGAGTAAAATAATACACTCAACTGAGCCTAAGCAGTCGAGGTACTTTCCACCAACAGCGACTAAGTAACAAACAGGTAATAATGGCGGACGAATCTTGTGATGCTAGCGAAATATTCACAGCGTTTCTTCTCAACACTTGCCGACTACCTTCGTGGCCGAGTCAACACCGTTTACAGGCTGCAGTGTATTGTGCCACATTCGCGACTGCATATCCGCGGGACGACGAAGCCGAATTCATTCCGCTGGTAACGGGAAGTGTTGCTGAGTTCTACATTGAACCGATGTTACCGCATGTCGGTGATATTGACGTGATGCATTACTCCAACAATTTTCTGGCAATACCACGAGGACATCCACCGCCAACACACTTACCAGCTGAGTTTCACAACTATGTCAAGGTATGCGAGATTATTGACAGTCAATTGCCTGGCTATGTGTACTTACCGTTACGCTACTTACTGTCACAACGTACTGATGATGGTAAATACGAATACTTTGAGTTCGACGACAAAAAATATTCAGCAGCGCATAGCTACGTAGTTGATGACACAAAGTATGAGACTATTCATGGACCAGCGATATGCACAGATAACAGCCGCGTATCATATGGATTGTCCACTGATCTTGTACCCTGCGCACGTTGTCTGTCGTGGCCGTCACAAGCCGATGATTGGCAACACGACACAGAAACTACGGTTGGCCAGACTCAGCAACTCTTGATCGTGTTGTCAGCAACGGATGTGATGTGGTTGGTGTGGCGCATCGTCAGTGTAGACAAGATGAATGGATGGACAAGGTTCAGCATAGACTGTCATTCTCACGAGCAGAAATTATACTGATAAACAGTTGGATGCCAGTACAACAGATCATTTATCATTTATTACGAGTTTATGTGAAGACCGAGCGATTGACTGAAAGCGTTGACAACTCCAAACCAGCCATAATGAGCAACTATCACATTAAAACGCTGATGTTATGGGCTTGTGAAATGAAACCAGAAAGTTGGTGGACCTTTAGTTCAAACCTTGTCGAAATCAGTGTTGAGCTATTGAACATTTTGTCTGTTTGGTTGACTGACATGCGCTGTCCACATTATTTCATCAACAGCTCCAACTTACTAGACAACTCGTTTAACGTAAAAAATGTAGCACGCAAACTTTCGTCAGTACACAAAGAGTATTTAACAACGTGGTTTATAAGCCACTACGTAGGACAGTGTGCTCAGCTTTGTCCGATTCATGTTTTACAACTATTTGGTGACGTCAGTACCAGTGTGAAATTACAGAAGGCGGTTTCAGAGATTGTTCGTTGGAGATTAAATACTTCACTGCATGACAAATGGCACGCAGTGATCACTGCCGAGGTGATTATTACAGCAAACGTGTCACCCCACTCTCTGACTGCAAACTCGTGCATTTGCTGGATAAGTGAGTTGACAAAGTTGGACGAACGCTACACTGTTTTCTTTTCATCTGTTGCTCTGCTACATGTTGCACTCAAAATATCAAGAAACGGTTTCGATGGACTGTGGAAGAGTATTTTATCGACAATACTTAGACACAACTGCAGTCAGTGCCGCAGTGTCTTGTCTCGATGTAAAACTGAACTGAACACCTCAGAACTAATTAAGTTACTGCAGAAGTCTGCGGTTGAACATCTGACAACATATCGTCAGCTCATGGCGCGAGATTTTGGTTCTGTAGCCGCAACTGTCACAACAGATATTAAGGCGCTGTACGCGTACAAACGTGACCAGTATCAGCAGTGTTTACAGTTGTCTGCACAGAACGTACACACGCTGTTGTATGCTCGTTGCATACCCGAAGTTCAGACAACTCCGGAGTTTATTCAGTTGATGGATGATGACATTGTTTCGCTGAGTGCCCTGACACTGATTGTCAATCCTAAGTGCAGACATAACCTTAACAATTCCTGCATCAGTTAGCTGACTCTGTCTCTGTATTTGATCACTCAGTGTCAGTTGAAGTTGCATCACTCAACGTCCTCACTGGCTCAGACACACATCTACATCAAAGTCGCTCAGATAAGAATTCCACGCTGGCGAGCTCTGGATCATTTGACGCTCAAGTTGACTAAACGCAAGGTAGTCAGTGCGTTGTTGAACTGAATTTCATTACACGAGAACTTTAAAAATTGTCAGAATATGTGTGAAAGAGTATCCGCCCACAAATAACAACTCCGCTACTTTGACATTGACATTGATTGTCAATCCTGAGTGCAGGGAGAGTTTCAGTTACTGCATAAGTCAAGTGACTCTCTGTCTCTGTATCTGACGGCTCAATGTCAATTGAAGCTACATCACTCAGTGACGTCACTGGCTCGGACACTCGACCATATTAAAATCGCTCAGAGAAGACATCCACACTGGCGCATGCTAGATCAGTTGACGCTAAAGTTGACTGAATGCAAAGTAGGCATATTTGGTACGATGCGGTACGACATGATATGATACGAAATTGCACTTGAAAAATAATAGTTTAAAAAAAGAAAAAAATACGGGCACCTTTATGCCCACCTGACTGCTGCTAATTACATGTACATACGACCAGTTAACTTAAATTTTAGAAATGTTTGGTGTTGCGATACGGTTTTGGTCGGTTGTAGCAACTTAAACGCTGGCCTCGAAAGTTAGAGCATTCTCTGATTCTCGTCAGCTAATAATATTCGGTAAAAATTAATGCTTACCTTTATGAAAGACCCGCCACCAAGAAACCACCCAAGGTGCCCATACACCGGGTGATCTCGGCTAATATTACCCAAGTTGTCATAGAATAATTACCGGAGTATGTTGGCAAATACAAGGGCAAGCATGTCGGCCTCGGGCTGCGTGCAGCAGATCAACTTCGTCTCAGCTTCGTTCTCACTTTCTTCTTCGTCTGCGAACGTTTTCTCTCTCGGTTGAATTTCCACGACTTCACTCAGCGTTCTGCGCTCCACAAACAGCACCAAAATTAGACATACACATCAGCCGAGTTATCTGTGTACCAGGGTTAACGCGATTTAAATCAAGTGATTTAAGTCAACAATAAAAAGCACGATTTAAATCACTGAATATAAACCTACAAATTTTTGTGTAAATGTGATGGCTGTTTTCAGTTTGCAATCTATTATTGGTATTTTGTGCACTGTAGTGCTTGCTTACTCATTTTATTTTGTTGACTACATTAATATTTGGTCATATCTGAGCTGGTAAGTTAGCTTAACCTGATACACTTTACCAAACTTAACATCACCAATTACTTGGCCTTGACTCTTGTTAATCGCTCATGTTGTTTTGGTAGTAAACTTCAGCAATCAGCATGCTAACAGGTATTAGAAATGTTATGGCCTTCATCACTGTCTACTAATTGCCTTTAAAAGATGTGACAAATTGCAGCCCCATAAATATTCACAAACATTAGAATGCATCAACAAGTTGAAATTGTAAATAGTTCTTTGCCAGGTTGCTATAAAAAATAACACATGTAATTTTTTTTAAAAAAGAAACTCTAATCAAGGCCAATTACTGTCATCTACAAACTAGCAGATAAAGGTAACACATTGGTTCAGTTCCGTCGCTCTGTATGCTTTACGTAAAGACCGAGCAATCCGGAGGGGGGCGAATCACAGATAGCATAGAATAGTGTAAAAATCTAATAAAAATCAAACAAATCCCAAAAAATTGATGTAAATAAAAAAATAAATAAATTTAAATAAAAAATAAATTAAAATAAAATAAAATAAATTTCAATTTTAAAAAATCGATGCTTTCGATTTTTATTAAAAAATCATGATTTTTATCAACCCTGCTGTATACAGCATCCTTATATAAAGGTGAGTTCAGAGCGACGTAAATGAACTGAACTGAACTGACACGGTTTAGTTTTTGACGAATTACTGCTTGCCCATTGGTCAGTTCGCCAAAAACAAAACCATGTCAGTTCAGTTCAGTTACGTCGCTCTGTATGCGCCTTAAAAGTATGCTTCTTAGACTCATAGATGTAACTAACGTTTTTTCACGTTTTTTTTATTCTGCCATTTTGTTACATTTTAACATTTTTTTGTAAATTTTTATTTGTCAAAGTTCAGCAAAAGCACAGAAACGAATTAATAATTTATAGATTTTGTCTCTGTCTCTCTAGTTCCAGCTATACTGCACTAGGCATTAAATAAAAAGTTGAACAAAAGCTAACAAACATTTTTTTAATTCCCGGCACGTTTGTTACGTTTTTAACGTTTTATAACTTTTTTTCTGGAATGCTTTTATGCACTCACGAATGTAAACTCGTGGCCAGAAGCGCTTTACAATCTCCGGTCAAATGGCAGCTGATTGGCATGAGCTAATGATACCGCAGCACACTATGCGGCCATCCATTATTACATTACCAACGTCAGCGAACAACTGTGACAGTCTACAGTAGGCAGACACACCACCGCCCCAATTAGCCACACTAGGCCTTCATGCTGTAGCCCGTAAGCTACTGCTCATTTCCCATCCCGCTGAAGATAGGAGGCTGTGTTGACCTGACCTATGTAATTATGTGCCAGATGATGCAACAAAGTGGAACATACGTGAACACATGC
>Ga0209367_1001687_pt1 | contig 27789 bp, 14 predicted proteins | sample WorMetLIZISLAND2_FD_187412 | JGI IMG/M metagenome (GOLD analysis project Ga0209367, IMG submission 187412) | Marine gutless worms symbiont microbial communities from Max Planck institute for Marine Microbiology, Germany - Olavius geniculatus... ...
TGTGGGACAACCCTGCAGGAGTTAAGCCACGCTGCCCTAGATAGGCAGCGGTGGGCAGCGATAGTAAGAATGGCGTCAGACACCAACGGGCATTGAGCCCACGGTTGTCGATGATGATGATGATGATAGCATAACTCAACACTATGTCACTAATCTCTATGCCAGCCGGCCCTTCAGAAAGTAAAGTTCTGGAACAGGACAGAGCTCGGTTTACTTATAAATCGATGGCTGCGGTCAGCCGCAGAATTTGGATGATTTTGCTGTGGTAAGCTATGGAATTTTGCAAACTGGTTCACGGAATATGTGGGCCTTAGTAATAATAACCTAGAGTGTATAATGTCTGGACATAGATTGAGTTGCTGTTGTATTTTCTTGTGTGGCTCGTGGGCAGATTTTCATTTTCATTGACTCTATCTTTCTGTTTCTTATGCTATTCTTTTCAGTTGTGGATAATCGATGGTTGCGAACAGTCAGTGTTCCTTTCACTTGTCTTCAGTAACCAGCTTTGTAACACTTTCTTCAGTCTTCCTCTTTTCAGTAAAGTGCATAACATTATGCAATTTTGTCGGGTGTCCAGGTTCTGCGACCTGCTCCAGGGCTTAGGTAGCCACTGAGGAATAGAACGCTGACGCTGTTTTGTATTCTATTGTGTTAGACCAGTGATTTTCAACCAGGGTTCTGCGGAACCCAAGGATTCCGCGAACATCTGCCAAGGGTTCCGTGGCTCGTCAGTCTTCAGTAAAAAAGTAATAATAACCTAGCATGTGAAATTACATCAGAACAAGCCATAGAAGTACTACACACCAAATGCTTAGTTCAAAATTAATGCTTCTGGCAGTCTACTTTTGCACAGAGTGTTGAATATTTTTCATGTTGTTTACAGCGTTAGAATATTTCATTAAACACCGAACACTAACTTATTAGTGACAATGTTAAGGAATCATGTATCCATTTATTGAAAGACCTTCATTTGCTGAAACAATATGCTTGAAAGATGTAAAAAGCTTCACCCGTTAGCGCAACTAGCTGGGGGTCCAGACCCCCTAAGCTGTCCATGGGTGTAAAAACGTAAAAATCCAAAAAAGATCCAGTATAATTTTTGGACAGTTGGCGACCGCCTCGTAAAGTGTCTTTGGTTACAGGTGAAATAAAAATGTTAAATAATACTATCTAATACGGTAAAATTAAACAAGTCTTTTGCCTGCTGCTTCATCGTCAGCGTTTCAAGGTTTTGCTTTAGACTCCCACAGGTTTTCTGCCTCTCGACTCCGCTGTGGACATCGGTCCGCAGACACCCTAAAAATTCCACTTTGCCTGTACGCCATTCCATGGACTCACGGATCATTGCATGCTATGGGGTTCCGTGAGTGATTTTGACACTTATGTAGGGTTCCGCTGCAGCAAAAAGGTTGAAAAACACTGTGTTAGACACTGCAAAATAATATTTTTCAACAAAATCTGGTGATCGCCTCAGCAGTCTATTGGGGATTAAGTGTACGAAATTTTATTCAAATTCGTTCATGACATTTTTATTGTGTGGTGTCTAGGGGGTTACTTTTTTCCAGATGCAGCGCACATTACGTCATTGTACTATACTGAATTGTTCTATTTGTCCAGGTTCTGTTATCGGCTGGGGCGGATGTAGACACCGAGGACGAGAACGGCGACACAGCATTTGTCCACGCGCTACGAGCGCGTCACTCTGTCTGTATGACGGCGCTACGTGACGCCGGCTGTACAACCGAGATCGCTAAGATGAGCGTAGCGCTCGCCCCACCCTGTGACCCCGAGTTTGTCCGTCTTTGCCATGGAATGGATGTCCCGGTGGAAAATGAGGATTGGAATGCAGCGGACCCAACGGAGGTGGAAGTTCTGTTGGGTGAACTGGGTCTGGATCCATTTGAGGGCCAGTATGGTCGTCATGGGTTTGAAGACAGCCCGTTCATGTACGTAGTGCAGGAGGGTCGGCCCGAGATCATTGAAATGATGGTGACTCTACATCCGTGTATACACAAGTACTCCGCCGATGATCTACAGGTATCTTGGACCATTTGTGACTATTGAAACATTCAAGGCAGTGGTATTAAAGTCATTTGGAAGTATTTGACCAACCATTTTAAATAGGTTACATTTTATAGTATTCAAATAAGTAAGTAAGTAAGTAAAGTGCAAACTTACCTTGCACGTGTCAAAAAAACTTGTAATGCGTTAATAAATTTTGTCGTCATTATTCAACAAAATATCTTCAGCTGATGTTTGTAAATGTTGAGAGAGAGAAAATGTCAGTTTAAGTGGACGTTACCAATAGCACTGGAGAATTGTTTCTAGTGTGTTTTGTCTCATTGTGCTCAGTGATCACTTAATGTCTGGCTGTAATGCTAGTTGAGATGCAGTGCTCATTGGATAGTGTCTTTTCCACTTTTTTGTAAACGAGTTTTTGGTGGATGTAGATTAGACTAAAATGTGAAATGTGGTATGACGAATGTAGAGGGGATCCTAGTTTAAAGTGCCGAATGCAGATGTGGAGTGGAATTAAATACTATTTTAAAATTGTTGACTCATATTGACAGTTGACTATTAAAATACTGTTGTAACTGGTGACAGTTTCTGACTGTTGGCATCGGTATTTCAATAGTAAGTTGGACTGTTGGCTTCTACAGGCGAAGTACAACGCGGCTCTGTTCAAGTCGGTGCGCAGTCGGCGTCTGGACAATGGCAAAGTTCTGCTGGAAAGACTCGGAGCTGAGAGAGAGTGCCGGGATGAACAGGGTAGAACACCGTTCATCGTGGCATGTGGACATCACGAGGCGTTCGCTTGGTATCTGATGGACGTGGCGGAGTCTGATGTGGCGGCAGTTGATAACGACGGACTCACGGCACTACACTGGGCCGCGTGCGCAGGTTGGTCAGGCAAGAATAACTGGTGGCAATATTTTTAGGGCTACAGAAGTTAATGATTAATTAATTGATTAATCGTTAAATAATAATTGATTAAAAGAATTGATTTTCGGTTCGCAGTGAGCAGGTAGACATTAGACAAATAAACTTCAGTTTTTACTAGTGCGACAGGCACCTCAGAGGTTCTATAATATTATACGCTAAATATAGATTTTTGTTTTTTTTATCTACGATACTTATTTATTACTCCTCACGTGCTACATTCCTAACGAAGCGGAGTATTTGTGATCAGTGTAATATTGAGGACCGACTGACGACCGACCCCTATTCCTGGAAGAGCCTTCCTGGAAGAACTTCAAACGGCCATATTTCCATAACGGTGCTAGATAGACGCATGGTCACTATAAACCACCCATAGGAAGTCGACCCCCGCGAGTTGAATGGTCACGTGACCGATGACGTCACGTGACCCCAAAAGGTCAAACTCATGATTCCATTATCTTTTAGGTGCCATATCTTTGTAACGGTGCTAGATAGATGCATGGTCACCATGGACCACCGATAGGAAGTCGACCCCCGCGAGTCGAACGGTCACGTGACTGATGATGTCACGTGATCTTAAAAGGTCAAGGTCATGACCCCATTATCTTTGTTGCCATGGCAATGGAATTTGGCATTGCGGTGGGAAAAGAAAGGAACTAAAAAGCAGTTAAAAGAATACAGGAGAAAATAATGCGCGCAAGGAGTACATTAGATTGGTCACAATGTAAAATATTTTTTGTTTATTATAAAATTGTGGTAGACAGAGTACAAGAGAGAGCGAAATTGCCATTCTTTGTGGTGCAGGTCGTCGAGCGCTGAGCGCTGCTATACTGGAGCGAGGTCTGATCTCGGTGAACTGTCACGCTGACCTCGGTGCCACGCCACTGATGGTGGCCTGCGCCACACGACATCTCGACGTGGCCGAGCTATTACTAGACTGCGGGGCAGATGCCGACCTTGCGACGCCAGACGGCTGGCGGGCCGTGCACGTGGCCGTCCGAGCCTGCACTGCGCCGATTGTTCGTCTTCTACTTCTCAAGGGTCGGGCCAACCCGGATGCCATGTCCCTGTCTCTGACCCACGGGGGTGACTTGGTACCAGCTTGTACACCGCTACTCATTGCCATCTCACTCAACAGCGTCCGCATGCTGCGGCATCTCCTGGATGCGGGGGCCGACATCAATCTGTCGGGTCTCGTCTCGGTCTCACCCTACGTTCGTTTGAACGTTGCAGCGAGTCTTTCCTCTGGCTCAGACTCAGACGATGCGGCAGCCACCGGGGGTATGATTAATTCGTCTGACGGCGTTGGCAGTCAGCAGGCGTGTTGCACGCCGCTGCAGTTCGCCATCATCTCGCGTGCGTGGGACGTCGCTGAGTTGTTGATCCGAGCTAGCGCCGCCACCGCCCCCGTTATGGCATGGCTGGACCCTGGTACTCAACCGCTATCAGCCGTGGCTGGTACTCAACCCCAGTCGTCAGTTGGTACTCCACCGCCACTGGTAGCCATACCTCATGACCACGCGGCGTACCTGCGTCGAGTGATCGCGCTGGTCACAGCAAGTCCCAGCAGGTTGTCACACCTGGCCAGGCTGCAGGTCCGGCGCTTGCTCGGTCGACAGCTGGCATGCAAGTTGATCGAACTGAATCTACCGATAAACACGCAGCAGTATCTGCTCTTCTATGACCTTTTCCACGCACACTCCGGCACGTTCGACATCTGACGCTGGCTGCTTAGCAGAATTACTTCCCTTTTCGTTGATAATTCTAGGACATTTCTTCTTACAGTATCAGAAGAAGTGGACTGAAGAGCAATTTGTTATTTGTATATATCGGACTGGTCTAGTTTCCATTCTGCCCCATACCAGAACTGTCAGCAGGCCTCGTATTATTCTATTCGATTATTCACTTTTTGTCTGTTTTGCCTATTTAAACAACACATTTTTTCAGGCTAAGACCATCATTTTTTAGCTTGGTTCATTTTTTTCTTATAACTACTGATCACAAGATCTGCTTAGCTTTTACTGTTTTTATGTAGGATTTTAGCAGTTTAGGTAGAGTACGGAGGAATTAAGTTGTGCTAATAAATGGTGCAATAATGACAAATTGAGCTTTCTGAGTCTTGAGTTAAGCATCGATTTGTACTACAGCATTGTTTGCATACTTTTTGGCAGCATGGCCAAAGATTGGAATAAGACAGTTTTTGACACCACTAAATCCAAAATGTTGTTTTTTAGCAATTTCGTTGTTCAATAATGATGCGTTGTTAGCAGCAAGTTTTGGTTGCTGTGGTATTTTGTTGGTTTTGTTGTTGTTGAGTTTGTTGCATTTTTCTAGTTGCATTTATCGGAAGTTTTCAATTTTGATCTCATTTTACATAGGCAGACTATTACAGGCTGTTCCTGTCACTGCCTATTGCGTGTCGTGATTATGATTAAGTGAATTGTTGTGAATTGTTGCTTTGGCATTGTACGAGACTATGTTTTCACTCAAGTCTGTCTGTCTGTCTGTTTATTTCTGTGGAAGATTAATATAAGCTTATCGTTGCATACACGATAAACGTCTCCACACAATTTGATCAAAAAATGATCACATTTTACAATGTCACAATAAGCTTATATTTGGTGGCACTCCACGTCCAGAAATACTTATAGAATCTGCGAGCCAGCAAGCCACGAGAAAGATGTTCCGTTTCTTGTTTGGAAAGTAAATAAGTAAGTAAGTAGGTAATTTATGTAGTATGCTAAATGTAAAAAAAGACTCATACTTCTTCAGCATGCTAGTAAAAAGAGAAGTAGAAGTAGTCAAGGTTTTGTGCCAGGGTGGTTGTCTAATAAACAGTTTTCAGAATATTTTTCTGCTGTTGTCAGTTTATTAAATTCTCGACTGACTGTTAGAAACTGATTGTTGTATCTGCTGTTTTTGTGTGAATTTTCAAGTATTCATGTTTCCATTTTGTAAACTATCTTTTGTCTTATCTATTGCTTGAGGTATTGCTTGAGGTCAATGAGCATAAATTTACACATAGTAAATGTTATTAAAGGTCCACTGGTGAAATTTATGTAGACCTCAATTAGACATTTCACCTGGCATATATAATATGTTGATTTATGCTTTATAAATGTATGAAATTAATGTCTGAATATTACGAAAAATGGCGTTGTGTTACATTATGCTAGAAAATCTGATTTTGGTATGTGGCCGGAAATGACGTCAGCGGTTGAACACAGTCAGTGTTTACCAATTAATTTTAATATTTTTAATGACAAAAAATACTGTGTCGCATGACAACTGCAGCATAATACCACAGCAACCAAAACTTGCATAGGTAGAAAGTGTGATTTTATAATGCTTATGTTTCTGTGCGTATTTTACATTGACGACATGTTCAACCAGTGATATCATCAGCCTGTCAACATGGCGGTTCGTTTTCTACGGACTTTTCGTAGATCATTGATTTCAAATGTAAGTTTCTTCGTGTTGACATAACGCTGGTCGGCGATATTGCTATTAAAATTATCAGAAAGTTAGGCTGTTTTAGGAAAGTGGATAAAATATACATGTTAATTTTGGTGTCCATGGACCTTTAAACCAACTCGTGGTATCTGATGGTTACTGTTCACATTCTTGACAGCGTAGAGTTCTTGCCATTCGTTCGTTGTCAATTTGGCTTGTGTGTCCATTGGCTGTTGATGGTATATGCTTTATGTGTGGCATTCTAGTCTAATTGTATACACTTTAGCTTACAATTGGATTTTAACACACATGGGGGGTCTGGGCATTTTTCACTTACTGAAGGCCCTTAACCCATTCTTACCTGTAAAAAGTTTTTTTTTCAAATTTTTGTTTATTTTTGAGTTTGTGTAATGTGCTAAGTGAAACTGGTACATTTTAACTGTTAGCTGATCCCAGTTCAAAAGACAGTTATATAGCAAGCAAAGGTCAAACTGCATTGTGGCTAGTAATTTGCTGACTTGTCACTTAATTAGTTGGTGGCATGGCGTAGCGGTAACGCGTTTCATCCGATCATCGAAGTTACTCTACACCGGGCCGGGTTAGTACTGCGATGGGTGATTGCCTGTGGGCAGGTAAACCATCTTGGTATGTAACCAGCCGCCTTCGTCAACTCAGCCTTCCATCCCGATGGGGTAGGTAAGTCGAGTACCAGCCTGTCTGGCTGGGGTTAAGGCGGGGCGTGTTCATCTGTGTTGGGTGGTGATCCCATACGGTAGGTGACGCTCTGTAGCTCTTGAGAGGTGCATCCCATTAAGGACTATATCACCACCTTTAACCTTTAATTTATAGTCGCCCAATCCTAACCGTGGTTTGAAATTTGAACTGATTTTTGCACATTTTAATTTTATTGACTTTAAACACATTTAAAAGGCACTGCAAAATGGCTATTTGTTCAGAAGAATTTTTATGTGATATCAATTTTGTGTAGATCCAACTAGCTTATTAGTGAATGTGGCGTCACTGTGCTTGTAGTTGTTGTACAAAGTGGATATCGTACGGAACAGTAGATCTTCGTGCTATGAGTGCTACTCCGATTTAAATGATTCAACCGTATGTGAATTTTTACGTGTTTTTGCACATACCATTTTGCACATTTATTACATTAATTTAACAGACTCTTGGTGAGTGCATTTTGCAGCCATTTTTCATTCTGTTGTCGCACTATACTGACGCATTTGTTAGTTATTTCAAAAGTTTGTAAAGTTGTTGAATGTTTTTGTAGTCGCACTGCAGTATTACGTGTATCATTCATTTTGCTATTTCACCGACTGTTCTGAGTGTACTTAGCATAATCGCACAAGTTTTTTGTTGCTGCTTTTATCAGACACTTTGCACAACTGTGTTTTATTAGTTTCACGTGCTATTTCTTGTTGTAAATGAGACGTGTCCTTTAATCTCTTTGTCTACTGTATCCTAATCTGTGACGTGGGCCACACTCTTTTAATTATATTCTTTCGGACAATTTTTCATTGTCTTAATTTTTTGGCCAAGAAGTACAAAGTTTGCATGCGAACTTTTTTCACATAGCAGCTATGAGAATAAAAGTTTGTGTATGTTTTTAAGGTGAAAAATATAACTTTGTCTTCTAAGCAGTGGAATCACTAACTTCAATAAAATTACATTCATATTATAAAATTATAGCTATAGTGAGATGTGTCGGGCAGTCTGGGGTGTTGAGTTTTAACTTTACAATCAACATTCTCCGGTCTCAACTGGATTAAGGAATGGAAAAGCAGAGGTTGGAGCGGATGTGACAGGGGGAGTGGAACAGGAGAGGTGAAAGGAAGTAATTGGGGGAGGGGGGAGTAGTAGCATATTTTTCACATTTTGCTTACTGTCGATTTCTGATATCAGACTGCTGCGTTGGAGCTTCGCTGCAGACATTTACAAGCATTCATTGTAGCGTTGTTTTTTCACGTTTTTACGGCAGTATCTTTTTCAGCGTCGTCGCTAAGTTTTTTTTCTGTTAACATAATCATTCATGAACTTTGGCTGTATGAAACTTTGCATGAAGATGTACGTTGTGGTTGGTTGATAGATGGATCATAGTCGTGTAGGCGCTAACTGATTTTCAGTCGCTGTTACAGCGCAGTGAAATACAAATTGTTTGCATTTCATTCCTTTCGGCTGCTATGTCACGTTTCTCTGATTATACCGTTGAAACAGACTGATGGTCATTTTTCTTCTCCGGTCTTAAGAATCGACTGATTTTGGCAAGGGGCAGGACATTGGAAAGGCGAGCTACATGCACCTTGTTATAATATGTTCAAGACGACCCAGCATTAAAACTGCGTGTCGTTTGTTGGACTCGTTGCTGACACACGAATGACATGACTGATGCTGTCGATCAACAAAGCGCATCATCATCATCATCATATTCGTTTAATGTAAAGTTGACAAGCGCAACTTTCAACAACGCAAGCACAAGATACATAATAAATCCAAAGCATGCAAGCGGAAACGTCTCATAGTTTGTCCTAAAGCTAAAAACAATTTTAACGAAACTTACTTTCAAAAACTATCGTTACAGACAGAACAAATGGGTGGATTTATGGCTAAAAACACTAAAAAAACAGACAAACAAATCGAGTATCGTAATAGGTTGTTAGCTAATGACCGTAAATTAAAAGAAAGTTCATCGCCTAATATAAGTTAGTATAAAAAGCAGCGATTCGCAATGTTCACATCAGTTCAGTTTAGTTAGGCTACTGGTAGTATCAGCTGCTAGCCTATAGGCTTTACATTATTAGGTTTAGCCTACTGATTCTCGGGCATATTTTACAGGTGCGATACGTCGTACAGTCGTTGACTTTCGATCGGCTAGCGCCTGTGATCATTGATCAATCGCGTGAAACAAGTCGTTCGATCGTTGCCTGCACACTCATTATTGGCAACAACACGCCGGCTTTACAGCTGCTGCTGCTGATGATGATGATGATGATGATGCAAATTCATCGTTGTTGATAATCAATTAACTATTAACGCCAACCAGCCGTTGAACCTGCCGGCTAAATGGCTACTTTTCCACATTGGCTTCTGCGAAGCCAGTCGATCGCTGATGCGCAGTCCCGGGGGCCGAATAATATGACCTCCATCATTGTCGCCAGGGACTCGGTGGGATAGCACGAAATTGTTTGGAAAAGCTGCCCCTGGTCTCGTGTCTACGGCCGGACGTAAGTGCGCTAATTTAATTAAACCGATGTATCGAAACAGCCGCTAGTAATACGTAAAAATTTCGCTCCCCTTCCCTTCTCTTTCTCTCTCTCCTTGTCCCTGTTCGTCTCTGTGGTACGCGCCTGCTCAGTGCCGATGCAGTGCCAGTCTGCGGAGTTGAGACGAAAGGAATCAGAAGTCGTTAGTTTCATTTGTGCATTTCACAAGGTAGTGTAGTAGCATTAGGCTAACCGATCTCACACCGACTCATACAGTAGCACTCTACTATACAGGTCTAATTTACGCGATGTTATAATTAAGACTTCTCAGGCGGAGAGACGAAGTCACGTGACGTCTGGGGTGATGACGTCGCGGTCCGGTTGCTGAGACTGCATCATCATCATCATCATCATCAGTATTGAGTGATCATCATATCAGACTGAGCGATGAGTGAGTTCCTGTGCGTTGGTGATGTGGTGTCTTTGTACTGCGAAGAGACCGAGGGCTACGTCTACAACTGTCAGACCAGGTAGACCTTAATATACTATACTTTTTATATTAGGTAGGCTAGGCTAGGCTAGGTATGGCATAATACCTTCCTTCAGACCGGCTGACACTTTTGGTTAGTCACGCGCCGGCAGCCACGTCGGCGATAAAACAACAATAAACTGAAGCTGGCGGGTGATTTTTTTTGTTTGAGCCCAAAACTGCGCAAAACTAAATCGTGTGCGAGTTTTCTGCGATCGACATCGTTTTTGAAACTGTCGACACTTTGACGATGAAAATGTGCCCCAGTTGCAGCCGATTCCAACGATGACCGAATGCACAGAAGGGTAGCCTGTAAAAAGTAGGCGGCAGTGGCAGGTGGGGCAGGGAAGGGAATTGCCCACCCTAAATTTTTGGCAGTCTAAAAACTATATTGAAAATTTTCATTTTTGAGAAATTTAGCAGCAAAATTGACATTTTCAGCGCCCGTTATCTCCTTTGTAGGAAAATCGAGGTGTCTGTCGAAACATTGCAACTTCTTGTTTCGCCTACCGGTACTGTGTTTGACCCACGTCGCCGCATTAGGCTACTGCTTTTCGCATAGCCCATGGTATAAGTCTATCACGGTATGAAAATGAAAATGTTTCGCGTTGTTTTGCGCCACGCTATATAGTTTCGGTGAACTTTGGTTGTTTATTTCAGCTCTGCGTTTAACGGGCTTTTCGTCTACCAATGGCAGGACCGAGAGAAACCCAAGAATGTTCCGTGTCCACAAGGTACATTCGACAACAGGCGTAACATTCATACAAAAAAATCAAAACTGTAGGGCTAATCATTACGAATAAACTACAGAAACGCTTATAAATGTTGAATAATAAACGATTTATATAGACGCTACTCGCTGCTGAATCGTACATTGCCGAAATCCATGAATTCCATGGACTCCTGCTGTGAAGTACAGTATTATGATTGTCATCAAATTTTTGTGGTTGAAAAATATTAATCGTAACTGGTTTCGGCATGACACAGAGATAGTCAAATTGCCTTGTACTGATTGTCCCTCCATTATGACAGTAAAAATAAGCTAATTCTGCACTTTATTTTTTGGCACATAATTATTTTAAATCACTGTTATTTTTCAAATAACTGTTCAAAGTTGTTTCAAAAAATTAGAAATATACAAGATTAAAACGAGAACAGCAACGTCTAATATAAAAAAAAAATGAAAACAGCGTTTCTTGACACGTACTTGTAGGCCTATTTGTAATTCTTTGAAATTAGGGCCTATCGTTTCTTTACGTTGGTCGTTCAACTTTTTTTAAACTTGGAAAAAGTCGGCATAACAAAACAGTTATTAAACGCATTATTGTACACTACAGAATATTACAAACGTTTGCTGTAACGCTAGAAAGCTACAGCTGTTAGGTGTGTTTTATACTGCAGCGATACAGTTTCAGATCTGTATCCAGAATCGCTACAAACTCAACAAGAAGTATCGCAAACTGCTCGCCGCATACGGAGACGAAGTCGACTCACTCGAGTCAAAAGCCTTTAAAGCCCAGGCAAAGGTAAACGATAAGAATAATCATGTTTCACGTCGAGTATTCTTAAGAAATTTTTAGATTAGATCACTGTAGATAGCTTATTAGGCCGTCGTACGTTTGTAATGGGAGGTCTCGTGTTCTACTTCTGTTTATTTTTTCAGCGCGAAATTTCCGTGCTCCGTCTGCCGATCGCGTGAAACTTTTCCACGTGATGGGAAGTGTGCTCTGTTATATAATCTAGATCCCAAAATTCGGGGGCTCTCGTAAAAAAAATTTGGGACCAAAAATGTGCAAAATTTGGCGCGATTTGATTATAAATATGTTTTTATACATTTTGAACATTTTTTTGCGGTAGGCCTTACGTCCAAAATCGGACAACGTTCTGATCAACAACGATTTTTCCCGCGTTCTGTCCACTAACAAGTTAACAACGTAGTAGAACATGAGAGTTTGGGCCCAGCCAGATTGACTTTTTTTCAGAAGACCACATTTCCGCCCGTAAAAAAGTTCTGTCTCTTGAAATTTTTGCACGCGCTAGAGAATGACCACGACTTGCATAAAAAGCCTACGCTCAATTTCCAATTTCCAACGCGGGGCAGGGCAGCTATACCGCCCCGTAGGCTTAAGCCTCCATATGGGCTCATCATCCATCCCCAACAAGATACTAGTTACAATTAAGTACTTGTGGGAATCTGTGGGACTTTTTAATATATCTCACTATATCCCCAACTGTTGCATTATCAATATCTTCAGGGTGTAAACATGGTTTACCCCATATCAAATTCCTTATAGAGAAAAACTTATCACAGTAGCAAAGAAAGTGTGAAGCACTTTCAATTGCCTCACTGCAATATTCACAGAATGGGTCTTTAGACAACCCAAGCCTACGCTCACTTTAGATCGTGATGAAACGATTGACTGAGATGATTGGCTGATGTTTGATGGCAGTTTGCGGCTGACGCCGAGAATGAAGATAATGTCGCCGAACAGAAGCGACAGCACGGCAAACGAGTGCGCTATGGAGAAGTCGTTCAGGCAAGTACAGTAGGCCCTATGCATGCAAATATTTTCAAGAAATTCGGAAAACTGTCATCTTTATCACTGGAGCGTGGTAGCGTAGTAGGCCTACTGCATTAAAGCCGACAGGCTGTCAATGAAAATGGCAAAATTCGACCCTTTGCAGATCCGAGACCTTTTCACCCATCTGTACAAATATCACTTATAATTCTAGGCATACAGGTATACCCGAAATTAAAAACACTTTCTGGTAAAAACTGAAAAATACTTTTTGGTATTAGCCGATTTTGCGTAATTTCATATAAATTTTTAGGCATTTACGTCGTTTTACTGCACTGTACGCTTTGCATTTGTGTTGCATTTCGGCGCAATATGCATCGGGCGACTTCACTTTTTGACTTAGACTTTCGCTGAGCCTTTTCGCTGAGCGAAAGCTAAAGCTGAACGCTAAAGTCTGTACTGAGACTACAGTTCAACTAAACTTTGGTCTAACTCTACTGACTTAGACCAATGATCTTCTAACCTATTAATAGAACGCCCTTGTCCACAACTCCTCATGTAAAAATGTGCTGAAATTGCCGTAAGTAAGTAAGCGCGTACAAGTACGTGAAGCGAGTATTTATGAACACGTTTATTCGGAGAAAAAAACCAAAAATATTAACAAAATGCAACTAGAGTTGCGCTAAACTAAACAAACTAAAATTATTTAGTAAACGCCTAATAACATTAAAACATTTAAACGCTTATAGGAAACGTGACACGTATAATAGAGAACAGGCAACTGATAGTTATAAGGACAAAAAGGATGAATAAATACGAGACGTCTGTTTAGATAACAATGTTGTTTGGTGGCGTGGCTTAGTGGTAACGCGTTTGATTCGATCAACAAAGTTACTTTACGCCGGGCCGGGATACTACTGCGATGGGTAGGTAAATCAAGTACCGGTCTATCTGGCTGGGGTTAAGGCGGGGCGCGTTTACCCGTCTCGGGTGGCAGGTCGTAAACACTTTGTGTTCCCATACGGCAGGTGACGCTCCGTAGCTCTGGAATGGGCTTCTATTAAGAGTTATAACACCACTTTTAATGTATGGATTGCTGTGTTTAGTTGAAGCATGTGTTTACTGGAAAGTTTGTGCACATCAGCACGACACAGACCAGCCGCCGAGACAAGAACAACATGCTGGTACTACTAGTGTACATTATTATTATGGTCACTATTATACTACTACTACTACTACTACTACTACTATACTAGGCTAGACAAATAAACCATCGAATGACGGTTAACTAAAATTATAACCGGCCTAGTGCCGACATGTTATACGGCCATCCTTCCGATCTTTAACCTTATGAGCTGAATTGGCACACCGATTACGCCTGGCCTGGGGAAAGTTCATAGCAATTTTGGTTTTTTCGTGTTGTCGTTTTCGAGTTGGGAACCCGTACGTGACAGATGGACGGACGGGCAGGCATACGGGCAAGGCACATAATGCGGCCTATTGGAATTGCCGCATAATAATACGACTGGAGATAGTGATAGCGTGTAGTGTGTACGTGAACAGATAAGATAGCCTGGCTTATGGATACTTACTGTCCGCGGCAGCGACGATGGTATTGTTTCAGCATCATCGATACGTTTCTTGTTTGTTTTTGTTTTCTCTGTTAGCATGATAACGTATATAGACCGCTGCACTTAGCTTGATGATATATTGCGATGAAATGTACCCCGACAAGTGCAAGAACCATATTGAATTTTAAGATCATAGGTCAGAGGTCAAGGTCAGAGCACCGAATTATCGGATACTTTACTATTACAACATAAAGCCTTGCTGCTACTATTGGCCGACGCTGACGTCATACCTGTTAATATCGCATCATGACACGGCGGCTACCGCGGACAGCCTTAGCCTTGCGCGAGGCTGACGCTGTAGTTGATTCATTGATGTACTGCATGCAGATAGTGATGATACTGATATGATGTTTTGTGGTCGCTAATTTTTGTTGATCTAGGTTCACATGCAAGACTACAACGCCAAGCACGCACAGGTGAAGATATTGCCGCGCTACAAAGTGAAAACGGAGGGAGAAGCCGTAAGTACACATAGTTTACAGCATAAACACATCACACGAAGCAAAAAAGGTGTACAAATGGCAAATGTTTCGGAAAAAGTAGCTGTGTGGAAACAGAACATTTGCGCAATGATTTATTTCTGAAAATGACTAGCAGTAATGCGTCAGGTTTTTTTCACCGGATATACAAGAATAGCGGTCATTGCACGATTTGCTTTACTCCACGCATTTTGGCTATAAGAATCTTCATTCATCACAAACGATTTATCACTGCCATCAGGAAGTAAACTCAATGGCGATAATGATGACGTGAATGGTTAAAGAAAGTGGGCGAAACCGAAAGTTGCAATTTTTCGACAGAATTCGCACAAATGATTGCCGATTTTCGACGAAGGAGATTATGGTTGCTCAAAATTGTAAATTTTGCTCTTTAATTTTTTTCAAATTAAATTTCACCTCCAAATTTTGCATTTCTGGCCAAAAATTTTTCGTCAAGATAAAGATTTTTCCGACAATTTTCTCACGGCCAAAAAAAATTAGTGTGGACAATAATTGCTCCTGCCATGACGCCACTGATGACGGTCTCTGTTGTTATGCTTCCAGGTACAAATCTACGATCAGATCATCTTCGAGAGTCTCAAGTCTCCAGGCCAGTACTTCCACGCCAGTGCGCCCTGGAAAATCGACAACTTCTCCATCGGGTAATTAATTAATTAATCAGTTTTTCGCGTTCGTTGTCGGTTTTCGCCACATTTGCAGCATTTAATACTCACACTGTTTATTCGTTCAATTCCTAAAATTCAAGATTTCTACGTCATTATTTTGTATCCCTAGACTTTATTGTGTTTATATTATTACAGTAAGCTTAGGTAGTTAAAATTCTGTTGCCTATCAATGGTCATGTGACTGATTTTGTCGTATTATTGCATACGCTTCTTTTCTTCTTTAATTATTTTGTTGTGCTACCAGTGATGGTGGATAAAGATTTTCAATATCAGGTGTGACAGTTGTTCAAACGAGTGTTTCTTATGAGCGACATAAGTATGTGATGTTTTGCAGTTTATCTGGCATTAAATTGTAGTACATGAAAGGGGTTTTTAGCTATTTTAACGCATTCCGTAATAAAACACAAGTCTGGTTGAAAGCAGGCTATAGCTCTGATTGTGGTGTTTAGGTCCGAACTGAATCTTGGCGTGCAACCGGCCGGCTTTACCGTTGCTAAGAGCTACCGACCAACCGACGACCACAAAGACTATCTCAGAGTATCATCTCCCATGCATTGGAAAATTTAATTTATTATTATATTCATTGTATACTTGTCATGGAAGTGTTTATAAACTGCGTCTTCTGGTATATTTTTTTCTGTTAGATTTTATCTGTTTTTTTTGTAGTTATAATGTGTTTTACCATTTCATTGCTTCGTTTTATTGCTATTCCTTTGCACATTTCTTGTTTGAGTCTGTTGTTTTCTGCATATTGAGAATAAAAAAGTGATTGTATTTGCTTACAATGTAAACACGAATGTAGTAAGTGAGAAGTGAGTAAATATGGTAAATAAGTAACTGCATAAGAAAACTATGAATTTTTATAGTCCATCAACGCCAAAAGCCCCCGATGCGCTGCTTACATTATTACCCTGAAAAAACATTTTAAGTAGTCGTCCAAAAACGATGGTGTGAACAGGATCGGGTGTTGCACTTTTATTTATAAAAAATATAAAACCACGTAGTTGGTTAAGAAGCAACGAAATAGCGTTAAAGTGGCCGTATCTGTGAACTGTACATGTTTTATAGGGCGGTAGCATAATTCGTCTATTCCACAAAGAATTGGAAGCGTTTCTCGTCGCGGAAGGCTTGTTTGACGATGAAATCAGCGAAGACGGTTGGTCTGATCTGCTTATACCCCGTTTACACGATCAAGCAAACATCAAGCAAACATCGAACAAACATCCATCAGTCATCCATCAATCATTCAGCAAACGTCGAGCAAACGTCAAGCAAACATTGAGCAATTAAAGCCACACGTCGTGCACGTGTATTTTGAACGCATTTGCTTGATGTTTGCTCGATCGTGTAAACGGGGTATTAGACTTCGTGGTCTGCAATACGAGGCTTTTCTTGTTGCATAACCTCACTGACGCGACCGCTTTACTTACTGTCATTTTTACTTGTTTTCTTAACAATGATATTATTAGTTATGTGTGAGAAATAGATTTACGCAGTAGGCGTCTACACCGTGTCTGAAAAATATTTTCGACATTTTGGACTGCACGTTGTTTAATATATTATTGACCGAATAATTTTATTATTTACAGACGAAGTAGGTTTTTTAAAAAAAGACGTTAATCATTTAACGGGTTAAGACAAGTCTTGAGGTTTGTCGTAAGTGTTCATTGTATTAGATCATTGTCTTAGGATAACTGTGAGACTGTAAAAATTCTCCTAATAGCCCCTAAGATCTTCTGTGAATTGGACCCCCAGGGTATTTTATGTTGCAGTGCATCTGCGGGTGCGAGAGGTCGATCAGCTTGTGCCGAAGTCTCTGTATCCTTCAAGCTCCGGTAACACCTACTGGCAGGTCGAGACCGAGTCAAGCCTACTCAGCGGTCTGTTTGTTTTTTTGTTGCCGCTTTCGATACACTTCAGAATTATATTAGCGGAATATTCAAATCCGCCCGATAGCTTATCCGGCAAATATTTCTCGGCCACTATTAGCACTAACAACGTTTCTTGCATGCTGATGTGCCGCTAAGAAACTATTCATTAAATACTCCGAGTTTACTCTTGTCTACTGATTTACTGAAAGCTTCGTTTTATCTACGCTGCGATTATACTTGGTGGGCCAAAAAGTTTGCTTTTGTCAATAGTACTGGCCGATTGTCGGAATTAACGGACACACTTCGCAATAGCTACCAACGTTTCAAACGCTGTTGAAATAGCTTATTATTACCAGCTTTTCTTGTTTTGTGTATGGATAAAATAATTCTGAAAATCGTTTACTGTTTCGTGAAATATGACCTCAAGTTTGCTGTGTCTTAATGCTTTTTATAACTCGCATGCGATTTATACAACTGACTCGTAACCTGCGTCGAGTGGAAGTGATTCCATATGGCAGGTGACGCTCCGTCGCTCTGAGATGGGTTTCCATTAAAACAACCTTGTTATAACGGTTGCAATTGTCCGGCCGACTTTCGACAGGCAGAAAAGATTGTGGATGCTCAAAATTCTGATTTTGTTTTGGAATTTCCTCAAAATGGGAAAAAGTTTTAGCATTAATTTGGCATTTTTTGAGGTCAGTTTTTCGACAAGAAAACGATTTTCTGACAGTTTTTTGAGAGCCAAAAATTTAATGTGGGCACTTGCCCCTTATCTCTCTGCCACACATGGCAATCTCTGCCCGTCGGCATCTGCGGTCTGCTAATGTCAGTGATTTAGTCGCACCGAGAACAAGAACTGTGGGCCTCGGTCCACGAAGTTTCTCGGCTGCTGACCCATCGGTGTGGAACAGTTTGCGGTCGGAGCTCAAGAACACGTCACTGACCACTGGACATTTCGTCAGTCAGCTGAAGATCTTTGCACGCAGCTACTATACGCATCAGCGCAGGCGTCATAATTTTCGTTATAGATGTTAAAAACATTGATTTGCAAATGAAAACCATAATAACATGTTTTTTCACTTTTGTAAAAAAAACCTTATAAAAACATGCATAAAAAAATTAAAATGCAGATGTTTCCAATCGTTACTTTTTTGCCATTATAGGCCAGCATGCAAAGTATACCCAACTCAGATAATTAAAAACAAAAACCTACCACTTGTAAAGACTAAAAACCGAAATGTACTGAATGTACAGATCGAAAACAGCTGAACGCAATTTGCCGATGAAAAATAAATCATATTTGTAATTTTGTACGTTTAATGTTTTAACAAGAACAAAAAAATACAACATTAGAAAGCACAGAAACCTTAAAAAACAAAAAAAAATCATTTAAAAATATAAAAAAACATAAAACATGTTTTTTAAACTTTTGTAAAAAAACATAAAAAATGTCTTTTCACATCTATGACTTTTGTTATATTAGAAGACTCTGCGTGTATAAAATGCGAGCTTATAGCGGTCACGTGACGTGTACAGGCGATGTGATTCGCTGGGAGCAGCAGCTGCGGTTCCGTCACCTGGCAACGCGTCAGTACCTCTGCATCACGACAGATCGTCGCGTCACCCTGACAGCCGACTCCAAGGACCCGCGAACCGTCTTCAGACTTCACCCCGTCATCAAGGTTTCTACTATTCAATAATAATTACTGATTTCTAGCCCACTTGCAGATAAAATATTCTGCAAGTGTTTTAATTGCTGTGTTTTATTTTACGCGCATGTAGGTTAACTCCCGCCCACGTATGAAACATTTGCAAGAATGTTTCACGTAGCCTACGTGTATTAAAGTGGTGAAAAGTGAAATCGAAACTAAACTAGAACAAGGTGCAGTAAAATAAACGGATTGATTAATTTTTATTCGTTTATAGAATATACACCGTGTCTCAAAAACTACGCTGTCTGCATTTCACGAGATAGTGTAGCGACAGTATTAAAGTGAAGTGGGCTAAATTATAGTCTTTTACGTCAGGTTTATTCATGATGTTGCATGATAAAAATTATCGATATTGACACATGTTTCACGGAGTTATTCAAAAAAAAATTAAAAAGCCACGTTTCTGAGACACAATGTATGTGTAGTATAGCAGCTGTTGTAGTAGTATTATTATTGCTAATAATTATAATTTATCATGCAATGTGTCAGTGAATCGAAACTGCTGTGTTTGTAGGCTAAGGTCAATGGTCGGCGGCGGTGGTGGTTGTATTTATAAGTTGCTTCTTGTTTAAGTTTTTTTTGTTTTGTTTTTTTTTATATCTGAATGACGCATGACGTGTTATTTCTAGTAGGCTCACGTTAAGAATTCTGTCGAAGGGGTACTTGCCCTTAGTAGTAGGACGCTGATTGTCAGTGTAAAATGTAAACATTGTAATACGAAGCTTACGCGGAAATTTAGATTTATTTATTATTTAGTTTTTATTAATGTAATATTTTATTAAAAGTTGTTCGTAGGCAAATTTCGTTAGAATCAGCGCGTGTTTCAGTGCAAAATTTTGACATGAAATAGAACACTAATTTAGAATACCGGACAAGCAATGAGGGAGTGCGGTTTTTACACCAACCCAATGGTTCACTTTGTTGTGTATTTCTGTTCCTGTTCTATTTTTGGCTCGCGACGCGCCAACTTACCATAGCTGTCGTTGACAGTCAAAAATAAATTTCGTCTGTCTGTTCGAGTTCTTCAGTTGCAACTCAGTTACAAACATTGTCACTGGTTAAAAATCGTACATAACGGGTCTGTTTGTCAAATAATTTACTTTTTAGTTAAAATAAAAAATTGTTAAACACGCGTAATTTAGTGCTTTTTTGTCCAGTTTTAATCATAGGAATTTCGTCGATATAGGCCTAGTCAAAGTATAAAAGTGCCGATGGTGTCGTTGAAATAAGCAGAATTTCGAGTATTGAAAAATTTACAAAACTTTAAAACAAAGCTTTAAAGCATTTGTTTGCATTTCAACGAAATCTGAGTACCCCGGCATCTAGTCTGATTCGGTCATTCTGTCACTAGTTTTCGCGGCTGCCGTAGTAATTTCTATTTTTGGCAAAAGCGCGTAAAATTTTTTTTATTTGCCTATAGCCCTACTTGACTTTTTTACTTGATTCGGGCGTCAGCTTTTACATCAGCTTTTTTAAATTTACGTTAGCAGTCGCGAGCCAAGTCGCCTACCGGCTTGTTTCTTTGTTTCTCTGTTTTTTTTTTATTTTTGATTTATTTAGTTTTCTCATTATTTTCGGTTGAGTCTTGTTGTGATGAGTTTGAGCGTTTTAGCCGAAGTGTTTTGCACGAGCTAGTTTAAGCTTAGGCTACACGTTGATGACGTCATGATGAACTGTTAGTTGGTAGGTTTGGATATCTTTAGCTATCAGCTCAACTTGGGAGTTGATTAAATTCCGATTTTTGATATCTCGATCCTTGCCAGGCATTATTCGTGTTCAAACTGTAAAGTTGTTCAAAATCGCACCGAAAGCTGCCGAATTTTAAACGTTTTACCCTTCCCAATTTTCAGGAGTGCAGGTCCCTTTACCAAAAATGTGCCCAACGGCACGTCCTGTGGCAAAGGTTCGTGTGGTTAGGGCCGACTCCCTTCAGCTTCAAAATAATAGGCACGCACACGCTGACCTTTAAGCCAATTTTTGAATGTCCATTGTAAAAAAATTGGTGGGGTCTTCTTTCCGCGGTGGAGTGTGCACTGTCTTTTTAAATCGAATAAAAAGTGGAATAAATAATAATTGCAATTTCGATTGAGTTATGTTAACAGCGTGATATAAACCGAAATGATGCCAGCCAGCGGCGTTTTGGGTTAAAAGAGTAGGAAGGGCGGGAAGTTAAAATTTTGCCGCAAATACTGCAAATTTCCGACGGAAGTCTGACAAACCGCAGCAAATTTTCGACACAGTAGATTATGACTGCTCAAAAGTACAATTTTGCCCTTGAATTTTTCTGAAATGGGGAAAAGGTTAGACTGAGCCCCAAATTTTGCATTTTTGACAGAATTTTTTGACAACACAAAGATTTTTTGACGCTTTTCCGACAGCATAAAATGGGGGAACAATTGCCTTGCCTTTGCCCCTCCCCCGCTCCTCCCCAGCGACGAGCTAATTAGAATCACTGACCAATGGCGTTGGAGATGGTGTCAGTGGCGGCTTGTGATTGGCTGTATGAAGGAAGTGGATGAGATACTGTTTGATAGTTACACGCGCATTGAGCACGTCATCACTGGATACTGGCTGCACGCCCTTCGAGGTTTGCCTGCTTCAGTATATTGACGCTATGCTACTTTCATTTGCGTAGCCAAGGGAACTCAGGGGCCCAGCTTCCCCCAAAATTCCCTGGACAAGACATAAACATACGTTTAAACTGAACTAAATGTGCCAATTTAGTCAGTTAATTTTTAAAGAAAAATAATTAAAATTGTTGCAAAAAGATCTCATATTTCAAAGCTACAATGCACCAAATTCGATTTCGGCTGGGGCTCTGCCCAGACTTTGCTGGGGAGCTTATAACGTTCCCCCAGACTCTTAGCTGGATTTTACGGGTTCCACTTCTAAGGGAGAAAAAGCGGAAAGAAAGAGAAGAGGAAGAAAAAGAAAGGAAAACAAAGGGGCAAAAGCGGGAAGAGCCGTGCTTAAATTGTGAAAAATCAGCTCGGAGGGTTGAATTTTTCGACTGTCAAAGCCCGACCAAAATCTGTGATGTAAATCGTATGTATATAGCATATAGCTGACCCCCAGTACATGATTTCGCACTCTATTAGGGAGTTAAGAAACAGTTGGGGGTTGAACCCACCTAACCCCCCTCCCCAGCAATTCAAACACTGAGGAAGAGAGGACAGGCCGGTACTTAATTTATCTATTTTGCAGGGATAGAAGGCTGAGTTGATCTTGTTGTGCGTTATAGGCTATACATATACATAGATCACTTGTTTGCAGACCTATCCAAGTAGGCTAGTAACCGCTTGATAGTAACTTGTTCGGGAGTTGAACCCGCGACCTCTTCATCGCGAGTCACACACTGTTGCGCTAACAAGTCGTAGTGCTGACTGAATGTTGGCAGACGAGGAATACGTACGCAAACAGCTGAGACAGACAGAACACGAGAGTGGAGAGTCGCTGAAAAGTCTGCGCTGGGACGCCGCCACCCTCAGGAAGGTTCGACCGTACAGTCACTTAGAGCTATCTATATGCCACACTTTTAGAGTGTTTACACGATGAAGCAAACATCAAGCAAACGTCAAGCAAATGTATTCAAAATACACGTGCACGACGTGTGCTCTAATTGCTTGATGTTTGCTTGACGTTTGCTTGTCGTTTACTCAATGTTTGCTCGATGTTTGCTTGATGCTTGCTTCATTGTGTAAACACCCCATTAGCTTTCACTGGTAGGCTACTGCTTTTACAACTTAAAACCGCGGTCATGCGTTATAAAGCAAACGACGGTGTAGTCTATGCGACCTTAACGTTGTTTAAGTACGATTCCGCACTGTCTGGAGTAGTATAAGCTTGTACTGCGTACTCGCTTACCCACTGAGCCCGATTTTGATTCCAGGTTTGGAGAGATAAAAGTCACTACCATACGCCCATACAGGGTGTGTCAAAAATGACCCAACTTGTTTTTGTCAGAACGTCGTCAAATCTCTACTAAATTTAATAATTTTTGGCAAACAAATAGCCAAAACGATAAAAATATGTGAGGTACACTTACTGTCCATATCGCTTAGTTTATGTCAACGCATTACCGTGTTAAAGGCAGATGTTCTAGATTGTTGCATAATGCTTAGTTGTTGTGCCCGTAAAAGTTTAAGCAACTCAATTTAGCACACAATAAACTAAAATATGATTTATTTAACAAAATTATAAGTTTGTGTAACAGCTTCTAAATTATTATAATTTATGCCGTAAGTGTACACAATGGCTTAGACATGATGCCACGCCTGATAGCGGCACAACAACTTAGCAACACGGGCACAACAACTTGACATTATTATGCAACAATTTGGAGCATCTAAGTTTTACACGGTAGTGCGTTGACATAAATTAGATGAGGTGGACATTGAGTCTACCTTACATAATTTTATTGTCTTGGCTATCCGTGTGCGAAAATTATCAAATTTGTTGAAGATTTGACGAAGTTCTGACGAAAAAGTCGGGTCATTTTTTGGCACACCCTGTATTTTTAACTTCCAACGCCACTACGTTTTGTCGTATGGGGTCTATGTGGGTGCAGATATCGGCGAGCGGTGAAAAGGTCTACCATGACGCTTACACGCTGCAGCAAGTCGAGCCGACCAACATCAGTGAGTTCAACTACGTCGCTGGCATGGTCCCCGCGTCCTTGTAACTTCATCTTAGATCTTTGTGACTTTATCCTAGACCGTTGTGATTTTATCTTAGTCCTTGTGACTTCGTCGACGTCGCTGGCATGGTTCCTTTCCTCCTGAATCATATCATCGACGTACGTTTTCAGTACTGCAAGACACTTCTCTCTATTCGTCTTTATTCGTCAGACGTATCCAGTGGCGGTTCTATATATAGCTCAAAAAATTTGAGGGTGCACTCTGCTTTAGCCTGAACCCAGCTGAATATATAATGACCTTTATTTAGCCTACACTGATATCGCCGATGAAACTTCCCATCAGCACACTAAACTAGAGGTGCTAAGCCAAAATCTGGGGTTGCCAGAGCTCCCCAGCTATATGCTAGAATCACCACTGGTCGTAGGCTACCGAATTGTTGTATGCGTTGTCGCTAAACTTTTGTGATGTTGCGTGATATTTTGATAACTAATTAAAGTTTACTATACGCTTGTATGTCAAGTGTCTGATCTCGTGCTCAAGTTTTCGGACAACACACCGAGTGGTAGGATCTGAAGTAAACCTGGATAATAATAATGACGAGTTAATGACAATAACAAGATGTCGGCGTTTAATAGTGCCAACATGGCCGTCCGTCCAGTTGACGAGCGTCTTAGGCGCCGATATTAAACTAGGCCTAATAACCTATACACGTGTACATCGATGTACACTGATATACGCTGTGTTGTACAGAGACAAGAAGGCAAAATGCTGAACGCGAAGAAAGCGTTTAAGGTGACCGTGGTAAGTTGCTATAGGCCTACAGACCGTTCTCGTTTTCAAAATTAGATCTATCAGCGGATTTTACTCGAAACATGAGAAGAATATACATGAAACCGATTTATTAACATCCGTTCCAGATATTGTTGCGTTGCCCAATTTACTGTTAGTTAAATTACGGAAATTCTAGCTTATGCAGCTCGTAAGAATACTTAGCCCTACTCTAAAAATATTTGACAGTTTATGAGTAGTGGTATTAGGATTTGCAGCAGCATCAGCAGCAACAATTACAGCATTTTTGCCGAGTACGTTACGTAAACGTAATGCATTACCCGTAAAAAGGTTAAAGGTTAAAGGTAGTGACATAGCTCTTAACGAGAAGTCCATCTCAGAGCTACGGAGCGTCACCTGCCGTATGGGGCCATACAGTGTAAGTAAGTAAGTAAGTAAATTTAATTTATAAAGCGCACAATGTCGGCGAGAAACTCGCCGAATCTGAGGCGCTGTGCTACCTACCACCCGACACAGGTGAACGCATTCCGCCTTAACCCCAGCCAGATAGACTGGTACTCGATTTACCTACCCCGGAGAGATGGAAGGCTGAGTTGACCTAGGTGGCTGGTTACGTACCAAGATGGTTTACCTGCCCGCAGACAGTCACCCATCGCTGTAGCTGTAAAAAACGTTTTTACGTTTTTTTTAAATTCTTGCCAAGTTTTTTTTACGTTTTTTAACGTTTTTTTTATTTTCTCAACGTTTTTAATTTTAAAAAACGTTCATTAAAATTTGAAAATTTTACCGAGAAGGTCAAGAAGGGCTTTCAAAGCCAAACAAATAAATTAATAGGCTATAGTAGTGGTAGTTTACTTACTTAGTCGAGTGATACGTGGTCTTATGAATTCTCTTTCTTTAGTTCTAGCTGTACTGCAATTATAGCATTAGGTTTTAGGCAAGAATTCAAACAAATTGAGGCTAACTTTTTTATCAACGTTTTTAAACGTTTTTAAGATTTTTTTTCTGGAACGTTTTTTTACATTATGGCCATCGCAGTACCAAGCCGGCTCGGCGTAGAGTAACTTCGTTGATCGGATGAAACGCATTACCGCTATGCCAAGCCACCAACCCAAGATGCAATGTCGTTTAAATTTAATGCACTCTATTCATGCCCCCATATTTTGTATTGTTTTGTGTATTAGTTTTAGAATATACGATCGTAAACCCTCGATGGGGTCATAAACTTCTTCTGTGAGAGCGTATTTGAGTGGGGGTTCATTTTGCACTAGTAAAGGCAATGCGGCAAATGGAGGAAATGAAAAGAAAAATGGCGCGGCAAAAGAACTGAAGGTGAATTATCTTACTGCTTGAAACAGTTTCAAAAACAAATACATTGCGACTATCGCTAGCTCATACTCCAAATAACAATTTTTTTTATAAAATCTGTGATGAAACTGAGTGCATAGCTGATGTGATGACTCTGGCGTTTTTGTAGGCGCTGGAGGAACTGCGAACGTTCATGATTGTCAACGGAGTTGCACTCAAAAAACGACAGAAACTTATGCGCAATCTACGGGTATTTGATTCACTTTTACGTGCGAGTGCTAACATAGCCATAGCTATAGCTATGGCGCGTATTAGCTGCGATAATTCTGTCTTGGTGTCTGTCTGTCCGTCTGTCACAACCGGGTACTGATTGGAGCCAAGGTCAGATAAAAACTTCGGGTTTTCGCCGTATGATAGCTTACAGTATCTAGTATTTCGTGACAAAATTTCATGCCGCTGGGTAATGGGGTCCCCACGAGCAAGGGGAAAAAATGGGCATTCCCTAAAAAGACGTCATTTCACCGCTATTGGCTTGTCTAGCATGAAAATTGTTGCAGACATGCTGCTTATCATAACAAGCACTGGCGACAAGCTTTTTAGCTTTTTACAGGTGTCAAGATCAGTGACCTTGAATGACCCTGAACCTCCAAAGTGAGGGGATTTAGTAAATTTTTGCGATTTTAAGCTGCGACACACATTTCAAGAGTGAATTGCGCCGAAATGGCTGGAGTAGACCAAGACAACCTGCGTATAAAATTCTTAGGATTGAATGTAGAAAAGGTGGCTATTTTCTCCGCTATTGGCTTGTCTAACGTGAAAATGGTCGCAGATAGGCACAGACATTATGCTGCTTATCATAACAAGCACTGATGACGTGCATTTTATTAGTGGTATTAACATCGATGACCTTGAATCACCTTGAACACCCAAAATATGAATTTTAGTGATTTTTTTGGCGATTTTTGGCTGCAGAAGAGTGAATTGTGACGGAATGGATAGAGATAGATCAAGACAATCTGCGAACTATTACTTACTTAGGCCTATTTGCAGCTAATTTGAACATTATTGATATCTGTATTAATGTACATGCAGGTAATTGATCTGCTGGTCCGTCTGCTTCAGTTCCCACTGCAGAGCGCCGTCGACCTAGCTCATCTTGTACGGGTTTTCAAAGGCGCCTACGACGTCCTCTACACGTACATGATAGGCAATAGTCGGAAGAACGCTTTGTACTTTGCCAAGTACATCGACTTCTTCCAGACACAAATCACCGTCAACGTGGTATGTATGCAGGGCCGGTGTCACATTATAGGATCGCCCTCCTCCTGAAAAGTTTCTCTTGGCGACATTTTACCGGTAAAAATCCGCCGGGGGAGAATTTTTACCGGTAAAATGTCTTTGAGGGAGACCGTTCGTCTGTCACACTCGTGATCTGTATCAAAATGGTGCAAGCTAGGATCTCGAAATCTTCACTGTGGGCTGCCCCAAGGTCTCTAGTTTATCGCGACAAAATTTCGTGCCACTGGGTGCAGGGGTTCCCCTCGAACGAGGGCGTCAAAGAGGGGTACCCCCTTAAAAAGACGTCATTTTGCCGTTATTGTCTCGAATAATGTGAAAACGGTTGCAGATAGGTACATACATGCTGCTTATCATAACAAGCACTGGTGACAGGCTTTTTGGATTTATCAACGTCAATGACCTTGAACGACCTTGAACCCCTCAAAAAGAGGTTTTTAGTGAATTTTTCGCAATTTTTGGATGCAGCTCACATTTTAACACTGAATTGCGACGAAATGGCTGAAGATAGACCAAGACAACCTGCGTATGAAATCAACGTAGATTTTAGCAGTTCAAGTCCCGACCCCCTAGGTTCAAGGAGGCAGGCGGAGGCGGGCGTCAAAGACAGCTACCCCCTAAAAAGTGGTTATTTTACCGCAATTATCTCGTGTAGCGTGAACACGGTTGCAGATAGGTACATACATGCTGCTTATCATAACAAGCACTGGTGACAGGCTTTTTAAAT
>Ga0209367_1001689_pt1 | contig 27782 bp, 16 predicted proteins | sample WorMetLIZISLAND2_FD_187412 | JGI IMG/M metagenome (GOLD analysis project Ga0209367, IMG submission 187412) | Marine gutless worms symbiont microbial communities from Max Planck institute for Marine Microbiology, Germany - Olavius geniculatus... ...
GTTGAGCTAGATGGGAAATTAAATTGTCACTTGACGACAAGTTGTCTCAGAAATATTCGTACCAAAAATTATTAAAATCCGATAATCCTTCTTCACGTTACAGTCGAAAATGTCGGGGATGTTTTTTGGGACACAGTGTAGTTTCAGGAACCGTAAAGCTTTTCGATAAATTCGAAAGGGGTCACCCCGAGCGAGGGCGCTAAATGACAGGGGGTAGGAAAAATTTGCGATTTTCAGTTGACACGGCGTTGGCAGAGCGAGAGAGATAACGCCCTCTGGTGAGTACAAGTAAAACACTATATATATATAGCCGCCGGTCGTCTGGCCCCCTCTGGCGACTGATTTTGTTTCACCGGGCTTTCAAACATGCACCGCTGTTGCGCGTTCACTTTTGCGTTAGCATGGCTTTTCTTGTAGCATGTTGGCGTTGTGTTGTTTGCATCACTGTCAGCAGTCTTTGCTAGGTCAACACGCTGTGTGTTCGTTAGCACGGCACGGTGTTGCTAGCATGTGACTGTTTATCTCTTCTGGTCGTGGTCTTGGTGTTGATCTTCCATCAATCACTGTCAGTGTATGCTATTGTCTTTGCTATGCTCTAGGTATAACGTTGGCGGTGGCTGCTGGAGTCGCTCTGGGCTTCATCGTCGGCTGCATCATGCTCTTTGCCGTTATGACCAACACTAAACACACGTACGTATTAGCCTATGCTCAGTATGTCAAACAGTCGTTGAGCAGAAAAATGCATGTAAACAAATTAAGACCTCCAGCCCTTGTTTCAGGGTAAGTACTACCAGCTAGCTGGTATCGTGCACAAATAACGAAATCCGTCGGCAGACGTCGTCAGTTCAATTCACACTGCCGATGCGGACGCAACTCAACTCGACAGTTGAGTCGCGTCGGCGTCGAGAGTGTGAATTGAGCATTAGTCTTGTCACATCGGCATCAGTCCACGTCAACAATGGAAAACTAATGACCGCTCAGTTCCATATTGTACACGCAATATCATGACCTTGGATATCAGCAGCTCCTGATTGTTGTACCCAGAAGTTGAACTTGGGGCGGACCGAGGCCCGGAAGGCCGAAAAACAAGAGCGTGGGGGCGTCCATAAATAATTGCCAAGGTCCGGATATCAAAATGTGTGAGATCGATCATCGAAGACCGATGACGCAATTCCTCCACGCCAGCTTTGTTCTACGCTTTTTTTATCTTCTGTCGCTTTTTCGTTTTCCCTCTTCTCTCGCATTTTCATGCATTGCCATGCGTTGTTTTGCCTCCGGGCGCCGATGACGAAGTTACGCCAATGTGTTTGTTTCTGTAGGCTATTTATTAATAGTAAACGTCCATGCAGATATGTCTTCATCTTTTTTCCTCCTTCTTTTCTCTCCTTTTTCCGTTTCGTCCATTTCCTTTTTATTTTTCCCCTTTTCAGTTTTCACCTCTTTTCGTCCTTTTCTTCAAAATCCAGAGGTCAGGTCTGTGAAACGCTGTAATTAAGCTCTCCAGGCGAGGTCCGGAGAGGAGCCCCGGCCGCCAAAGCATTTTTGTGTTCTTTAAACTCTGAAGTTGCGGCTAATAAAAACAATTTTTCGTCGCTGCCGGACAAAATTGTGTACAATAGACAGACAAATAAAATGCGCGAGATAAAACTTTAGCGGGTGGAAAAGCGCAAGTTCACCGATAATGCATGCATGAGACTCACGCGAGATGCGTGAGACTTGGCAGGGCTGGGCATCGAAACTCTTCCCTCTGTAATAAATCTGGGAAATCTTTCAAACTTCTCCAATTGATAGCAACCAGGGCGGAGCGCAGGACACGAATTCATTCATGGGTATGAAATATTCTCGATAATCATTGTAGCGCGAAAAATTTCGACATTTGCAAATAAAGTTGGGTTCCGGTCGATCTCATAACTACGCTAGTTAGTGAAGAGTCGATATTAATATTTTGCATTTCGATGAAACGTCAGTGCTGATTAAAATCACTTATATGCGGCCATCCAAATTGGCCCCATTACGCGTTTTGCCCGTCCGCCCGTCCGTCTGTCTGTTTGTCTCTCACGTATGGAGTCACTACTCATGAACTAAAGGCGTAGGAAAACCAAAATTATTATTAACTTTTCCTTTAACTTTTCCATCGACAGCAGTAACTGTTGTGTCATTTTTTACGCACGACAGCAGCTAATGCTTTCAGCGCGTCTTAGTCATCGCAATTCTGTCTGTCCGTCTGTCTGTCTGTCTGTCACACGGGAGGATCAATCAAAAACAGTAGCCTACAAGCTAGGATCACCAAATCTTCAACGTCTGCTGTCTGGAAAATTTTAGTTTCAGAAACCGCAAATGACCTTGAACGCCAAAATAGGGGGTTTTATGGATTTTTTGGCGATTTCGGGCTGCGACACAAGTCTATATCATTTACAAGGTGGCACCACGCTACTATCGTTATACGATCAAGATAGAGAATTTGGTATTTGTATATTAACTTAGCGTGAACACCCAAATTTCCAGCTAAACTACTGAACCGGAACCGCTATAGGCTTTCGCGCGTCTCGTGGGCATTAGCTCAAATTTCTTGTTAGTTCTCCGTAAAACGTCAGAAATCAGAATCACCGGACGTCAAAAAATTTTCAGAAAATAATGCAAATCTCGCCTGGACACAACTTTTGTTGCGACAATTCGGTAAAGATGAACTTTCGATTAAAATTCAAAATAAGTAAATGTTGTGTGTTTATAGGTAGGCGGACCGCGGACAGCCGCATGAATCCAAACCTTCGCTTTTTACGCACGAAAGCAGCTACTGCTTTTAGCGCGTCTTAGCCATTGCAATTCTGTCTGTGTCCGTCCGTCCGTCCGTCGTCCGTCCGTCTGTCTGTCACACGGGTGGATCAGTCAAAAACGGTGCAAGCTAGGATCACCAAATTTTCACCTTCGGCTGCCTGGAAGATTCTAGTTTCAGAAACCGTAAAGCTTTCCATAAATTCGAAGGGGGTCACCCCGAACAAGTGCGCTAAATGAGAGGGGGGTGGGCAAAATTTGCGATTTTTAGCCAATAAGTCGCTGTATCTCAGTAAAGGTTCGAGATAGAGCCTAGGTTACTATTAATCACTAATAAGAAGTCATACACTGGCTTTCGATTGGCGCCGAATTCAATGACCCTGAATGACCTTGAACGCAAAAATATGGGTTTTATGAATTTTTTGGCGATTTCGAGCTGCGACACCAGTCTATATCATTCACAAGGTGGCGCCGCGCTACTGTGGTTATGCGATCCAGATAGAGAATTTGGTATTTGTATATTAACTTAACGTGAACACCCCAATTTTTAGCTAAACTACTGAACCGGAACTGCTATAGGCTTTCGCGCGTCTCGTGATCATTATGTCAAATTTCTTGTTGCTAGTTGTAACATCATGAAATTTATCGTGACAACAAGGTTGCTCGTCTGAATAGGTTTACGCTTCAACGCCTACAAAGTGCGCAAGGCACAGCCAGCATTTTTGCGCAGGAGAAATTTGACGTTCCCTTCTCCTTCCTTTTTTTTCTTTTACTTCTCACTTTTTTTCTCTTTCATTTCTATGCCACCGAAATCCAGCTAGTCATCTAGAAGAGCGCTGTATGTAAGCATGCACCCCCGCAAATGCATTTTAGATTTTTTCGGCTCACAAAATGCATTTCGTGAAATTTGTAGTCGTTTTCGTGCAGTGGAAATAGGGACGTGTTGCCAATCTGTATGCCCTACAAACAATCCCCAACATTTCATTGGGGATTGAACCAGCTACCCACACCGAAAAACGGCCCTGAAAGTTCGAGTTTATGCTCGCGACTGACCCATCGTTACGTGGAACAGGAATTTCGTTGGTAACTGCATGCGGCCGGTGAGCGATTGGTCATTCGTCGGTCAGTGATCAACGCTGGACAGTCGTTAAATTTACTCGCATTTGTCTTGCTTACTGAATAGCCAGCCTGCACACCTAGTATACGATCGTTCACCTCTCGTGTCCGGGTTTCGCTGGAAATCTTCGTCTTTACGCTTGGCCACGCGACAGTTTCACGTTACGTTAGGCGGTCGGTGCCCGCCGATAGACTGTTGCAGCGCCCCCGCCCCTCCAGTCCACTCCAAGCCCGTCTGCCGCCATTCTCAATTTCCTGTAAATCGCTTCACGCGCCGCCGATCGACTGGTTTTGGCGACAGCAGCGCATTTGTCTGTCTGCTGCTGCAGTGGAAACCTGCTTCGACTCTGACGTAATGGGGTGTTTACACGATAAAGCAAACACGAAGCAAGCATAGGTCGTGCACGTGTATATTCAGCGCATTTGCTTCATGTTTGCTTGACGTTTGCTTCATCGTGTAAAAACCCCAACTGTCGCGGATGTATTGTGGCTAAACGATGCGAGATAGGCATATAGGTTGCTATTGATCACTAACAGGAAGTCGCACATTAGTTTTCAAATGACATGAAAATCATTGACTTTGGATGACCTTAAAGGTTAGTGCGCGCTATTGTGGCTAAACTGTAGGCTGCGTAGTGCAGTGTATCTCAGAAACGGTGAGAGATAAAGCGAACGTTTCTATTGAACACTAACAGGAGTCGCGTAAGCCCTTTCGCATGACACGAAAATCATTTGTTGGCCTTCCAACACCCGCGTACAGTCGGCTCTCCCTAGCGAAAGCTGGGCTTTTTGTTTTGTCTAGGATGAACTGCATGGTGATGCAACGATGTTACATTGCAGCGGCGGCGAGCGCTCGAACGGCGTGACTGGCAAATCTAGAAGTCAGTGGTTCTACGGCAACACAGTAGGACTAACCGGGAACCAGCTGCAGGCTCAGCGACGACGTCATCAGACGCTCGTGTCACAGTGTCGCTATGGTAACACAACGACGCTAGCCGCCAGCCCCGCCCAGGCAGAGGTGACGCCATACCACGCCAGCACCCTGCTGCTCGACAAATACTCGACGTGCACGCTGCCAGCGAACACGGCGAGTCAGCGTCAAGGTCGATGACATCTCAAGGTCATCTCAATGACGATCAAGTACCGACTGTATAGTTCCTGCGGCACCCTATATATCTCCGACAGGCTCAAGTCTTTCAGTGACGGTTTATTCACACGAATGTTTCTGCGTCATGTTGTATTTTCAAGGTTATTCTTGTACCACGACGTTTGCGGTGGACATTGTTTCTGCCATGTCAAGGTCATTTCAGTGACGTTCAAGTACACCCATTGTACTTTTTTTTCGCTCAAACCCACAACCTGTGAAGTTTGGTTTTTCCATGATGGTTTGCATACGCGAATGTTTGTGCGTCCATCATCTTCTGCATGGACCACCTTGTATCTTTCACTAACAGCTCGATGTCCGTGTAGACTAGGCTACTCATTGTAGTTTCTGTGGTACCCTCTACGTGCCAGCGGACACGTCGAGTCAGCAGCTACACGGCACCGCTGGAACGACTGTCAGTAATGGCGATGAACGACTGTTGCGAGCGCAACTGGTGGCCAGCGCCGACTGTATTTATTATAGCACACGGCACGTCTGCAGACTCTGTGCAACAACAACAACTACAGCAGCTGTAGTAGTCGTAGTAGTATCAGTAGCAGTAGTAGTATATAGACCAGATTCTCGGCCGACTGTATTTACTGTCGGCATGTACCGCTGGTCTGTATGCCCTCTGCAACAACGAGAACTACAACAACAGTAGTACATGTAGTCGTAATTGTAGTTGTAGTAGTTAACAGTAGTAGTAGTACTAACCCCACGTTCGCGACCGACTGTATTTACTGTCGTTACGGCTCGCTCGACCGGGCCGCCGCCAGACCGACAAACGCAGCAGTAGCAGACGACAACTATGCCTACATTTTTTACTGACATTGACTGCATGGTATAGGCCTAATTCTGATGAGTCGGTCATTACCAGCATTCAGTTAATTGTTCGCACGGTGGAAGAACTGATTTAGGCTCTGTATAGCATGGTACTTATTACGAGGCATGGAATCCCAAAACATTGGTTACACATTATCAGACGTCGCTGCAGTAGCAGACGGCAACGACACATTTTGCCGACGCGACTCGTACTACAAGGAGCACTCCGTGAATGTATCAACGGACTGCAGTCTTAGCCACAGAGACCCCCTGTTTTTAACTCAAGACGCCTCTGTTTAGAAGTGAGGGTCTATATTTGTTTCATATTCTTTTTTCACAGAAGATGGGCTTTCGGGGCAAAATTTAACATCACACCTTTCTCTCCCTCTGCGATCCTTCCTTTCGTTTATTTTTTCGTCTGCCTTTTTTCGTTTTTTTTTCTGTGCGGTTTTTCATAAATTTAGCTGGAGATGAATGGCGAACGCTATAGGTTTATGAACTTTTCTAGCTCGGTCTTGGGCAAAGCCCGCAGTCTATTTGGATACCAAAAAACTCGTTCGGAAGCATGCTACTAGAAACGTTCCTGTGTATAGCACGAGTTTGTCATTTGCCATATCTGCATATCTAGACTAGACCTGCCGAGATTCTATAGCCAAGCGTCACAACAGGGTTGGAAAAATCTAGTTTTGGGAAAGGTTTTAGGTTTTAAGTTCGGTTTTAGGCTTATACGTTTTTTGGGTTTTGCGGGATTAGCGAAGACAGGACACAATGTCATAACATACTCGACATACGAACTACGCACATCGTTTTTACGCGCGAAAGCAGCTACTGCTTTAGCGCGTCTTAGCCATCGCAATTCGGTCTGTTCATCCGTCCGTCCGTCTGTCCGTTTGTCCGTCACACGGGTGGATCAGTCAAAAACGGTGCAAGCTATAGGATCACCAAATTTTCACCATCGACTGCCTGGAGCTAGGACTCTAGTTTCAGGATCCATAAGCTTTAACATTAATTCGAAAGGAGTCACCTCGAACAAAGACGCTAAATGAGAAGGGGTAGGAAAAATTTGCGATTTTTAGCCAATTAGTAGCTGTATATCAATAACGGGCGAGATAGGGCTTAGGTTACTATTAATCACGAAGTTGTACACTGGCTCTCGATTGGCACCGAAATCAATGACCTTGAATAACCTTGAACGCCAAAATAGGGATATTTTATGGATTTTTTTGGCGATTTTGGGCTCCGAGACACATTTCAAAAGCGAATTGTGCCGAAACCAATTGAGATAGACATGGACAAGCTGCGCATGAAATTTTCAGCATTGAACGTAGATTTCGATCGTCCAATCTCGATTTTCTAGGTTCAAGGAAACCTGCGCACGAGGGCATCGGAATAGCGGTACCCCCGTAAAAGTCGTTATTTTACCGTTGTTGGCCAGTCTTTCGTGGAAACTGTTGCAGATCACCATGGGCATGCTGCCTATCACAACGAGCACTAGTGACGAGCATTTTAGTCGTATCAACATCGATGACTTTGAAAGACCATGAACTTAATTTATTCTAAAATAAAGGGTTTTATTAATTTGCGACGAAGTGGCTGCAGATAGCCTGACAGTTTGCGAACAGGAACTGCTATATATGCTTTCGCGCGTCTCGTGAGAATTAGCTCAAATTTCTTGTTCTATAAATTTTAGCAGAACTAAAAATCACGATTAATAAACAGTATGAAGTGAAATACGTTCTGTAATAAAAACTGCACAACAAAAAACTCCCTTCCCCCAAAAACCTTACAGTCTAAAGTTGTACAATTTTTTAAACACAAAACTTATGTTTTGTCAAACCGATGTTTCCATCCCTGGGTCAAAGTGAAGGATAAAGATAGGATGCTCAACAGATTAATCTTTCATTCCTCAGGAATACGAGCCCAAAGTTGAATAATTTAATTTAGCTACGTGACGTAAAATCGGCAGGTGGTGATGAGATATTTTATGCGTTCGTCTTAACTTAACAGTCCGCATTAGTGGTCTTGCTTGTCCGTCCCTCCGTCTGTCAGTCCCGTACCGGCCGGGGGCGACCTATTTAGGGGGCCGATTATATTTCGTGACACCGGCTCAGATTCAACTAGAAGACTGATGCATAGAAAAACTAAACTTGCATGGCGCATGTGATCGTAATACCAGTTCAAGAGCAGCCACTGTGTCAATTTTTATTATGAAAGGTGAAAACAAAGGTCGCCAGGCGTAAACAAATGTTAACCTTCAGAAAGTGGCGCATATCTCGCGCTGATGTCCACTTACAGCTTGCGCGCCGCAACGAGCCAGCCCACCGCACACCAGGCGTTGAACTTTTGTTCGAGATTTAAAATAAGTAAACGTTGCATGTGCATGCTACTGCAGTTGCTAGGCGGATGCCCGCATATGGTGTCGGCCTCGGGGCGACATCTTTGCTCGTTCTACGTGATATACTGCCACTCGTGTTCTAGCCAGGTAATGCTATAAGGCGATGGCTAACTAGGTTGTACTATGTCCGCTACAGAAATTGAGATTAGCTTTGATGTGCGTCCGTTGTTTTCTGCTGGAAAAGATGAAATTATCGTTCCGTCAGAAGTGTTCAAGTTAATCGGCTCATGGCGTGCGATCGCGAGACCCCGTAGTCGACTACGTATATATAAGCTTAGTAAACATTTCGTAGGCACACTTTTTCGCCGATTATACTAACGGACAAAAGAAACAGGCGACATATGCATTACAAGAAAGACCAGCCGTCACTAGGGAAGACGCGCTACAGCCTATACAGATCCTGTTGCAGTACTGACCTTCAAGGTCATTCAAGGTCAGTGATGTTCATGTAATCTAAAAGGACATATGACACTTACTATTAGGCGTAAAAATTTGTGCTTCCGGTTGCAGCCGGCCAAAAAATTAGGGACGGGGGCGGCGGAAATTGTTTTTATTATTTATTTTTATATCATAACGTGTCATGTAACATTACCCAACAACTCATGAAAACAAACTGACACACTAAATATAGATACTGCAACATTCTAGGCTAGATGCAGTAAGATTTTGAAAACCCACTAAAAACTGAGCTGATATTTTTGAAGGTCCGATAAAAATTTTAGGGACGCAGTTTTTTTCTAGGGACGGGCGGCAGCCGGAAGAACACAGTTTTAGGCCTTACTGATTGATAGTAACCTTCGATGGCCATATCTCGTACCGTTTCTGAGATATGACCAGTTTTTCGTTGAAAAACGCACATTTTCCTACCCCCTTCATTCAGCCCTAATTTTGAAAATGTTTCCCTTGCGCCAGATCGCTGATATTTTGCGTGCCTAGGTTTAAAACACATGGCTAATTATTCGTGTAAAAGTTTTCCCCTATACGACCTAACGCTTAGCCACAATACATCCGCTATACGACGACGACGACGGCGGCGGCGGACAGACAGACAGACAGACAGACGACAATCGTGCCATAATCGCGTCAAAAAGCAGTAAGTAGAGAAGTAGCGCAGGGGAGTGGATCTCGGCTCAATCCATCACTTAGCTCCATGTAGGCTACTGGACGACTTCAGTCAATACGCGGGAACGAAAGTGACTGATTGATGTACTGGTTGACAACTTGACATGCACGCCGAGCACACGACACACTAACGGATGCACCAATAGAAGTGTTACCCCTTTCAACTGCGTCGACAATATGACGCCATAAAAAGTAACTGCAAAACACTGTCGGTACATTTTTATGACGTGCTATTAATTAGGCATATTCACAGCGCAAATGTGCTCGTATTTTTGAAAACATTTTCATAAATCGTTTGTCATTCATTCGTTCATATTCATTCATAATGCGCTTATTACCGCGACTAGTCAAAAAGCAAGCAAGTGCACACTATAGGCTTAGGGCCTATCTTATAGGCCTACGATATTAAATGTCCATAAGTCCATAAATGTCCACACCGTACACTATGTGTTTCTCGACACGCAAGTTGCCAACCAAACAGTGTCCTTAATTAAGCTAACAACGTGACGAAATTGCAGTAATATTTATTCGCATAAAACAGAACTTGCGTACATCAGCGGCAGACGATAAACGAAAATGTAACGAGAATGGTGTTCCTAACAGTGACCAGAGAGCAAACTCAAATACCAAAATTCGTAACTTTTTGGAGCACCCTGTATACTCTGGTCACTAAAGACCTTTACGATGGTCACCGTAGACTTGTGCATCATGTGATTCGTGTCCCATTTGAAGGTGCATACAAACATAATAACAACAAGAAGCCCAGCTGTTGCTAGGAATGACCGACCGTATGCCGGTGTCCGAAGGCCAGCAAAAATGTGAATGAGGGGTCAGTCCAGTAGGCTATTCCTGTTCGGACGTAAGGAGAGGGTCGGCAATAAAGGTTTTTGCAAATGTCTGTAGCCTGTTAATAGTAGCCACTGCTCTGATACAGTTTGGCCGTAATGCGCCATGCAAATTTACAATTTGGGAGGTCGAGACCCCTATTTGGGCAGAAAAGGTAGGCCTACGTGTCCGTGACTAGACTTGCGAGTCGGGTTGAGTAAGTCGACTTGAGTCGACTTGTGCCTTCCAAGTCGGGTCAAGTCGCTGTGTACTGTAGTAGCGTAATCGTCAGTGGCGTCGCCAGAGCAGTAAAGCAGGAGCCAGATCATCATTTCGAAGTCAGACAATTCTCAAGCCAGGTTAGGTCACGCAAAGTCCCAGACGCCGCCGCGAAGGGTTCGCTTGACCCAGTGGCGTAGCGAATTGGGGCTCTCGCCTCCATTCTCCTTGCTTTCCTTTCTTTAGTCCTTTCTTTTTACTTTTCCTCTCTTTTTCTTTCCTTCTTAACCCTCACTTTTTAAAGTTTTTTTCGTCCTTTTTCCTTTCCTAAAGTTCCGTTTCTTATAAGTAAACGCTTAAAATCCAGCTAGGGGATTTAGGGGAGCGCTATAAGCTTCCCAACGGCAAAGCCCCAGCCAAAACCAAATTTGATGCATTGTAGCTTTTGAAATATATGACATCTGGTGGCAATGATTTTTATTATTTTCCTGAGAATCAACTGCAAAATTGGCGCAATCGGTCAGTTGATACCTGTGCTTACGTCTTGTCTAAAGAATTTGGGTGCTGGACCCTTTGCCTCACCTCCGCCTTTGGGCCATTAGCTACACAACCGTTTAATGAAAAAAAGAAATTGCGGAAAATTGGAAACAATGTAGAAATCAGAATGGTATCAAATAAGTAAATAAATAAGCAATGAACCCCAGCAAATAGTAGGCCTATAGGGCAATGTTATCGCTGATTGTTTTACTGTCAAAAGTAAACAAGACAAGAAATAGGCCTATTATTAGATTGTGACCAAAGTGATGTTCTCCCCGCGCGCATCATTTTCTTTTGTATTCTTTTAAGTGCTTTTCGTTTCTTTCGGCTTGTATTAAACACCCGGCGTTTATTTAAGACCTGTTTAATATTATACTAATAGTGACTGGCGTCGAGGTCGTTATTGGAAATCCCCGAAGTTTGTAAAATATTGCCCGATTTTTGGAACTGAGGGTAAAAATTCCAATAATGGTTGATGACGCAGTTGCCATTTGTCTTGTAGGCCTATAGGCCTACATCAATGCATGCGTCTATCTGGCACCGTTATGGAGATATGGCGCCTCGAAGATAATGGGGTCACGACCTTGACCTTTGGGTCGTGACGGGGTTACGTGACGTCATCGGTCACGTGACCATTCGACTCGCGGTGGGAACTTCCTATTGGTGGTCCACTGAAATAAATAAATCTAAGTTGCGCATTAAGATTTTAGGTCTATGCTGTACAGGAGCAGGCCATTATGGTCCAATTCTGCCATTGAATAGTTAAGAGCAAACTGAAAGATTTTTAACCTCTCAGTATTTTGAAAAGATACGAATAAGAAATGTGGCACTTAATCATTTTTCAGTCCATTTTGTATAAAGAAAGAATGTCGCCCTGCACAAGTCGTGGTAAATCGCGTCACTCTCCACCTGCGCAGATTTCATTTCAGCAGTCAGCGCTGGTAACGAGGAGTTTACTAGAACTCTGAGTTAAAGATCCTTTTGATATTTTTTTCACTTTGGAATTAGTGAATCTGTTCACCATTGAGGGATCTCAGGTAGTATTGGTCACAAATTTTTCAGTTCGCCGAACTGACCGTAGCACTGAGCACATCGTTTAAAGTGGACCACTAAACTTTTTCGCCGTTTTCTCAGCAACCGTTTAGAATTTTAATTTGAAATTTTACAGATTTATTTACTAAAACCTTCTACATCTAACTGTTAAGTAAAATCTGATTCTGTTGAAAACGACGAAGTTACAGACGTTTTAACATGACCGCCTACCGATATTTCAGCATTTAAAAATGTTCCGGCTACAACACCAATTTAATAACATCGTTGAAACAACACAATTAATTAGTGATCAGATGCCAGAATTCCATTGTCACTGCGAATGTTTGAAGTGTTCACCACCAGCTCCAAGCTACAACACCAGCTTCCAGTCGCCTTATTTGAGAAATCTTTTACAGCCTTGTCGATCGGTCCCTGTGGCAGGTTGCCCCAGATAACCTGAAGCGCTTCCTTGAAAGTTAGGCGCTTGTTTTCGGCTTTGTTTTATAAGCGTGCAGTAAGCCTCCAACACTGCACCTCATATGAGATAGTTCATTGAGTTTAAATATTCGGCGAATTTGAAAGGTCTTTTGTGATGATATCTGGACAGCTGGCCCGCAGCCAGTTAACGCGCCGTCCTGCTGGAAGATGAATCCGAATTCACCGAAGCCACCAGAATTACTGGTGGCCTAAGTAAGCACAGGCAATAGCCATATAACGCTTATTATCTTAATAACTAAGGTTAACTATGTGTTTCAGGTTGCAGTTCCCGTTTCAAACAATTTTTAAATTGGTTAATTGTATTACTGGTTACACACACGTCAGACAGTGCATTCCAGTGATCAATTTTTCTGTTGCTAAATACATACTTTCTCAAATCTAATCTACTGCGTTTTTATACAGTTTCTTTGAATGACTTCTTCTTTGACCTTCATCATATGTAAAAAATAAATTTGATTGCAAATTATAACAACCATTAATAATTTTAAATGTTTCTATTAAATCACTCTTATGCCTTCTTTTTTCCAATGTCATTAAATTTAATTTTTTAATACGTTCTTCGTAATGTAAATTTCTTACACCCTCAACCAATTTAGTTGCACGACGTTTAACTCCCTCGACTAACTCAATATCCTTCTGATAATGCGGGCTCCAAATTGGAACACAATACTCTAAATGCAGTCTTACAAGACTTTTATACAAAGGCATGATAGTTTCCTTAGATCTATCGATAAAATTCCTTTTTATTACCCCAAGCATCTTATTAGCTTTTTTACTGCCTGACTACACTGTTTATCCCACTTCAAATCTTTACTCACAATTACTCCCAAATCCTTTTCTTCATCTACTGTTTCCAATATATTGCCACACATATAGTAGTCAGCATGGCAGTTGCTGTGTACAATGTGTATAGTCTTACATTTAGGGCTATCAGCGTTAAATAACATCTGCCAGTCTAAGCTTACTCACCATTTTACCAAATTCTTCAAATCATTACTTAAACTTTCAATATCCTCATGTGAGTTAACAACCCTATATGATTTGTATCATCGGCAAATTTTAAAACTTCACATGCAACTGACACTCTATGTCATTAATATAAATTAAGAACAAAATTGGAACTCCACTTAAAACATCTTTCCAACTGAAACACTGACCATTCAATGTAACCAGATAGCCAATTTTCTATGCACAGTAACAACTCACCCCTAACACCCCAGTGGGCAGCTGGCGATTGCTTTAAAGGAACGATAAATTAATGATAATTTATAAACAATATAAATTACTGTTTATCAAAACGTCACTGTGACGTCATCGGCAGTAACATGTAACCAGATTTTAAAAATTAAATAGCATTTCTAGCTTGAACATTTTTGAATGCTGAAAAATCGGTAGGCGGTCATGCAACAAAAAGTCTATTTATAACTTCGTCGTTTTTCAACTGAATCACATTTTACTTGGCAGTTAAATGCAGAAGGTTTTACTTAATAAAGCGGTAAAATTTCATATCAAAATCCCAAACGGTTGCTGAGAAAACGGCGAAAAACTTTTGGGGTCCACTTTTTTGCCGTACGTATACAAGGTGTTCCAAAAAACGGATACCCAATTTTATTTTTGGGATAACTTCGGTAATTCAGCACCGATTTTAACCATTCTATCACTGTTACAAGCAGAAATTTATGGCGCGTAAACGTGAAGTTTTTCCACCTACCGCACCTTTATTGTGTGACCACATTACCTAGCAAAACAAACACTGTCAAAGCTACAGTGGTCTCGGAGAACGGGCAACACATAAAGATATCAATTTCGTAGCATAAAATAGTTAAGCTTACTTACTTATTCGCAGTAGTGCCTTGTGACGTCATTGTTACGTCATATTGTGTTTATTTACTTTGTTTACCAGTAATATTTTTTAGAATAAATCGTTTGATATGGGCAGAATAACAAAGGGTGATCGTTGTTTGATCATGGGCTTACGAACTGAGAACTGTTTTGCTAGGTAATGTGATCACACAATAAAAGTGCGGTGGGTGGAAGAACTTCACGTTTACGCGCCATAAATTTCTGCTTGTAAAGTGAAAAAATGGTTAAAATCGGTGCTGAATTACCAAAGTTATCCCAAAAATAAAACTGGGTATCCGTGTTTTGGAACACCCTGTAGGTCTATGCTATGATGTTAAAAAGCTTAGAATGTATAAGAACCGACAAGTAACAAAGCGTGGATATTTCAAGCGTGGGATATTTTAAAATTATTGTTTGTTTGCTCAAGTGCGTTTTGATTTCTTAACCGAGTTAAGAGTTTTAAGACGTACGAGTATTTAGGTATTCGATAACTTACCGATTCGAACATTATTGCACGCAATCTGCACAGCTTTCGAGGCTAATCAGTATTCTTTGTTGGACAAGGATGAAAAAAGAAGTGGCGATAATTGGTAATATTTTGCGCTTTTTTGATTATTATTTCAGCGCAAATTCATTTCTGTGTGTTTTATTGTTTATGGCATGTCACACAGAACGGATAATGTTAGAAAGTAATTTTTGCTAATTGAATACGGCAGAACAAAACTAAAACGAATGTCACTTGGCAGCCGATCGTTAGGGCACGGTATCAGAGCGAAGATTTAATTAAGTAAGTAAGTAAGTAAAGTAAGTAAAATGTAAATTTATATAGCGCATATTGTTAAAATTAACCTCTAATGCGCTTGTCACATTAGTACTGACTGAACAGGATTGTTTTAAAGAACTGTTTGAAACTGTCAGTGTCACACGCTTGATCTCTGAGTTCATCTGGCAGCGAGTTCCAGACCGTCGGACCAGCAGCTGGAAAAGCCCGACGGCCGTACGTGTTGAGTCGACAGCGGGGTACGATTAGCCGGTGTCGGTTGGCAGAACATAGTCGATGTCGTGATGCAACTTCGATGGCTGGCTTGATATGATCGGCTAGGTACCGAGGTGCTTGTCCGTGCAAACAACGGTACGTCATGAGGCCTAGCTTGAAGATGACTCTCTCAGGCACATCCAGCCAGTGCAGTTTGTCATGAAGGAGTCTCGCCAGACCACGATCAAATTTCTTCGTGTCGCTGACTACTCGAGTGGCGGCGTTGAGCACTCGTTGCAGCTTGTCAGTGATCGTCTTCGGAGCTCCTGCATAGATTGCATTGCAATAATCAATCCGTGACGTCACGAAAGCACGCACAAGAGTTGCTGCCGATTCTTCGTCAAGCGACCGCCGAATGCGACGAAGTTGGCGCAGCCAGTAGAAACCAGCTGCACAGGTCTTCGAAACATGCTTCTCAAGGGTCAGATCCGATGAAAAGGTCACCCCAAGCATGATCGCTGGCTGACACAGTATCTGAGCCGAGCTGCATGGCAGGAGCACGACTACCCAGCATCGTGATGTTGTGTTTAGAGCCAGCCCACAGCAACTCGGTCTTGGTGGGATTCATCTGCAGACGATTTGCTGCCATCCAGTGGCAGATGTCGGCAACGCAGTGACCAAGACGAGAAATGGTAGACACTGTGTTGTGACACTGACAGTGAACGTACATCTGAGAGTCGTCAGCATAGCCGTGGAACTTCACATTGTGTCCAGCAACCACATCAGTAAGGTCCGCCATATAGAGGACGAAAAGTCGCGGTCCAAGAATTGTATCTGCCGTGAAAATTCATGGCAGATAACCATAATCGACTACTTATTTTCCGTGAATTTTCACAGCAGCATCTTTTTATTTTTGGATATATGCCGTGAAAATTGAGGTAAAAATCTATATTACAGCTGCCACCCCAGATTGCTTCAGAAGTGACTGAAATAGGTAGAATTAGTGTTGTTATGGGCCAAAGGTTATCAACCTGTCCACGGATCATTGCGTTCTAAATTACTTTTTTGCACACTACTTTGTCTTATTATTATTGATATCTAAAACAAAATTTGCGGGTTTTTGGCAACTTTTTGCTTCATTTTTGCTCACGAGCCCCTCGTATAAACGTTGCAATCTTCTAAGGTCTGAATTACAATGCTTCTTGCGTTATCAATAGGCCTACACATGGCCGAATCGACGGGCGGCTGAAATATCTTGCAATCGTATAATGGTCTGACCGATAGAGCTAAAAATAGACTAAACTGTTTATTTCTTTAGAACCTGTCCGTGAGATCCTAGCTTCTGCTAGGATTCAGAGTGTCAGTGGCCACTGCTGTGAGGGCGTGCTTCTGCGGCTGTGTGAGCACATGTTGCTCATACTGCTGCAGACAGTCTTTCAATGTAGTTTTTAGTGTGTAATGCACTGAATGAAAGTCTATTTTTGTTCAGTATATATATACACACTGAAAATAGTCTCACATTATGTGTGAATTTGGTACAGTGAATACGCACTGAAAACAGCACCTACCAGTAAAATGCTGACTAGCCTTAGGATTTGAGTGGAGAAGTTTTGCAACAGCATCGAGATGAACCGGTTGATTGTGCTTTGATTGTAGAAATGCATTGGAGGCAATGTGATGGATAGACATCCAACGAATGCCACAGAGCATCAGCAGAGCTGTGCTTCCCCCAGCAGTACATTGTATTATGACGTAAACAATGTGGACGAGTTAAGACTGCCACTGTCTCTGCAGTCATCCCTGTGGTCATTCTCTCAGCCATCAGTGTCTTATCAGCAACTGCATCGGTCTACCTGGGGGCGTCCACGTCCAGGTGCCAACCAAGATATTGCTAATTGTCAGTACGTACCGGTACATGACTTAAGCAGCACTGATCTGTCATATTACTGGCTGAGGCCCTTCAGTGACAGCACTGCATTTTCTGACGACGTTGATGGTTCGTTTAGACCTGTCCACAAGTTTGACCCAGTCCGTGATGCAGTTAAGTCCAGCGAATTGAATTCGTTTCCCACTAAGCATGCGTACCATCATCTTAGTTCCACCACAGATCCTGATGATTATTTAGCAGCATCCAACACTGCTGCGCCACAGTCTCAGAAGTTAGGTTATGCTCAAGATGGCATGTTTACTAACTACGAAGGTGACAGTGCTGCACCTACGTATCTTCGGACTTCAGCCTGCGACATGCATAACTGTGATAAATCGGACTTTGGCATTTCACTTGATGAGCTACGGATGGTCAGATCGGAATGTGTGTCAACTGGAAATGTGACATCGTGCAGTTATTCGAAGGAATCGTTTCCCAACGTTTCTTGTAGCCTGCATTCCGTACGTTGTTCGTCGTTGTCCGATGGGTTGACTGAAGATTGCATTGACGTGTCTGGTGCTACAGCAGCAAGGCTGCATCATCATCACCATCATCATCATCATCATTTCCACCCTGTTTGCCAGCAGCCAGTGTTTACAAATTGCCATCATAAGAATGAGTTCAGATCATGCAGCAACGTTGCTGACAGTCAGCAGTCTGCGAGACAATCTGCATCGATGAATGATCTCGATGTTATCGACTTGCCATTTCACGATTCTTCGGACGTCCAAGCTGATGTGGATGAGAAGGAAGTTTCGGCAACTGCAGAGTCCCATTTCATGCGCGATACTGGTTTTGCCACTCCTACAAAACCGGATCATGCATGTTCACACTTGCAGCACAGAGAACTAGGGAACGGTGATGTAGGATTCTGCTCCCAAGCAGCTGCTGAGATGATGGCGGAAAAGCCAAGAAGTAACTTAAACGTACAAAACTGCACAGAGCAAGATATTTCCACATCATTGCCTTCCTTTTGTTCTCCAAATCTGCCTTTATCGAGTAAAAAATCGAAGAAAAAGGTGCAACGAGTATCTGACGAGAAGTTACGACCTGTGATAGAGTCAAGGACAGCAGTTTGTGGTGAGGATAATATTGCAGCATGCAATGGTGCTATTGACAATAATTTTTGCACTGCAGCAGCATTTGACATAACTGCTCAGGAGAATGTTGAGACACATATTAAAGATAAAACTGGGAAGAAACATAACTCTCAGCAGGAGAAAACCGAGTCTGAAAGCTCTAGTAAAACAACTCATTCAGACAGGTGTAGAGCTGATTCTGCCGAGAATGACAAACTAAACCATTCTTCCCATCCATCTAACTTCCACATGGATTCTCGTCTGCCGAAATCCGAGGCCCGTCAGACTGCTCCACGTCATCGCCGGACTGTGCGCAGTAAAGCATCTTCACGTTCTGCTGCTAAACAGAAGTCTTCTGCAAGACGTGATAATGATGACACAGCAGGTTCTCCATTAAAACAGTTTCTGTCGTCGGTTGACTGGCAGCAGCTGCAACGAAACTTCGGTATGTTTGTTTTGTTAGGTCAGTAATTATGTTCACCATTTATTGTGTTGTGCACAATACTGCACATGCACAGTTAAAAAGTTTGAAAATTGGCTACTGTGTACTGACCACACCTATTTCTTATTTTTTACTTCTCGCGCGCTACGTTCCTAACGTAGCGAAGAGTAGTATATAAGATCAAAGTAATATTGAGGACCGACCAACGACCGACCTCTGTTCCTAGAAGAGCCTTCCTGGAAGAACTTCAAACGACCATATCTCCATAATGGTGCTAGATAGATGCAATGTATGGTCACTATGGACCACCCATAGGAAGTCGACCCCCGGGAGTCGAATGGTCACGTGACCGATGACGTTGCGTGACCCCAAAAAGTCAAACTCGTGACCCCCTTATTTTTGAGGCACCATATCTCCATAATGGTACTAGATAGATGCATGGTGACTATGGACCACTGATAGGAAGTCGACCCCCGGAAGTCGAATGGTCATGTGACCGATGACGTCATTTGCGGTGTGAAAAGGAAGGGACTAAAAAGCAGTTAAAAATGCAGGAGAAAATAATGCACACAAGGAGTATCATTAGATTGGTCACAGTCTAAAATATTTCTTGTATACTTTGCCATGCTTGCTTTAAGATAGTTGGCATATTTAAACTGGAACCCGAACATGTAGTCATGCCATGAGTTGGTTTGATTCTTTGCAAAGGTATAAATAAGATTCGTGCACCACGTGTTATTGCTCTACAGAATGCCAGATTGTGATCTACAAACATTGTTTGTACACTAATTATAACTTTGTGTGGTAAAACAACCAATATTCTTGTTCCTTCAGCCACCCGTTGTCAGTAACGTCACACTACAATATTTCGTGTTTCCGTAGACTTTGGCCACAGATTTTACGGTTGAGCCGTTTATGAACGGTGCTGTAACAGTATCCCTTTCTGCTGTATGTTCGTAGTTGTCGGATGTAAGTGTCAAACTCCACTACACGGACGGACGCACACAATATCACCCATAGATGAACGGACAAACACGCACAACATGTTGCTAACTTGTTGTACAACAATTTGTCACCAATGGACGAATATTTTGCCAGATGTTGTGATGTGGCAACACATTGTGTATGTTCGTCAGTTCATTCGTGAGTGGTGTTCGCGTAGTGGAGTTTGATACCAACAGTGTCAGTTTATTTAGTGCTAGTACATCTCTCTCTTTTGTGTATTTATCTGCAGTCGTACTTTAATATGTTGTGTGCTGTGTTTCATGCGGAGTAAGTAAGTAAGTAACTAAGTAAATGATTTATAAAGCACCAAAGTCTCAGAAAGAATCAGGGTGCATAATGTATAGTGTACTCATCATATATGACTGTTGCTTTGCTGTTTTCTAGAGTTTGCAGCATGTGAGGTTGCCGTTGTTGTCTGGAATGTTCTGAAAATAATTGCTGGAGTTATCATTTACGAGTACGTTTTTGCTTACTTTTGATTGTTGCTGGTAACAATATGCGATTGTGCATTCCTTGTGACTGTGAATTACTCCTGCAGGCGGCAGTCAAAATTATTTATAAATTATATCCAAGAATTTTAAAACTGCAGTGGTGCATGATTGTCTTGTAAAATATGGTTTTGGTTTGATTTTTGGATTAGTTGAATAGGTTTTGCTAAAAACTGCTGTTTCAGTTTGGAATTGGTTGGAAGACTCTAGTTTCAGGAACCGTAAAGCTTTTTGGTGAATTTGGAGGGGATCACCTCGAACGAGGGCGCTATGGATTTTTTGGCGATTTAGGGCTGCAAGACACATTTAAAGAGCGATTTGCGCCAAAATCAGTTGAGATAGACATCAACAAAAACAAAATCCAAGATGGTGGCAGTCGCCATTTTGGATTTTTGCACAAACAGCAATAACTCAGCCGCCAATTGATGTAGATGAATGAAATTTTGCAGTAATGTAGACCTTGCCATCAGAAATAGACCGTTTGACCAAAATGGACAAAAATAATAAATTCAAGATGGCGGCGGCCGCCATTTTGAATTTCATTTATCACTCATAACTCGTTTACTATTGCACACATTTGCACGAAATTTGGCATGTGTATTACGTTTGAGGTTTTACAGCAGCACATTGACACACAGTCAGTGTGATGCGGGCAATATCACCTTTTGTAATTTTTGCTGTTTTCGATCTGCAAGTCATTAAATGTTGCCGTTAACAAGTGTATAAACTAATGTTTTGTACATTCATCTCCTAAAGGGAGAGAGTCAGCCAGTGTGTGAAGCTTGCCATTCTCTGCTCACAGTTAAGCACTTTTTGGTAGACTGCACCCGTTACAGTGCAGCACGTCAGAGATGTTTTGGAGTGGACACTCTCAAAGACGTTTTTGAAAATGTTGCATCTCGCAACGTCATCGCTTTTGTCAAAGATGTCGGCTTTTGCAACCATATATAATGTTGTTTTTACATTAGCTTAATAGCCTTGATCTTAACAAGTATTTTAACTTTGCTTTTAATACATACGTTAACTGTTTTTATTAATTTTAACCACTTATGGCACTGAATGGCCTATTTTGTGCTGATGTGCCGTTAAGAAACTACTCACTCACTCACTGTCTACTGTCTAGCAAATGCTAGGGAAACTGACTGAATGGAATTTAATATTATGTATGTTTTGGTTATTTTTAATTTTTGTAAACCGCCACTGAACTAACTTTTGTTTTTTTCTTACATGTCTTTACTGTTACTGTTTCTGTTTGTGCCTGTGTGTGTATGGCAGGATGGTGTTGATAATGGAGTCTGTCTATCAGTTGGTCACTTGCACATCCAGTGCTGTACTTGGCTGGTTAGCTGAGAAATATTTTTCATGGAAGCTGCGTCGTGAACGGTCTAGCTCAGCATCAGCTGTGCCCCACCTGTCGGAGAATATCACTTTGCCCGCAACTGGTTTGTTAATGTTTTCACACCGTATGAATCCGCAGCGTAGTAAATTTCTGGTTTCTACAATCAAGGGAAGTCAGGGATTTTTAAGAAGTCAGAGAAAATGGAGAGGTCATGAAGTAAAGGAATTTTAAAAGTACAAAATTTACCATCAGAGTCCACAGAAATACACCATCTTGACATTGGGGTATCAGAAAATTCTGGGGAGGAATATTCCTCTTTCTGTGGTTACTCAGAGACTCCCTTTTTACCACAGGTAGTTTGTGCCACTGTATTTTGCAACGTAACAAACTTTTGTTGTAGACTTTTGCACCTACATTTGGTTTATTGGTGTTATGCAAAATAAGGAATTTAGTCGTGGGAAATCATTCATTGTATCAAAAAAGTTAGGGAAAATGAATTCCTCAAAGTAGTGGGAACCATGTAAAGTCCATTGTATTTTCCAGGCATATGTTACCACACCATATTGCTTAAACTATGGGTGAATATTGGCCAACATTATAATGGGGCTGTTTGTCTGACCTTTGGCCTTTTCTGCTGAAAATTGGTGCACCTTTTACATCGGTCCTTGGGAACCTTCTGACCAATTTTGGTTTCTCTGTGCCTTTTGTTTTTTTTGAGTTCGAAGCTTGCTCGTTCAGAACTGATGGACGTCTGCGCTTTTCGTTGCCACACCTGGGTGTTATTGTGTCGGTTGAGGAAATGACAAGATGGTGGACAATATACAGAAAGATTTTATTAATTGGCCATTGGTCACTGTATGTCGGGAAAGCCTTCGATCTGCAAATAATCGTATTTTATTTCGTTCTGTGGGAGTTTCTTATCTGTACGAGTTGAGGATTTCTGTATGCTTTAGTGAGTTAGGACAAAGCTAGATACTGGTTTCGATTTTTCTGGTCACTAGAAGGTTATGTTAGCTTTTACTTGGTGTGGGTCAGATTTGATGTTGTACTGCATGTTGGAAAAGTTTGTGGAGCATTTGTGCTTGTTTTTGTATTTTTTGACTAACTGTGAGTGATCGTTTGTTGTGTCTGTCTGAACTTGAAAAGTCATGGAAAGTCATAGGATTTAAAATTCAAATTTTCCAGGTGCAGAACGTCACAGAATTAGGCCTGTGTGCTGGAAGGTCACGGGAAATAAACTTAAGTGGTTGCTAATTGTTAGAAGGTCACGCCTCATTAACATTCGAGACGTCTATGATCATGCCGATGCCGAATTGATGTATTGTGGCTAAATGGTATGTCATACGTTATCAGCAGACAACCATGTTTACTTTGTTTGAAAACATTGTAAAATACCACAAATTTTGCGTAGAGGCATTGAGGTATAACAAAACAAATAGTGACTGGCGTCTCAGTCATTATTGAAAATTTTTTACCCTCAGTTCGTAACATGTTGCCCTCGATCTTCAATATCGGGCAACATATTACAGACTTTGGGTCAAAAATTTCTAATAATGACCTCGATGCCAGTCACTGTTTGTATAGTACTTAGTGACTTACCAAAGTGCTGGAAAACCGTACAAAAAGGGCAGGCCTGGAAAACCGCTGATGTTGTGTAAGCCTTCAGCCATTCATTTCTGTATTCTTCTAACAGATATCTTGTATAACTTGTTGCTGTGTACAAGCAGTTGGAGGATCTGTGTAATTGTGAGCTGTTTGTTGACAGGTGAGGAAGCAGTTAGGAGACTGTTTGCTTGTAAAGGGAAAGACCCATACAGGTCTTTGAGCATGCCGTCTGCTCTGTCTATCTGTCATTGTGTAACCAGTCTGTCAGTTGTCAGTTATTGGTATAGATGTACAAAACATCAGTTTATATGCTTGTTAATAGCAACATGCAATGACTGACACTTCGAAAACTGCAAAGGTGATAACATTCACCATCACATCGCCTAACTGTCAATGTGATGTTGAATAATATCAACTTTTTATGTTATCGAAGTGTCAGTCATTGCGTGTCGCCGTTAACAAGCATATAAACTGTTGTTTTGTACATTTGTATTTGCTGTTTTATTACTAAAATTGTGTTTTAACGTAGGTGGTGAATAATAGTTTATCTGTTCTGCACGGCTATGAAGTGCAAAGCGTCAGAGATTTCGGGGCAACGAGCTTGACCTTTGACCTTTTCGAGTCATATGACGTCATCGGTCATGTCACACACGTGACCATTAGACTCGGCGTGGGCACTTTCCTATTGGTGGTCAATGATGACCATGCGTCTATATGGCACCGTTATGGAGATATAAAGCCTCAAGTTGCGTTCAGCCTATGTTAAGGTCCAGAAGTTCACTGCGCATGCCCAGTGTCACGTGATTTGTAAGTGGGGGTCAAAAATGACTACATATTTGGAGTTCTTGATGCCATTTTGCGTATTCACTATACAACTTCTATGGGGCTACGATGACGATTAAGGGCCGTTTGTAGGTGAAATTTTTATACACGGACGTGTTTTTGAAGGCGAAAACGTTTACAGCGCATGCGCCATGTCACATGATTTGTAGGCAGGGGGTCAGATATAACCACATATTTGGAATTTTTGGTATCTCTCTGTCTGTCACACCCTTGAACCCTATCAAAATGGTGCAAGCTAGGATCACGAAATCTTGACTATGGACTGCCCAAGGACTGTAGTTTTTAGTGACAAAATTTCGTGCCCCTGGTTGAGGGGTTCCCCTCGAACGAGGGCAACAAAGAGGGGTACCCCCCTAAAAGACGTTATTTTGCCACTATTGGCTCTTGTAGTGTGAAAACGGTTGCAGATAGGTACATACATGCTGCTTATCATAACAAGCACTGGTGACAGGCTTTTTAGATTTGTTAACATCGATGACTTTGATGTCCCAAAAGAGGGGTTTCGGTGATTTTTCTGCAATTTTGGGCTGCAGCACACATTTCAGCAGTGAATTGTGATGAAGAGATAAACTAAGACAACTTGCGTATGAAATTTTCAGCATTAAATGTAGATTTTTGCAGTCCAGTTCTCAACCCCCTAGGTTCTAGGTATGTGTCAAATACGGCTACCCCCTCAAAAGTGGTTATTTTACCGCTCTTGGCTCACATAGCGTGAAAACATTTGCAGATAGACACAGACATGCTGCTTATCATAAAAAGCAATAGTGAAAATGATAGCGAATAGTGATGGTAAAAGGTTAAAAAAAGGTAAAGGTTGTCAATTTGTATAGGGCACACCTCTAATGCGTCAACATTGGTGTGAACGTCAATGACCTTGAACACCCAAAATAGGGTTTTTTGTTTTTTTTGCAATTTTTGTCTGCGGTGCAGATTTTACGAGTGAATTGTGATGGTGTGGATGGAAATAGACCAAGACGACTTGCAAACAGGAAATGCTAGGCGGTTGCGCGTCTCGTGAGCTTTGCTCAAGTTACTTGTTTACAAGTTTTGGACTGGATGTGTTCCCTAATGTTGTGTGTAAATGTTTATCGTATTGATGTCACTTGTAGTATCTTGGGTCTGAGGAAGGACTGTTCCGATGAGGACATTCGCAAGTACTACAGGCGCCAGGCGGTTCTTGTTCATCCTGACAAGGTGTGTTGTATACAGTACACAGCAGGGTTGGAAAAAAAACCAGTTTTTTATCTTGACTACTTACAGGGTTTTGTATAGTCATGCTATTGGTGTGCTTTGCCATCTGCCTGTCTCTGAACCCTCTGTTCCTCCAATAGACAGCATTTTGAGATTGATGACTGTCTGGAGGATAACGGAGAAGATTCTAAGAACTGCCGTTATCATTTCAATTATAATCAGCAGTTCTTACAATTTTAGTTTTAGGCTGTTTTTTTGTGTTTTGTGTTTCATAAAGGTTAAATTTTTTATTTCGCTATTATGTGTATGTGCAATTTTGCCTGCAAAGGCCATCCCCGAAATGGCGGGACGTTAAATTTGTGGCATTTGTACTGTGGCTAAACGGTACGTCTCTGTAGGTAATCGATGTTGGTACCATTGGATTGGTAAGTTTCCATAGGTTGTCCCTCAGCCAATCCAAAACCCCTAAACCGATCGTCACCAAATTTGAATGGCGTGATTACGTCGTGGACGCCTACCACCAAAAAAATTTGGGCTCAATCCGCCCAGGGGTTTTTGCTCCCCATATAGGTGATATATACACCCCTCCTGTTCGAAATTTACTACACTTTTTTGGTTCTTGAACTCGCCTAAAGGCGAGTTTGTTAGACCGATTTTTACGCTCAACATGTTAAATGTCGCAGTTCTGCGCAAGGAAGTGCCTTTTTAATGTTACAAAATAAAAATTTTATTCTAGACTTATTTATTCAGAAAAATTCGAAAAAATGCAATGGCGTCTATGGGGAAAATTTAAGAATTCTTTAAACTGTCATAACTTTTTCTGTGTGCAAGATAGAGTTGTAATTTTTGGTTTTAGGGTATGGTTTTTGGGGTCGCCCTAATTAACGGTGACATTTATATTTACCCCCAGTTGACCCTCGTTGCGATGGCAACAAAATTTGGGACAAACTTGGCTATAACTCAGCTTGTGTAAGAGATAACTGCGAGATTTTTGTGCCTATAGGGGGGTTTATGGGGATGAGCCATTGAATGCTGCCAATCGCTTTTTTCCCGACCAACCCTGTTACCATGGCAACAAAATTTGGGACAAAATTGGCTATAACTTGGCTTGTGTAAAAGATATCTGCAAGAATTTTTTTATATCTGTAGAGGAATTATCGAAAATGGGCCAATTTTACTCCGACCAACCCTTGTTGCCATGGCAACAAAATTTGAAACAAAATGGGCTATACCTCGGCTTATACAATAAATATTACCGAGATTTTTGCATCTGACAGAGGTGTGGGTTGAGGGTTTGGCAATTAGATGACGTCAGTCGAAGTCTACCACAGCCAACCGTAAAACAGCAAATATATGTAAAAAAAATTACCAGTTTAATACTGTGTGTAAGGATGATCTGATGATATCAGTCCTCTAAAACAGCGAAAATCACTTGGGTAACCTTAGATGGGGCTATGAGTATGGCATCTTTGCAAGCTGACTTTAGTTGGTAATTACCAACATACTTTAAGGCTTTCTTCATTTGATGTTATTTGTCGTATTATTCCTATTTGCTCAGTGGTTACCGATTTGGCCGAACAGCCCAAAATTTACACCGTAAAACAACAGATATAAGCGTATAATATAGGATATCAAATAAGATCCGGGAAAGAAGATTTGGACTTGCAGGGCACTGTGTGAGACATAGCGAGCTAGAAGTGAGCAACCTGGTAGTACTCTGGGAACCAACGCAAGGAAAGTTCAACAGAGGGAGTCAGAGACTGACGTATGTGGACAGGCTTAGGAAGAATACCGGACTTCAGACTACAGCAGAGTTGAAGACAATAATGAAGGACAAGTGCGGGTGGCGTGCCATTGCCCCCGAGGAGACTCGACCTGATGATGATGATGATGATGATGAATATAGGGCCTAGGCTTAACTAATGTAAAAGTCTGCATAGGGCCTATAAATGGCAAGTGCACGGTTAAGTTCACGTACTCATTAGACATCAGCAATGTCCAATCACTTTATTATCCGGCCATCCATCTGTGCATTCTACAGGGAGCAGCAAAAAAGTGGACCTTTAATGTTTTTCGCTGTTTTCCCAACAACCATTTGGAATTTTAATTTGAAATTTTATAGCTTTATTAAATGAAACCTTCTACATCTAACAGTTAACTGTCGAGTAAAATGTGATTCTGTTAAAAAAGAGTAAGTTATAGATTTTTTAACATGACCGCCTACTGATTTTTCAGCATTAAAAAATGTTCAAGCTACAACATCAATTTAATAACATCGTTGAAACAGCACAGTTAACTAATGAATGATCAGATGCCAGGTGTTCAAAGTGTCCACCGCCAACTTCAAGCTCCAACACAAGTCTTCAGTCGCTTACTTTTATAAGTCTTTCACAACCTTGTCAACCGGTGACAACTGATGAAGTTCAGCGACTTCTGTCCAGGATGCCAGCCAAATCATCACCACCCGACGTACTGCTGTGCACGTTGCTGAAGTCATGTGCAGTTGTGTTCGTGCCAGTTATCACCAGACTTGCTAACCTGTTGTTCCAGTCAGGCAAGTTCC
>Ga0209367_1001690_pt1 | contig 27781 bp, 19 predicted proteins | sample WorMetLIZISLAND2_FD_187412 | JGI IMG/M metagenome (GOLD analysis project Ga0209367, IMG submission 187412) | Marine gutless worms symbiont microbial communities from Max Planck institute for Marine Microbiology, Germany - Olavius geniculatus... ...
GTTGAAAAATGTGGGAGCAGTGGGGGGTCAAAATTTTGGCCTTCCCATTGACTTGGCACATCGCTTATACAACTGCTTGTGGCTACCGCACAAGCCGTGAAAACAGGACCGGATTAGGCATGATAGGTAAAAAATATATCAAAGATGTTCACAAAAATTTCCTGTCGTAATGCACAAAAACTGACCATGAATTCAACGTCACAATAGCATGCAGTTTTGCTGCTCTTACCCGATTTGAGCTATTTTATTTTGTGAATTTGAAAGCCCTATCTGCTGCACCGAGTAAACTTCTGAATATCTTAAATCGGCACAAAAAGGTCCTCACTGGCAAAAAAAATGTCGCACTGCTGTCCTAGCTTCATTTTGTTCGGCTCTGCGTATATAAGAGCCACTGTAGCTGCCGAGTGTTCAATAGTTCCTCAACTGTTATTTTTCAAATATTCAATTGTATCCGTCTTCTATACGAGATTATAATGGAAGGCTGGGTGTTGGTTGTGGCGATTACAGTTTATCTATTTTACGTTGCTGCCCACATATGGTAAATCAGTTCACTTTAGTTAAGTTTGGCTAAGTTTTTGTTTGTTATTGTCTGGCGAAAGAAAGACAGACTAGAAAGAATGTAGATGCAACGTTGCTGACGTATATGCTTTGCTGGCTGACTTTGATCAACGCATAATCCTGACCGAAGCAGATTACTATCATGGCTGAACGGACAATTGTATAGCCGAGCTGTAAGCTTAGCATTAACTGCAGTGAGAGTCTTTTACAAGTCGACGAGATCAACGACGACAGACTGAGAGGTCAACGCGAACGAAACCACTAGGTGGGTTGAGTTCCTGATGCCGAGTAAATGTGCCGAGATGAGGTCCAGTCTGCAGTATAAACGAGCACTTGTCGAGGTCAGTGAATAGAGATGGTTGCCGGCAGCGTGCACTGGGGCGAAGCAATCACTCGACCATTACCTACCACCAGGAGAGAACGTGTAATCGGTTTCTTTGATTCTAATAGTGAGACGGCAAGGTAAACTGAAGGGACGCAGATAAACGTAGGCCTACACGGTATCTACTATACAACTAATGGTTGGTTTTTTCGCGAGGGCTTGAGTAAGTTACTTTGTGCCGGAACTGTCCGGTATACGGCGTTATCGGCAGCTATTCTGGACTCGGTAAGCCGTACCGGCAGTTCTTGATGTCCTAGTGGCGGTGCAGCCTGTGCGGTTGATTTTGTGAATAAATTGCTAAACACCTCATGCGTTTCTCAAGCTCAAAGTGCGCTAAGACTTGAGAGAAGGATATCCCCCGCTGGCCGCCGCCTCGTCCTCATTGCCTTCGGCGTTTCGATCGACAGTACAGCAAAGTCTGGCTTAGGGGCTGTAAACCCCATGCCGTAACACTTTACGAAACACCTGTCCACCCCAACACTGTCTCGCAGGTACCCGAGAAGCTTACAGAACGTCCATAGCGAGCGGTGTCTTTGATGTCTGGCCGTGTAAACCCCGGGCATTGATTAACTATCCTCGCAGTCACTTCTGTATCTGACCTCGTTCACCATAGGCGGCCTACACTAGCAGTGAGTGTCCAGTTCTCCGCAGCTGTAAAATGCTTGAGTTGGTGACATTAGACGCGCGCGGGCGGGCGGCGCAAATCTGTCAGCCTGGCGTCAGCAGTTACCACTGCCACAGTCACGACTTCGCCGTCAGAAGATCACGAAAAAACCACGTTTGATGTTTCACCGTGGTACTCGCAAATCGTCCGCCAGCATGCGGTAACTTAAATTATTGGCAGTTTGTCTATCCTTTGAGGCAAGTGACATACAACTGGCATTTGCCGGTCTCTGCTCGCTGGACATGCGGACTTAAATCGGCACCTTACTCTAACACTATGATAAAAGTGAAATCAGATGCATTATGTTTTCTGCATTTAAGAAGTGAACGAAAACTTTTCTGCATTTTCTTGGCAAAGGCAGTGCAACCATGATCTGTCCGATATTGCACAGTACGTTCCTCAATTATGGCGTCAATTAACAGTGAAAGGATCGAAAGCAACCGAAGTTCAATGCCGTTAGTTGCCTTGTCTACAAAACCTTTAGAAATTAGGCTTATGACAGAATTATTCAGCATAAACTCTAGTTTATGGTGGTGAACTTTTTATGTAGATATATGCAGAAGTTCTTCAAAGAAACACATCAAACTACTGTGGGTGCAGTAGCTAAGCTTTTTGTTAAGTTTTAAGATGGATTTCTTATGCATAGTGTTTTCCCGTTCAAGGCGCTATAGGCCCGCAAAACTTTCTGATTGTTTGATTGCATACTTGAAGTATTGCAGAGATACTAGTGCTATAGCCGGTTTATGACGAAACTGCAGAACTTGTTTTTTTAAATTTTTGAGTCTTTTTCTTGTTGTATTTATGCTGTCTGTGGTGATTAAAGATGACGATAACAAACAGCGCATATTACAGTCTTTGAATAATTATGACAATAAATAAATGTGCTAATGAAACAATAATAGAAAACATGTTATATAAACCTTTAGGCGGTTTCTTGCTTCTCCGTCGTCGAATGAGGACGATGGCGATGACTGTAGCGACGACGATCAGGACAATGATAATAACAATTGCGATGATAGCCATCGAATTGCCAGACGCCGCTGAATCACAGAAAAAAGAACACAATCAGTTTTTATTCAACATAGCTCACGTCAACTCAGCCTGGCCATCCTTTCATGGGAAGCGCAATGAGTACCAGCGAAAGCTGGAACACAAACACGCACACGGCGTGCGCCATGCACCATAGCCCCATCCACATAGTGTGGTTCATTGTTTTGGTTCTAATTTCTCCCCAATGAGAATAAAATTTCAGAACACAGATTTCAGCTCACTGTTATAGGCCTAATGTGGCATGTAAAGTTACGTTATGTCTTTTGCTGTTGTTACCGTTCTTTCCTATCAGTGAAAATATCTCCGTGTTATGCTGTGAGCGAATGTACTATTTTTTACTCCTCGCGCGCTACGTTCCTAACGTAGCGAAGAGGAGTATATAAGATCAGTGTAATATTGAGGACCGACCGACTGACCAACGACCGACATCTGTTCCTGGAATAGCCTTCCTGGAAGAACTTTAAACGGCCATATGTCCATAACGGTGCTAGATAGACGCATGGTCACCATGGACAAGATCATGCGTCTATCTAGCACCGTTATGGAGATATGGCGCCTCAAAGATAATAAGGTCACGAATTTGACCTTTTGGGGTCACGTGACGTGATGACGTCAGTTGCACGGTTAATGCTGTCGGCGAGGTGATGCTGTCGGCACCGCTATTTTCGGTGTGAAAAGAAAGGAACTAAAAAGCAGTTAAAAGAATACAGGAGAAAATAATGCGCGCGAAAAGTACATTAGATTGGTCACAATCTAAAATATTTCTTGTTGTACTTCAAAATACGCCTAAATACGTGTGATTGCTACACCCGATGGCAGAAAGTGCTCGACAAACCTTCTGCGAGCCCTAACTATAAACTACGAAAAAATAATGTCATTCAAGTGGTTAAGATGTCGACTTTCACGCTGTCGTTTCGAAACTTTTACGTTCTATACTACGCAGTAATCAGGCATGTCGTGTGGAACGCTAAATTCAAGCACCGATTGCCGAGCCAACTACTACGTTAAAACTCGCGATAGCTCTGTTTCTAAAACGAGGTTAAAAAAACTTGTAAACAAACATTTTATCTATTTACTGACTAATCGATCTATTGACCGATTGATGCAGTAACAAACAGCTCCATATTCTAGCACTGTGTGTGCGAACTGTTAATTCCCACAACGCCCTATAAAATCCTCGTACACAAAGCGCTGAGAAACTCGTCACGTGTCAGCGGTCTCGGGTCATAACAGTTGCTGCTGCTGCTGATGCTATACCGGGTGCGTCCACCCCACTGACAGAATAAAAGCAGGATGCTGCCCGGAAAAGTTGGGGGAAAGCACTGGCGTAGTCATATGGCCACGTGCCTCCTTAGGAGCCTACTCAGCTACTCAAAAAGTGGCGAAATGCACCAAAACAGATTACTTTCATACAAAAAATGCGAAAAATTTTTGGGAAAAGGGCATAACCCCCTCCCAAGACCCATTCCCTGGTGGAAAGGGGACACACATTCCCATGCCTGACTGCCATAGTGCCGCCTACATCCAAATCCTAGCTACGCCACTGAAACGAGATTTTTTTCACTTAATAAATAAATAAAAATGACATATGTACTAGACATATACACGACAACAAAAATGCTGCAAGTGTCACGAGATGCGTTCTGAGAACCCAAAATGTGTATATGCATTTGCAGCCTGTGTCCGGTGGAATAGATCACAGCTAGCGCTCTCATGCAGACCAGACCTTCTATCTGAATATTGTGCGGTAAAAGGGGAAAATAAAAAGAAAGAGCGAACAGTGGAGGATTTGGTGTAAGGTTTCTTTGTGGCGCTAAGGGGAAATGGACGCTCCTGGCTGGTATACTGCATACAAGCGTCACGCACAAGGCATGGCTTAACAAGGACTCAAGGAGACCATAATTTATCGCGCATCCCAAGACACCATCATGACGCGTTGCCGAGAAGAAAATCATCCATGATCGATAGATTTCCTCGTCCGTTGCATGATCCATAGAAATACAGCTCTCTGGAGGCGTCATGATTTCTTTTCATAGGCCTGCCAAAATGACGTCATAAAAATTTCCACAATGTGGATGGAAAAAACTGCAGTTTCGCACCACTGCATATTGTACGGCGAGTAACAAATGGGCTTAGTTTTTAAACCTTTATGCAGTTCACATCGTATCGCATTATGCTGTAAAAGCTATTCACTGTATATCCAGCATGGCAGCTCGACTAATTGGAAAGTCAGCTGTTATGCTGACAATAGTGACAGGTACAAAAATTTGCTTCGCCTTGCGTTTGTATATAACCCTCACTGCTGCGCCATTTGACACTGCTGCGCATCAGCTATAATATAGGATGTTTCGCTATTGTAGCTGTACGTTTTCTTTAACATTTTTTCCTAACCATATCGTTTTGCTACCACTGGCGGCTTGGTGCATGGCCGTGATAGCGTAACGGTTATACATGTAGGTTGCGGGTTTAACTCCCGAAGTGCGTCCGGTAACTTAGCCGCTGCAAGCGGCTGGCATCTGCTGCGATAGCCGCTACGACTTTTTGTCAGACAACAATCTACGTTAGCAGCTAGCGCATACGTGACGTCATAGTTGTTGATGATTGTAATAGGTGAGTTTCGAATAAAAAAGATTAATTGCGCGAACGATCTTGCATTAATCGTATTGTATGTATACTTCACGTTGACACGTTTAGGTCAGCGATCTGGCAACTGTCATCTAAAAATTGATACGTTCAGATTCCGATCGCATTTTTACGCTACAATATGCTCGTAGCGCCAAGTGTCCAGTAGCGTAGCAGCTGCCAGCCGCTGGCAGCGGCTAAGTTACCGGACGCGCCTCCGGTCGGGTCGCAATCATGTAGTTACTACTTAAATTGGTGACTATCTGCGGACATGCCGGTAAACCATCTCGGCATATAAGCAGTCACCAAGGTCAACTCAGCCTTCCATCCTTCCGGGGTAGGTGAATCGAGTGAATCCAGCCTGTCTGGCTGGAGTTAAAACGAGACGCGTTCACCTGTGTCGGGTGCCAGGTAACACGTGTGATCCCATATGGCAGGCGACGTTCCGTAGCTCTGTGACGGATTACCATTAAAAGCCATAAACATTTTTTACCTTTATTGTGTAGCAATACAAAAATTTCCAACCCACTGACAAAAGTGCTGATATAAACAGTAAACGAGTATGTAAATTTCATCAAATTACATCAAATTTAATTGCCACTAAGCATATAGCATGCAGTAACACGAAAAAACATTGCAATTTACTTACATGCTTGCCCCGTCGATGCTTTTTCTACAACAAACGCACACAGACACATAGGCCTATTTAAACATTATCAGTAAAGAAAAAAAGGCTAATAAAACTAATGCGTCTAACACAGAGAAACTAAACAACATCACGTTTGGTCCAAGGTAAGACCAGGGTATAATAGGTTCTTGACAGTGTGCACGAGATGTCATTTCGTGTCATAAATCAATGTTAATAGCAACTTGTTACATAAACAAAACTAGCGTTAAAAAAACTCCGACTAAAACGGGCTGCAAAAGTGTGACAGAGATACAGACGGACGGACGGACGGAGCAATAGGGTAACATCTATCGCAATATCCAGCATCACTGATGCTTCTTTAGCGCTGCCGCCTAACATTAATGCAGAATAGCGATTCGCGGTTTCGTCGCTGCAACGCCACGCGTAGAATCGCATAAAACGACTCGCTTGCTTTTTGAGCTTGTTTCTAGGCCTACTATTTTTCGTTTTTTTGCGCGACAAAAATAGCTTACTTTCGGCGAATTTACCGATGTCCACCGAGCTACACAATGAAAGCATGCAAAGGGTATACATTGCAGAACCACTGAATAATCGCACGACAGATCTAGCAAAAAACTGATTCGGCAGTGGGTATAAAAACGCCAGCAAACGATTTGTCTGACGCAGCTGTACATCTGCTTAATTTATCATAAGCCTAATCCTGAAGCAATCAACTTCGGTTCTCGTAGAATATAAACTGTAAACACACCGAAATAGCATTCTAAATACGTAAAGTCAGTCTACTGTATAGGTTTAAGCAACAAAATTGTCGTTGTCCTGATATCATCGTTGTTATTGTTAGTTTATGTGCCAGTGCGACTAACAATTTGACTTCTCTTTTGGGGATGATATAGGCAGCAACTGAATTACAATAGCTTGCTGAGTGAAACAGAGCAAGTTTCTGCGGGTCGCGGCAAAGGCAAAAGCAAGGTACGATCCAACAGCTCATTACGATGCGTGGTCATGCCAGGTGCTTCGCAAAACAAAAACGCGCTGTTGACATCGGCGACAGGCGCGAGCAGCCGTATAATCTATGGTCAAGCCGCTATATAATCGGATCTGCAATGTCCGGCCGGGATGGCCAGTGTGGTCACTCATCCGGTTTATCCGTTGTGTCCATCGTGCTGACACGGTGTCCAGTTTCTGACCATACATTACGGACGGACAGACAGCCTCGGGCGGGATATGATATTGACCACGGCCTCATAGGGACAAGCTGGCTGGCCGGGTGGGTGGGCGGACGCTCGCCGGTTAATGCAACAATGTTCAATGTAAACATCGCAAACAACGAGCCTTCGGTCGACCCTACATTGTGTCCCAAAAAACTGAACACGTTGTCACTGTCCATATCTTTGTCAAATATTGATCGATTTTCAAAAATTCCTTCACTGGCACACCCTGTGGACAATTTGCGATAACGTGGTTACTGAATATTCCACCGCACCTTAGTGGTGTCGCTACACTACCTTCTGAAACATGAATGTAAGGAAAACTAACAATAATAAAGAACAAGCGTGATGGTAAACAAACAAGACACTTCAGACCAAAATCGCGGTAAATCTAGATTGTGATCTGTACGTCAGTGGTCAAGGTTAAAGCCTGAAAGTTTATTCATCCAACGCAAAGCAATGCACCCAACACAAGGCCCTTGCGTAGTTTCTGACGCAACTCACCTAAGCGACACGAAGAGCAAAACGCAAGGACAGTAGCAGACGTGTCTGTTTTGCGTCGAGTGGCTTACGTTGAATGGAAAGCGGGCTTTACAGTGTCGTTGAAACCGTTGCTGCCACACTGCCGCTACCGTTGCAGAAGCAATACCCTAGAGTTGACGTCGCTTGTGTCGTTATCACGGTTGTCATCGTTATCGCACAGGGTTAATGCAACGTTTTTTAAACCTTTTTCTGTTGTAAACGACAAAGACAAGAAATTTGAGTTAATGCTCACGAGACGCGCGCAAGCCTATAGCAGTTACTGGACAACAAGAGTAAAATAACGACTTTTTCGAGGGTACCGCTCTTTGATGCCCTGGTGCGCAAGTTTCCTTAAACCTAGAAAATCGAGACTTGGACCACCAAAATCTACGTTTAATGCTGAAAATTTTTAATACGCAGCTTGTCCATGTCTATCTCAATTGGTTTCGGCGCAATTCGCTCTTGAAATGTGTCTCGCAGCCCCAAATCGTCAAAAAATCCATAAAACCCACTATTTTGGCGTTCAAGGTCATTCAAGGTCATTGAATTCGGCGCCAATCTTATTAGTGATTAATAGTAACCTAAACCCTATCTCGCACCGTTACTGAGATACAGCAACTTATTGGCCAAAAATCGCAAATTTTACCCCCCCCCCTCTCATTTAGCGCTTTCGTTCGGGGTGACCCCCTTTGAATTTATGGAAAAGCTTTACGGTTCCTGAAACTAGAGTATAGCTTGCACCGTTTTTGACTGATCCACCCGTGTGGCGGACGGACAAACGGACAGACAGAATTGCGATGGCTAAGACGCGCTGAAAGCAGTAGCTGCTTTTGCGCGTAAAAACTGTTAGCTAAGGCGGAGAACTTTTTCTGACAAGGATAGCAAAAAATAAAACGCTAAAAAGTTAATCTTACGAACTATGACAGATTAAGACTGAAACTGAAAAGAAAACTAAATCAGCTCTTAAAACTTGGGACCGTTGTTGTTTAGTGGCTTAAACAATAAACTTATTTTTAAATTCCATAGCAGTACAAGCGTGAAAATGTGGTATGCCAAATGAGTAGGCCTACGACCGAGAGAACAGAAAACTCCAGATGCCGTCTAGACTTAATATATATTCGCGTTCGTTTCTAGTTCTCATGACGATAAACATGTTTCTATTCTTAACCAAGCAGTGAACAAAGTTTAACCTCTACACACTTAATCTGTAATCTCTGCATTGTTTCGCTCACTTCTTAAATCTGACGGTCTGTATAGTTATTTGCGCCAAAAGTTTGTCGCTCCGTTTTGCACCATTTATTTCGAATTTTCGTACAGAACCGGCTTTAGGTCCGGTCTTAAGCCTATATGATTTAGGCCGCAAAAAGTATTATGCACAATAGAACAGCTAGATATTACTTTTATGCTGTTTACTTAATGTTCTTTCAAAGTTATTTTATAGTTTTCAACCTATCACAATGCAGCAAAGTTAGCTTTATTTATAACCGTTCAGTTACTGATCGTGCGGTGAAATTTTCACATGCATCGTATCGTAAAGTCGAACGCGACTTGCCTCTATAGGCTACACCGGCCGTCTAGCTACATGTAGCTAGACGGCCGGTGTCGAAAAAGTAGAAAAACTAAAGTTGGTTTCGCAGAGAAGGCGTCATCGGTTTGTGTCAACTTTTAGTTCAAACGATGAGTGGTCAACCGGACGCCGCAAATTATGTCAGCAAAGGGCTGACACAGTATAGTTTTCCAGTTTCATTCACTAACATTGTACTTAGCTAAATTAAGCTGTCTATCAGTTCAGTTTTTAATGCGGGGCAAAGCATTCACATCGTATAACGTAACGTAACATATGCAGCAGCATCTTGTTACGTGAAGACGACTCTGTGCAGCGTCAGAAGTGACGTCAGCGGCGGCATGACGTCACGCAGATGGTTTCCGACCTCCCGCTAGCATTGGTGGGGCCGCGGGGAAAGAAATTGCATCAGCGAAACACGATAACAACAAGAGAAATTACATCACGCCGACGAAACGACGTCATCTGAGAATACTGTACGAGAACCGAGCAGCTTCTGGGCTTCAGCAGCAAATAGTGCTGCTGCTGCTGCTGCTTCACGTGGTCACTCACTCACTCACTGACCAGAGCTTGACCAACCATTGACCTACAGCTTGACTGACCAGTGATCACTGCAGTGTGTTATCGGTCAAAACGCGACGCCTAGAACTATTGCTCCTGCAGCTACCGCTGGCAAGTTTTAGGCCACTGATACTAGCTCGACCGATATCGCCTATTCGCATGATCGGCGGCAACATATAACGTGAAAAAAGAAGATAAATAAGTAAGTAAAACGTAAATTTATACACAGCATTAGCGCATAACGTTCAACAATACTTTTAAGGGAGAAAAACTCCTAAATAGTAACATCTATTTGATATATTTAATCGATGATCAGTACAATGTTTGTCAACGATAGGCATAGGCCTAAGATACGCTATTTGTAGAAAGGCAATACTATTATCAGCAAACAGTAAACGTACGATGTGCTTTAAATTTTTTTGTAATTAGATGTTAAGTTATTTTTTTTCATTTAAGCTGCCGTTTGTAAACACAATGTGTATTCTGCTGAGGTTTGAGTTACATATTTTTTTTTTTACTCGTTAATTTTCTGTTTGGTTTCCACTAAGCAAAAATTGCGATCATTGATCAAACGACAACATGTCACTAGAACGTGTTTAATTTTATTGAGAAAATGTGCACCAATTAGTGACTAAAACAACGCAGTCACGACCGTATGCGATCAAGATATTCGTCGAAAAAAATCAGGTCACAGCGACTTTTACTTGTTTGCGTCTACTCAAGTTATTTGGTAAATTTTTTGCAGGCGACCGGCATGGATGTGCGAAGTTTCTACGCGCTATAGAAATGTGCACGCATTGTTCGCGCAGATGTTTTTGATTTTTAGAAGATTTGCAGTTCAAAGCCAAGCCGCTAAGTTGAGAACCGCGCTATAGCATTTTACCTGCATACAGCGCTAATTCTCCACACTCAAAGTCTCTCCTCCCCACCCATTCATGGCAGCGTGCAAACACAGAAACTGCTCGTGTTTCCTTTAACCAGCAGCTGCGGACACTAATAACAACACGAGAAACACTATATGCTTCGCCGGGAATTTTGACAGTGGCGTAACCAGCATTTTACAAGCAACTTTGGAGTGTCTGGGCCCCTCAAAGTTAAAAAACCACTCTTCAAACCGTGCCAACACAGAGACGAAAAAAGCGGCATATGCCGCTGCTCCTTAGATCTCGTTATCAAACGTATCAATTTTTTTTTTATAAAACTATATCTGGTCAACAATGCCTGGTAATTTAAAGACGTGTACTCTGAAAGTTTCTAGTTCTACATACTAAGCTGCTCCCAAGGGTTGTTGAGCTGGACATTTTGGCTATAAGAATGTTCACCAAATCGTTGCTCAGCACTGTCGACGTCTTGCTGTCGACATCTTCGCTTTGTAATAAACCCAACGATTTTTCTGCTGGAAAGGTTTTCTGGCTGCAGCACTGCAGCTTATTTGGGGATGCAGAAGAAAGGTGAACAGTCGGTGGGAGTAGCCGCCAGAGAAGCGGTTATAGTTCAAGCCGGGCACGTGCTGCACGCCGGCGAAATAGGATCCACTCCACGCTATTGACAGAACTATCATCACCACTGCACGCGTGCGCTACCGATTTACGACAACAGAATGCATTCAAGGATGCCAGGAAAACGCGAACTACAAAAGATCATAGAAATTAATATCTTTTAAAACAAATGTAAAGAAAATTTTGCAAACTGGGCCGCTGCAAATAAAAAGATAAGCAACTGAGAACTCGGTTATTGCTGTTCCCGCAAACCATTGCGAAAAAAATTAATTTCGGTTTGGAAACTTTGCAGCGTTACCTACCACGCTTCAGCAACAGCGAAAATGCCCAGATGAGCCTAGTAGGCCTAGAGTACAGACTACACTGTATACTGAATGAATGACCTGACTTTTGATAGGTGCATTTGGAATACATGTATTTAGATTGCTAATAAAAGTATGAACTGTGCTATTTTTGGTTACAACGTATCTCGGATATAACGTACTGATTTTTCCGGTCCCTAGAAGTACGTTATAACGCAGTTTTACTGTATAGCGTAAGTGCTACTGCATTTATAAACCGGAACTCCTCGTGTTTCGCGAAGGTTTATGGGAATTGAGATATGGAGAATGGTCGGCCGGCTAACGCACCTGTGACGTTGAAGGTGACTTCGTGCGAGGGTGAGTACTTGACCCCATCGACCTCGTTGCTGGCCACACACTGGACAGTCATCGTACGTCCAAGCCACTCCGGCTGAACGACCAACGAGCGCCAGCTATCACCAGACCGTGTCTCTTTGACCAGGGCGGCAGGGCCCAGAGTGACCTCGGGAGGGGGGTTGCCGCGAGCCGTGCAGCGAAGTACCTCGCCAACCGCCAGCGATGACTTGTTGGGAGCGAACCTCACGTCCATCGCGCCGTCTGTACACAATAACACACGCAGAACGATATCTAATCATACAAAAATAAAATAATAAGCTATATACGTCTTTATTCATTACCAACGGTAGTTCCGGCGTTGCCAAAATTTAGTGAAAAAAGGCACAAAATTATTAAAAAACAAGAAATCTGAGCTAATGCTCATAAGACGCGCGAGAGCCCATGGCAGTTCCTGTTCGCAGGTAATCTTGGTCTGTCTCCATCCATTTCGTCGCAATTCACTCTTTTGCAGCCATAAATTGCCAAAAAACACTTAAAATTAATATTTTTGGGGTTCAAGGTCATTTAAGGTCATCGATGTTAACATTTCTAAAAAGCCTGTCGCCAGTGCTTGTTATGATAAACGGCATGTCTGTGCTTATCTGCAACCATTTTCACGCTAGACAAGCCAACAGCGGATAAGTAAACACTTTTAGAAGGGTACCCCTTTTTGACACCCGCGTGCGCAGACCTCTTTGAATCTAGAGGGTCCAATCTTAGACTGCTGAAATCTACATTCAATGCTGAAAATTTCATACGCAAGTTGTCTTGGTCTATCTTCAGCCATTTCGCCGCAATTCACTCTTGAAATCCGTGTCGCAGCCCAAAATCGCGAAAAATTCACTAAAACCCCTTATTATGGGTGTTCAAGGACAGACGTACAGAAGGACAGAATTACCGTAGCTAAAAAGCGCTATTGCTAGCTAGCTACACTGTAGCTCTCGTGCGTAATAATTTGAGGGCGACGCGCAAAAAATGACTGTTTATTGCATATTGCAGCAACATGTTGCGCCGAATACGCTAAACTGTTTTTAGCCGAGCGTACTTAAGTAACGGTCGAGTTTATGGTACGGTTGTCGTCTGTCTGTCGTCTGTCTGTCCGTCGTCGTCCGTAACAAATGTATTGTGGCTAAGCATTAGGTCGTAAAGGAAAAAGTTTTACAAGAGTAATTAGCCATTTGTCTTAGGCCTGGGCATGCAAAATTTCAGCGATCTAGTGCAAGCGAAACATTTTCAAATTCGGGGTTAAACGGAAAAGGTAAAAATGTGCGTTTTTCAACGGAAAACTGGCCATATCTCGGAAACAGTGAGAGATAAGCCAAATGTTACTATTAGTCACTAATAAGAAATGGCATACGCCCTTTCCGATGACAAAAAATCATCGACGTTGGATGACCTTGAACGTCACTGACAACCAATACGATCGGCTATCTAGCGAGCGATAGCTCTGCCTCTTGCTTTTCACTGGACAAGCAACCGTTTTGGAGTGTATACGAGATGACAGCATCACAATAAAACAAAAACGAACTGAACAAATTAATCCACACATTTATGTGTTGGTCTACTTTATCCGGCGAAGACGAACAAAGACTTTTCTATTAATCTAATGCGTTCGGCAGCAGGGGAATAAATAGCCGATAAATTGTGCGCAATCAATGGCGTAAATTACCGCAGACGCTGCAGCCCAATGTTCAGTCACCAAGCTCTGCAGTCGTTTCATTCGACTGAACACAATAGAATACTCTCACGGCAATGCACCTATGGAATACCTCTCTGATAAACCCCCCACACACGACAAAATCCCCTTTAAAACCCCTTTTTCTCTCCGCTATATTTCCGTACATACTGCGTGCTAACAAAACTTTTCTATCGATGTTTTTCTTCAGGAATCTAATCTACATTCATGCCTTTCAGCAGCTGATTGAACGAAGAATTTGTCTTTAAATTATTAACTTACGCACAAACTCAAAAAGAAGCATTTTATTTATCAGCAAAGTAGTTACATATTTGACTTTTTTCGTAATTCAGTGACAGCAAACAAACAAAGAAACAAAGACTCGAGAAGCGAAAACAAAGCTACGTATAAAGACAGTCAGACCATATCGTTCTATTCAATTCTGTCTAAGCTAGAAACTGCGCCACATATAAAATTGCCACAATCCACGAACTTTAGTTGGAAATTACACAATGCTACTGCTGATACATGTAAGCCTCGGGGTAAAGGGCTTTCTTACTCATAGGGATACACTGTCGAGAGCCTTGTGGGTTTTATTTGTCGGATTGAACATCGCAGGAGGAGAACGACCCCAGCAGAAGAGACGAGCTGGCGGGTCAATGTCAATTTGGTCAAGTCGCGGCCGTGCGACGGCATTCTAATGTCGACTCTAGTCGGTCCTAGTCCTAGGCGCTCGATGGCTCGCTCAGTCCAGTCGCGCGACCATCTGCACGTCAATTTCCTAACGGCGCGCGCAAGTCACTACAGATAGTTATCGGTCCGATCTGCAGCCATCTGGCATCGACGTACCATAGACGCGGAGCGCCGCTCAAAGACGATCAGAATGATACCGCAAGGCGCCGATTGTACGAAACTTTGCGGTTGCTTTTACTCGCCCACAGAGTAGGACGGTAGAACTATGCTATGTGTAGCCTACAACGGATCGTAACGGCGACTTCGCCCATTACATTTCCCGAAAAAAACATTATAACACTATCAATGAACAGGAACGAAAAAGAAAACGGAAGGCTTATGAAAGAAAAATAGGCTACTATTTGTCGCTTTTTGAAGAAATCTTGAATACACCACTGGACAAAACTCAGACAAAGATGAACTTAACAAAACTATCACGATCTTCAACTCATTTCATCTCTCCGGGGCAAGTGCAACAAGCACATGATTGCCTAGATTAAGGCGGAAGGGTTTACCTGTGTCGCGTGGCATGCAGGTAAGACTGTCTAATCCCAAATGGCGGGAGATGCTCCGTCGATCTGAAATGAATTTCCTATAAGAGCAGCCTTAAACCTTTATCTTTCTATTAGACGGTGCCCAGATGCAGTACTACAACTTGCATGCCATTATGTTTTATGTAGTTTGAATCAGCGTCATCACACATAAGCTTAGCCTACCACTTGTACGTAAGTTTCACGTTATTACACGTTAGCATCGCCTAAATGACTCGTAAGCACAGTGGCTTTTATCTCCCCAAATCTGGATACGAAATTGGGCGCAAGTTCATCCAACTTTCAAGCTTATGACCCCCACTTTTGGGCTCAAGCCCCCACCCCTTCGGGCTTCTTGTTATGGATGTTGACTGCCCAGTGAAAAATAAAAAAGGAAGTTTTGATCTACACCTTGAACCAAACTTATCCCCCTATTTTTCACGAGGTATAGAAATAGAAGCCCCTGCGTAAGCGTTCTATCCTAGGCAACTTGAGTGTCGCCAGTACATCACAAAGCGAGTGGTAGGCCTATTCATCAGCGCTTGATTGCGACTGACTGGTCGACCGGCTACACAGTCTCTGTCCGTGGCGCAGATTAATGCATTGTGAACTCGACTCGCAGACATCACAGCTACAATCCGCGCCACGCAGCACTGCAGTCCAGCAGACACACGACCGACGCTCAGCTCAGATGCTGCTGCTGCTGCTGCTCACTGGGGCGTGGCCAGTTTCCATGGTAACCAAAACACCAAATTCGTCCACTGTTTACGTATTTCTCACCGAATGGCTTTGAAAATTTTGGTAAAAATTTCAGCATCGGTTAAATTCCTAATTTATTAAGCACTTCAAATTCGGCAAATTTGAAACGACATAGTATTATATCATTATTTCGCCGCAAAATGGCAGTACAAAAAACCCCAACTAACTTAGCTAAACTTGATCAAAAAAAGAATATGTTAAAAACATGAAGTAAATGTCGCCACGATGTCATCTCTTTCCATTCTGTTTCGGCAGTTCTAAGAACAGACTACTCAGAAAGTTCTGGCTGTTACTTGAACTCGCCAAGGATTTATGCTTTTTTCACAACTCGAAATGGATAAAACATCAAACGTAGTCAAACATTAATTCGCTGACAACATCCTTAGATTTGAACCAAATGGTGTATTGTCAATTCATCAGCGATGCCAATGCCATCTTCTTTGTCAGAAAGTTATTGAATCATTTTTCGCCAAGTCTGCGCGTCAACATTCTGACTTATGGGGTGTTTACACGATCCAGCAAACGTCCAGCACCGGTTGCTGGAAGTTTGCTGGATTGTGTAAACACCTCATTAGTCAAAGGTATACAGTAAAACGCCATTCTATCGACGTCTTTCTGCTGCCGGACTGACCTCCGGCTTTCTTTCAATCAAATTACCCTTCCTTCAAGACAATACAATCAAGTGAATAAACGACAGATTAAAGACCTAACACATTGGCACGACATAACAGTGCAGACACTTGGACTAAAATCATGACTGTGGCAATACATGCGAATGCAAAAAAACTCCGGACTAATTACATGCTGAATTATTGATGGCTGCCAAACGCATGGCGAAACGAAGAGCCGCTCGATTGCAGTGCAATTTGGTGGCTAATTCGCGCAAGCGACCGACAGACAGTTAGACCTATCCGTGCATTTAACGACGGCGCCGCGCTACACGACATTTTGCGATAAACCTCCGCAAAAAGTCTGCGACATGGCTTCTCTGTTTCTCAACTGTAACGGAATTACTCAAAGTAGTTGTGACTTAATTTTTACACTATTCTGCGATGAAGTAAATCTCAGGCAGAACACTAACTGACTTAAGGTTTAATTAATTTTTTTTCTTGGCAATGGGAGGGTTAAAATGATCTTGATCAGACACGGCATCTTTATCCACTAATCAAGTCTAAGCTCCATTAGTTCGATTTGTCCTACAGAGATGCTGATAGGATCTACCTTACAGCGCGCTGTAAAGCAAATCCACGACAAATGGACGTGCATGGAGTTTGAGCTTAATTCGCGGCTAAACTCATCGCGTCTGGTCAACATCAGCGAATGCGCGATGTGCGATGATTAGGCGAAGAGTTTGGTATAATCAGTAATAAGCAATCAATCAAACGCTGGCAGATTAACTATATTACGCACAGCACCGAGGAGTGTGGTTGGTCGGGGTTTAACGCCTAATCACGCGTGACGTCACGCTGCTGCTACACTGCTACAGCTGCTGCTGCTGCTGTCACATCCCAATTTTAACCCTTTGCTAGCGTTACCAACATACGAGCATTTTTCATCCATACACAATCCATTACAGAAGCAACAGTCCAGAATCGGCAAAGTGTTACCTAAATTATAGCAAATTCCGTCTACGCAAAACCTAAAACGTAATGTTCTTTCCATATAAAGCGGCGCTGATCTCCGTTTCCTAAGGCCCTCAGCCAGACACCAGTTTTTACACTGCGAGACCACGGATACGGGACTAGTGCATCGCGCGGTGTGCCTGTTTACGTCCCAGCTTTCGCTGGTATATGCTGCGCCTATCCCACAGAAGGATGGCCAGGCTGAGTCAACCTGGGGAATCATGTTTAATTTAAGATAAAAAAAAAGTTTTGATATAGCGCTATTGTCACGCGTGTAAAATTCCAAACAAAAAGCAAAAAAACTGCTTTCACAAAATAAAGATATACTGTAGACTGTAGACATATTATATGCATAGGTGAATGAAAATCCTGTCACTCGGTCGTAGCTCCAAGATTTTTCAAAATTTGCCAAAAAATTGCCCTAAAACGTTTATGAATTAAACAGCTTAATTGGCTGCAAACATCTCTTTGGCTTTAAATTACCAAAAAGATTTAGTATCTGCCTTGAGAGATTTGGAGAAAGCCTAGAACCCCGGTGCCTGGAAAAACGTCCCGCCAACGCCTTTTCATAGCACTTGCTAGTCAGTCTGGACTCTGGAATAATGTCTTTTGATCTTCAGCTTCAGAAAGCCTGAAAAACATTTGCCAACGGTGTTGAGAACAAACTAACGCTGGCACTAATTTGCTATTCTATAGCCAGTGATCGAATATAGTGACCATAGTGACCAATGACTAGCCACGAATGACCAAGCTTATGTCGCACCGCTGCAGGCCACGTAACTGACCACCACCTGCTGTGATCTGTGCACCACTTACCTTCTGACCGGATGTGACACTTCAGGGGTAATAACGCCAATTCATCGTTGAAATTCAGTAATTTTGGTATTTACGATCGCTGCGGGTGTTTTAACAGCATTTAGCACTTTGTCTGTTTCCGGCACGAAATCAAACGAAAAATCAACGAAATAGAAATAATGACCAGAAGCAAGCACCAAAGACAGTATTTTACAGTTTGTTGCCCGCCAGTAAGTAAACAATATTATAGGTCTATTGGCAAAAAAATCCGCAATGCGCATGAAAATAATTTATATCCTTATCCATTTTCTGTTGACTTTGACTTGATACATCCAAAACGTCCCACTTTAGTTCCGCACCATTTGGTCTCAATCACAGTCTGGCGACCGCTTGTCCTCCGGACACAGAGGTGCACACCAGTTACTAATTAACACGAAATTCGCCTTCAAGCGACAATATTCACAATATTATTCATCTCTTTACATGACGTGCGTAATTGCCAGCCGTGCTATACTGGCGGCAAAGTTACATTAGCGAATTGCGACATAATATCGCCGTGTGTGGTCTTTGCCTATAAGTGCTTTACCACACGTAAACTACGAGACTTTTTATGGTTTGACTTCCGTCCAGTTACTTTTTATTCAACTTGATTGGTCACGATACATAGCAAGTATACAATAACACAATTAGACAGAAAGGTGAGATAAAAACGGTATATAAAAAGTAAATGATAAATACATGACGCATCATTATCAAACACAGGAAATGTATAGTGCAACAGTCCAGGATTTAGTCCACTTTAAAGCAACTTGTGGCTAAGGGATTGGACCAGAAACCCCTCCAAAAACCATAAATATTAGGGGCAAATTAAGCTACCAAAAACGCAAAAGCCACCAAAAACCTACTACAACTTAATCCAATGTTAGTTTCTTGTTCCAGTATTAATGAAATATTTTATTACACTAAGGTTTTTAAAAGTTTATCCCTGCGACTTTTCAAATTTTTGGATATTTACTTTATGTGCACAGCATCGAACAGCGCTCGTTCTAATAATTTAAAAAAAACCATGAGATCTTATAACCCACCAAGTTCTGCTTCTCAAAAACATGTGTTAAACCCAATAACTTGATAGACAGTAAACCCTACCGGGTTAGGCATTTTAAAACGTGTTTTCTAAACTATGGCCTGTACACCGATAAACCTCCAGAGACCTTGACCAACTACAAGCCAAAACGATAAATTGTTCTGTATTTCCAGACCACTAGAAAAAAAGCCGAAATCGGATCATTCACTTAATTCGCTGTAATCGCATTTGAAAGCCACGTCACTACTGTAGGCCTACTAGTCAGCTGAGCTGCCAAGAATGATGAATGAGTCTTTGATAAGGCACTGGGGCACTGAGTCAGTATAGTGACCTGCTCCTATAGTTTGTTATTTCTCGTGTTCGTATCTGACTCGTGCACGTCTTGTCTTATCGTATAAATGCTTGCGACCTCATGCCGCATTGCTCTGCATGGAACGAATCGCGCATGCAAAGAAAGCACTGTTGGACAGTCACCACTTTAACACGTAAGACCGTTTAGTGCATGTTAAACCACTATCTGTACTCTGTAGTAGTATAACTGAGTGCTAAATGAACCAGACAGTGGCTTAACCGTCACATATTCTACGCTGGTCGACAGTCGGTCATGTGACCCATACGCTGTCGTTCGTTTGGTCACGCTTGATTGCACCCGCGGGTTCCCACCGCAGACAGTACGGTAGACAGTACGGGTGTTTAGTTTAATCAAAATTTTGAAAAACGCAACAAAATTTGCAGAGCTTCATTTTTTGCCGGATGATCTAAGTGGCGAGTATTAAATTCAGTGTTATGTCGCGCAAAATTGTTACTCGCAAATTGTTCGCTCGAATAAATCTGACTAATTCAGCCAGCACTTAGTTAAGTTTTCAGAAAAGTCTCGTCTGTCCGACGTGCTGAAGAGATGGGCTTTTAACCCTGTTCTTCATTGGTATCGACGATCCACAAAGCCCTGAATCAAGCGAACGAAATGAACCGCACGAAATGGAACTCATTTCGGGAATGGCTTACTTTGGTAACTAAACTGAACTGAACTGAAGTTAGTTTCGTTTAATATACAGACTGTATAATACCTGTAAGTCGTCGATGGCGGCTGCTGCTGCACACTCATTATTTTATGACTTTGTTCGTTACGTTATAGGGTGTTTACACAATCCAGCAAACTTCCAGCATTAGCACGTGTATTTTGAATACATTTGCTGGAAGTTTGCTGGACGTTTGCTGGATCGTGTAAACACCCCATTATTTTACCTTCACCAAAATGTCCAAAATGCCCATAATTTCACACCAATTGAAACACATCTCGAGTCGGTTTATAACACGCACGTCCCAGGTAGAACACACAGTCAATCACGGTCTAGAGTATATTATGCCTAGTTACACTCGCACAATACACTCTAGACCGTGATAAAACGTATACAATAATATGCAATGACTGTACTATTTGAGTTTAAATGAGATAGGAAAAAAGGCTTTACACATATTTCTGCGAATCAATCAGCATAAACATCGATCATTACAGAGCATCACCAGTCAATGATAATTCTCGAACGCAGCCATCAGTGGGGTAGCCAGAAATGTGAATTGGGGGCTTGTCTCCCTTCTTCTCCTTAACCTTCCCCCATTTTCCCCTCCCCTTTCTTTCCCTCCCCTTTCTCCTTTTACCCTACGGTCCCTACCTCTTCCTTTCCTCTATCCCTCTTTCCCTTCGCTCCCTTCCTTTAGAAGTAGGACCCCAAAAATCCAACTAGGGTCTGGCGGAGAGCTGTAAGCACCCCCAGCGGGGCCTGGTGCACAGCCCCAGCGGAAATCGAATTTGGTGCAATATATGTTTAAAATGTGAGATCTAACGGCAACAATTTTAATTATTTTCCTCAGAAACAACTGACCAAATTGGCACATTTACTACAGCTTAAACGTATGCCTGTCTTGTTTGTAGGATTTTTTTTTTTGGGGGGGGAAGACCCCGGCCTCTGTCCCTTCCCTACTGGCAGCCATCACCATGATTGACGGCTGCACAGAAAACTTCTTCTGTCTCATTCATTCCTTGGCATCCGCATATCGCACGTTATATCTTCATGAATATTCAACGGCAGGTGCGCTGGGCGGCAATTATTCAAGATGTATTCATGAGACGCGTGACTGCAGATTGAGTTGCGCCAGAGACGGAGCATTAGGTGCATGTTCTCGGGTCACTCGCAATAAATCAACGACAAATTTATCCCACTGCACTGACGATACAAGGAAGGAAGACAGAAATGCTGCCGCTGGATAAATGCATCGGTATGCATCTCACGAAACCATTTAGACATGTACAGCATAATTATCTGTGACATCGCCGGTCGACGTTCTATTTAGGCTAATTATGCAGTGAATTCAGGTCATTTTAGTTACGTCTGCAGTGCTACGCAATTCGCACAAGACCAGCAATACGCCTACGGGTTTTCTGCGAGTTTGCACCTGCAGTGACGTATGAAACAAGACTGTTTTCGAAAACCAAGACCAAGTCCACGACTTCTCGTACAGCAACAAATGTTTCAACGTAGGCCTATTAATGCAACTCCCACTGGCTGATTAACAGTTATTGTCAAAACATATAATTAGTGACAAAATGCAATGCGTGCGTACTACTCGATGCCAGTTATTGACTCCATAACTATGCTGTCGAAATATTCAATTGTACCACTATTACTGGCAAAAGGTCTTGACATTTTCAAGACTTATTTCTCAAATTGTCATAACCGAAACCAAGACCTCGGTGTCGAGGACTACGTCATTTACTGGCGCCACCCTTATGCCGCGTTTACACGAAGAAGGTGGCTCTATACGAGCGCACGACGAGCACACGTAGTGCGCTTGTAGAGCCAGCATCCTCGTGTAAACAAGGTATTACAGAGTAGTACCCACTTTGCGCATGCGCAGAATAACACGCTGCGGTCAAGTCGAGCGCGATGCACAGACGTAAACGCTAGTAGAACCAAGAGACGTACATTTCCCTCCTGGGCCTGTCAATCGGACAATTCCTTCGCCCGGACGTTTCCCCCTGCTTTTTCCAGTGCCTAGGATGTTCTCCCCTAAGCCAGCAACAACATCAGAATCATCGCCAAGCCTGAACAGAAATTCCTCGATCCTCAAGTAACAGTATGGGATGGAAAAACGTTCAGGGGGAACATGTCCGGGTGGGAGAAATGTCCTAAATCTGTAGAACCCATGCTAGCAGGCTCACGCCGGATGATTACCGATCACTCAATCGATCCGTCGACAGACAGCTAATCGATAACAACATGATACTGGATCCATCGGCACTGCACCAAACCGTAGAGTTATGATAGTACGACTGACCGAGTAAGCGAAAGAACGTGCAGTCAATACCAAAGTCTTCGCGGCGCAAATTAGTCGATTAAACCGCGTCATGCATGTGAGTGATAGTTGCCATCAGATGAGCTTATTTTTGTACAATGGCAAGAACAAAAAAGAACAAACGATTAAACAAGAAAAAAAATAAATACAGCGAGCAAGTTATAATGAAAAAATGACAGAATCTTAATTTCTTTTAAAGTGTTGATTAATTTGCGTAAGAAACAGCGATGCTGGCAAACGAACGATGCAGATGCTAAAAGCACAACATAATCGTAAATTTGTTCCAAATCAGGGGCGTTAATTCCGGAAGCCGAAAAGACCCGGGAATCCATATCCAGACAAGCCATAGTCAGTGGCGGTTCTAGCTCGCAACATCTGGGGGCACGGCCCCATGGCGAGCGCGGCAAAGCCTCCAGCGAAGTTCAGGGGCAGAGCCTATAGTCAGGGGGACAGGGAGGCGAAGCCCCCTGAAGCTGAAGCACTTTTGGTTTTTGGACGTTCAATGAAAGCGGCAAATTTGCCCACTTTTTCTACAATTTAAAGCGGCAAAGAAATCAGATATTTGTGTTATCTTTGTAAAAAAATCATGGACGGTCACGAAACTGGGGAGAAGGTGGTGGAGCAAAACTGGAGGGCTGTCGGACCGGGCCTAAAATCGCCACTGGTCATAGTGTATAACTAAAGTAGCCAGAAAGAAATGTCCCAATCCTTTAACTAAAAATCGTATCAGAGAAAAGCATTAAAAAAAACAAAAAAATTGTCGCTTGCTTGCTATATAGGCCCTACAGCTTTTATTCACATATACGCTATTGTTCCAGCAAAAATATTCCACCAGACTAAACATATGCCAGAAATTACAAGTCATGAATTTGGCTAGTTGAGTCATCGTGCATTTATAACCTACATTAATGCTGAATCGTGGCATGAACTTCGAGCTATAAAACGAGTCTTATTACTGGATTAGAGGCTATAAAAGCTGACGGCATTTGACCTCATGCACTCAGCGTATATATGGCGCAGAAGTTTGACCAGCAAAACTGAAGTGGTTGTAATAAAGAATTATTGACAGACTGCAGCAACAATGCAAGTGAGATTGTAGAGTACAGGAGTAACACAGGTTTACTCCGTACAAAGGCAAATGCTAGTTAAACAAAGCAATCAGACCATTTCTGCAGCTGCTGCTGCAACTAAGTTTAATACGGAGAAATCAGCCGACATAATTTATTCAGGATGTGAGCTTAAGGCAAAAAAATCTACCCACACGAAACGAAACATGTCATTCCAATAATAATTGGGCTCCAAACCAGTATTCAATGCGAAGACTGCTCACGCCAGAGTCTGCTTTCGGTCTATCCAACCGAAATTTTGGGAAAAACCATGGCCTGCCTGCTATGCCACCTATGCACACCATCAGTACAAAATTTAGAGAGTTACGTCCCATCGTCCCCCATTAGGACCCCTATAGCGCCCGTAATGTTCTCTGGACTCACTCGAATGACACGCTTTCTTTCGACACCTTTCTTTTTCACACATTCAGCGTCCATTAACACATCAAAAGATGGCACGTCTGACACAGTCAGCACGCAGGCTTTATCAAGTCCATTACGTGTCCAGGTCTCACTCAGGTATAGCCCTGGAGGCAGGTGATAGCTGATATCTTGATCGTGTTTCATATCGCACACTACCTGCGGCTGCTGTTGGCTGCAGCAGCGACTTAACGGCACGTTCCACGAGCTATAATTCTGATCCCTGAACGTGATTCATTAGTTTGTCTTTAAGACTTCAAGTCTCCAACTGCCGAAGACAAAGAATGTGGTAAGCTGAACTTCTAAAGAAAGTGTGTAAAACAGGCCTAGGTCTACATTTTCCGGCGGCAGAAAAGTGAGTGCCTCTGAGAGATGTTTCTGGCTGAACTGTAAAACTCATAAGCCGAGGTGTGCGTGCGCTAAAACCATTTTCTTCAAACATATCTGTTGCCATTATCTTCTAAAACAATACCTAGAAATAAGCTAAAGCTACAGATATTCGTGTTGTTTGAGACGACTCGAGTAACTCATGCCACCATGCTGCATAAAACCATGGAAGGTCTGATATCGCGTGAATCCACACGTAATAGCTCGAGGGCTTAAGACAATCAAATGCGCAGCAAACGCGTTAACAGTTTACTCTCGACGGATTTGGCTTTGATCTTTTTAAGGTGAATAAATAAAGCCATAGATCAGCTTCCTGTGCATTATTATAGTTTCTATTCTGCTAGAAAGTTAACATTATATATTTAACCCATTATCAACCACTTTTTCTGTAAGTGAATGCTATACATAATTACGTAATTATTGTACATAGGCTATACACGGCTCAGATTGATGCAGAGACGCCGATCTCTGCTTTCAGTACAATTACTGTCATCTTCTTCAGGCGCTCTGCAATGGTAATAAATTTAATGAAAAGAACAGTGTGAAAGGTTACAATTAAACCACCAAGATTTACTATAGGCCTACATTCGTTGGTATGGGTGCCATGTCGTCCAAGATTAACACCAGCCATCAATCGTTTCACGGCACGAGCAAGTTCTTCTCACGATGCCTCAAAAATCTCTCAATGTTACTCCCCCTACCGAAGTATTCTTCTAACTACCCCACCCGTTGGTCATAGTCCACGATGGGCGCTCCTGCATCTGAACACTGTGACCGCAAACGACGCAATAGAACTGTTATCGTCTCGACGGCCACGTCTGGTTTCCGTCACCCCATGCAGAGGCAGTCTGCAGTCTGGTCCACGTCAGTTACAAGTTCTTGAATTATTATCGCCCGCCTGGAAGAAGGTCAGGCCTCCCACCGACCTTTGTCCGAACTGAACTGAAGTGAATGAATTTACTCATGCCATGCACGTTACTCGGTGGCGAGTCGCTCCGTGCCTCCATGCACACGATCATCAGTTCTCCGTATTGTGCCGGGCCGAGATTTCTAATCAACAATGAATGTGACTAATCTCCAGACTACCCACGCCCCTTCAGGTTTATACGTCCAGATAGACTCGGTACCGAAGAAAGACCTGGCTGCCCCTATTACGACATTTAACCCCTCCCCTTCGGACGCCTTCTGACTTGACGTTTTACCCGCCAATGAAAGTGTTATGTTTAATTTGCTAAAACTTAGGCCTAATTTGTAATGTCGACGTCTGTTTGCATTTCCAAATCATTCACCAGCAAACTGAAAAAGCACACTGTGTTTTCGAAAAGGCCGGGAAAGATGTCCATTGGGAATATGTTCGTCTCAGGTGCGTCATTTAGGGAGGGCTGGAGGGGTCTACGAATCCCCCACCCCCGAAGGATTTATGATTTTAAATTTTTCCCTGTAAATCGTGCCTTTGAAACTCTGTTACTGCTGCAAAAACAATAGATTACATAGACTGAGACCCACCCAAATATTACCGAGATCCCCCTTCCCAATGATTTACTGAAAAATGACGCCACTGTTTCGTCTCACCTATAGCATAGCAACTAGAAGAATCAAATGCTCGCTCTCAGCTGTGTATATGCCAGCGTCATGTGAACTTCTAGCCTTTTATATCCTCTAGTCCTGTAGTATTCATACAAAAAGCCGATCATTATCACTCTCGTTACCTGGCTCACATAAAATACACTGCACTGCTACCAGCTCCAATCTTCCGTACCGTGCATGCTGCATGGCAATCGTCTGAATCAATGTACTGTATTACACTCTGGCAAGAAATGCGCGTCTTCAAGGCACGCAGACGAACACTACAGGTACAAGATTCTGTATAACGAGACCAAGCATCTTGCTGTTTCGGCGATATATAATTAAGCTGTCAAAAATAGCCTGACAAGCGTCAATTGATATGCCAACAACGTCATTGTCAGGCAGATGGTCACAGACTGTAGGGTATATATGCTGCTGTTGTCCACATGCAGTGAATACTGTCCGTCTGAGAACAATGTCAGCGACGTTTCAGTCGCGGGCTCCGGCAGCAATTATTAGCACATTCCTCGTTGGTCAGTTCCGTCTGACAGATTCTGAGTGTGTCGTCATCACAGTTCCGCGATCGGCTTGAGCAGGTCTGTTGCTGCTGTCAAAGAAGAGTCGTAACCGGCAACGTTGTTCTATTATAACTACTAGAGCTACGATTGCAGACGTGATAAAAGACCGCCGATGAGCTCCGCCACCTCACAATTCCTATTTTTACCACTGACTAAAACAATGGAAAGAGGGAGTTAAGACCGGGGGGGGAAGAATGTCCTACATCCATTGAGTTTCATCTCCATTTACTGATTGCTTATACAAAGGCACTGCACAAAAATGGCTTCAGAAAATGGTTTGTGCACTTTTTTGCTATTTCCCTGCAGAAAGCTGATGCATTAAATGCATACCCTTGAATGGATATACAACAGCCATGCTGTTGAATATAACATTTTCACTTCTGCCAGTAGATTTCGTGCATTTTTCTTTACATTAATTGCTGTTGCAGACGCGAAACCAGGGAACCGTCTTCTAGTTCTTCCAAGACAAATTCGCATTAAATTGAACACTGCATGAACAATTTAAGCGATTGCCAAACACATTTCTTCGGGTGTCGAGAAAACGACCGCATTGTGGCTTACTGCTCGGCCTATGTGTACTCTAGCACAAGTTATCTTACCCACCCACTAAACTCAACGGCGCAGAGGCCTAAAAAAGACAGTTCAAGCCCGTACACTCTCACAGTGCTTCGGCTACGGCGCCGCAGCTGGATAGACAAGGAAAAGAAATAACAATCTTTCTGCGCTAAGCCGCTGACTGGACTGCATGGTCAGTGCTGCAGTGGTCAGTGGAGGGAATGAATGACAGACTAATCAACTAACTGACCACTAAAGCCAACATTACGCTTTTCCGCCTGTCTAGATGCATCTTTCTTCTTCTTCTTCTCTCTCGCCGACTGCCGGGTACTTAGCCTCCACGACAGAAGAGATGTAATTTCGCCTGATTATATTATTTACTGGAGCCCTCTGTACTATAGTACGGTCCGCAATCAATACTGGCATGCGCGCACAGATGAAGTATCGTACGCGAGCATGCGCAGTGACGAGCGCCAACAGCTGGACACGTGACCCGAGAAATAGGTCGGGTTACCGAGTTACCGGGTTACTACTGGTTACTACTCATTGCAGTGGCGGCGATTTCTTCTAGACAGTGGGGGGGACGACATGGCTAAAAGTGGCAATTGTTGGGGGGATGCTTGCATTTGCGTCCCCCCAACCAAAATTTTTGGGGGGGACGC
>Ga0209367_1001691_pt1 | contig 27779 bp, 18 predicted proteins | sample WorMetLIZISLAND2_FD_187412 | JGI IMG/M metagenome (GOLD analysis project Ga0209367, IMG submission 187412) | Marine gutless worms symbiont microbial communities from Max Planck institute for Marine Microbiology, Germany - Olavius geniculatus... ...
GTCATAACTCCGGCTATGTATAAGATAAAGTCGTAATTTTTGGTTCCAGGGTATGGTTTTCGGGGTCGGCCAATTTAACGGTGTCATTTATATTTACCCCTGATCGACTCCCGTTGCCATGGCAACGAAATTTGGGACAAAATGAGCGATAACTCGGCCCCCTTAAAAGAAAACTGTACGCTGTTTGCACCTACCCCCTATTTTCGGACCCGCGCTATCCGATGATGTCATTTAAATTTTTCTCCCCCAACCCCCGTTGCCATGGCAACGAATTTTGGGACAAAATTGGCTATAACTCGACCCCCTTAAAAGAAAATTGCACGCTGTTTGCACATCAGACGGGTTGTTTTCAAGATCGGTTTATTTCGGTATGGGCAGTGTGCAATTATTCAAAAGCGCACATATGCACCCCCGCAAAAAACATACGTTAAGTATACGAAAAATCGTTATTATCTAGCAACAAAAACATTTCTACATTTTTAAACATTGCTATAATTAACTAATCCAGATTACTTCCAACGGCAATAAAACTGCAAATATTTATGTAAATTAACTGTTAAGTTTTCGGGCTGAGGTCCCCCAATTTCTTACTCAAGTTTTCCCCTCCATTTTTGGTCTTTTTTCTCTCTAGGGAGAAAGTTTTGTTAAGGGTGTAGATTGCCCAGTGAAAAATAGGGAGAAGTAAAAAATAGGGGGAAACTTTGATCTGAAACCTATTATCAAAACTCCCTCCTTATTTTTCACTGGGCGCAAGCTGCGCCCACCAGGTATGAGGATATAAGCCACTGTGGGCTCCCCCCAGCGGGGTCTGGGGCGCAGAGCCCAAGCCGAAATCGAATTTGATGCATTTTAGCTTTAAAAGATGAGCTCTAGTGATAACTATATTTTAATTATTTCCCCCCCCCCAAAAAAAAATAAACTGACCAAATTTCGTGCAGTTTAAACGCAGCTAGGCTGTTTTGTCTGGAGGATTGGGGGGCTGGGCCTTGTCTACGCCACTGTCGAAAAGTAAGCTTAGGCCTTAAGCCTACTATTTTAACGAATTTTTGTAGGCCCCTAATCCTGAAATCACGGAATCGAGATGTCGCCGGATTGCAAACACTAGTATGAACATGTAACATAGATGCAAACGTTTACTTCAAAATTGCCAGCGAGTGCTGAGAAAATGGCAAAGAACTTCATGCGATACTTTTTTTGCCGCACGCTGTATGGTAAACCGCTGTATATCAAACGTGCAAGAAATGGGAGTGTGCTGAAGCCGTTTTACCATTGGCTGGAGAGTAGGTGGCAAATTTGCATAAAAGACATCAATCGCGCCGCAGGGTGCTGCTGCTGCTGTTGTATCCTTCCGACGTCGTCTACGTCTGTATGAGTCACAGTTCCCTGCTTCCTGTGTTTACGGTTCCATGGCAAAAATGGTGTTTAGAAGATAGGAAGCTCGAAATTGACACTTCAAAAATAATGACGTTTATTTTCTGTGAATTTTAACACGACCTAGAATGCTAGTTGTCGTGTCTAATACAAAATACAGAGTAAAAGATACAAAATTCGCTTAGGCCATTGCTTACACAAGTAGCGCAAGACTGCATTTGGGCCGATGAAAACATTTGCAGTTAGTAACGAGTATTTTTATTCTAATAAATTAATAGCGTTGGACACACGTTAGGAAAACGTGTGCAGCAAATAGGAAATAAAATTATTTCGGCCGAGCAAAAACAGTTGAGGCTTTCCGGCGGACTCTTTGACAACGGTGCGCACGGACACTGTTGTTGTGTTCTCTGAATGGCTGCCTGTCTCTGTATCAAGTCGTGACTGTCGTGTATAGTGTGGCGTCATGGGCGGTTTGTAGTCTGCGAACGATGGAAGTTTAGTCGCACAAATGTCCCGATTTGACCGGGGTTATCGCCCGCCGCCGGAGCCCGCTTCAACGTGAATATGGCGCAGACAATCGCAGAGTCACGATGATAACAGAAGACAGCGCCATCAGGGAGTATGTCGTCCGTGCATTATTACCTCCGCCAAGGAGGTTATGTTTTTGCCAGAGTTTGTTTGTCTGTCTGTCTGTTAGCAAGATAACTCAAAAAGTTATGGACGGATCTTTGTGAAATTTTAGGGAATGTCGGGAATGGCAAAAACTACAAGTGATTCAATTTTGGCGGTGATCCGGAAGGAATCCTGGATTCTGGATCACTTTGAAATTTTTGTTAACATTGCGTTAAATGGGGCATAAGGGAAACCGCTGCCAAATCGAATGTGGTTACGCCACCTGGCGAACAACATGGCATTGGCGAAGGTCTGCGGTCTCTAGACTGCGTTCTAGTTTCTATACTAGAATTATGCTGAAAATGGGAATGGCCTGAGATCAGCTACTTAGTTCCTCGACCAAGAATTTAGGACCAACACACTATTTCAGACCCAAGCCATGGGTAGTTGTCAGTGCCAGGCTATTCTCAGTGTATGTCAGCCGCTAGATGATCCCAGTCGACAACAGTTTTGACAAAAATGGATTAATAGAGGGCCACGAATCTATTACATTTGTAAAAGTCTGATTACATGCCTGTAACTGATTGGCAGGAATGGTCTCGTTCTACATCGGCTGGAGCTGACTGACATCGAGTGTGTTGTTGTGTTGCAGAGATGACTGTCTGGTGCGAGTAAAGGCACAGGTGATGACACGTGATGAGAGCACGGGAGGATGGGTTCCACTCGGTCGTGGTGGGATGAGCATTGTCGGCCTTCGTCGCCTGATCACAATGACCGGTGAAGATGTAACAACGGAGTACCGGCTTCACGGCCAGCGCATAGCTGATCAATCGGTATGATAATCTGACTGACTACTTTTGTGCTTACTGCCGTCAGTAAAAACTGCATAGAATGACTGGATGGATTTATGCTGTATATAAGTAAGTAAGCAAGATATAGATAACAGACAGCTGACAATGTTGCATTTTTTGTAGAATCACATGGAACTTTGTGAGCTCCATGCATTATCTACAAAAGTATTGTTATTACATTCTTTTTCAGCCTTTGGTAGGCTGACTCAGTTTAAGGGATGCTTCTGTGAAGCAGGGCAAAACAGTGTACATAGCCATTATTGGTCTTTATTTTTTTCACTGGCATGGCATTTTCACTGCCCAGTCAAGCCATCCTTCAGTGCCTTGATGCTGTTTTATGGGTGGCAGAAAGGTTGTCCGATTTTTAAGATTATTGGTATAATCGACATAACTCTGTTTAATGGTCCAGTTAAACACAAAGTGAGGAAGAAAATTTATACAGCACACAATGTCGGCACAATGTTGTTTTGCACCAATAAGTGATTTCGTAAACACGTGACACCATTTTCGGAAGTAGGTCAAGTGAAGTAAACAAAGCAGGGGGCGTGGCAGGTACACGTTATTGCTAGGCATTTATGCAGGTTTTGGGCAGTTAATGTTTGTATACGAAGTTGAAGGAAGTTGTATACATTTATGTGTGTATGAAAGCAACACGTACAGTTGAAAATAGTTCTCAGAACACACTTTACACAACCTGTGGATAAATTGGCCAGTTAAACACAAACTGAACTTGATCAGTATTGTTTATGTACTTTTGTACCATGCTTTTGTATGATAATTTTGCTGTCAGGTGGTTCTCAACTGCCTGCTGAAGAAGGATCTGCAGTACACAAAGGCAAATCCGACATTTCATCACTGGTGGACTGGTAACAAGCGGTTTGGTTTGACCTTCCAGAGTTCAGCTGATGCTCGAGTTCTGGAACGAAGTGTCTGCAAAGCAATGGAAGCCATCCTCAGTATGTTTTTTCCAGGGGTTTTCTTTCCTTTTTTATCTTCTTCATTCCCAGCCACTTTTGTTTTCTTTTTTGAATGTGGTAATGTAATATTTTTGTCTCAAGATTGCCTGCTTTTCATTTTGCTCCATGTTTAAACTGTTTTCTTGAGATGGAATTTGAACTATGTTCTGAATATTTAGGCCCAATTCTCATGCTGTTCTCATTGAGTTTGAATTTTCACATCATTGGTTCGTGTTTATTTCTAGTTTGTTTCACATTCATGTGTCATATCATTCATACTAATTACTGTAAAATTTGATAAATATTTGGGCATGAAATGCTGCAATATAGGTGCAAGCATAAACGGTTCATGTGCATAAAATGTTACATAACCTTGTGATGCTTGTAACTAACAGTTAGCCAGAGATGGGCAGCAAACAGGACGGAATACTGTTTCAGTATTGTCCCTTTAATTGTGCTGTTTACTACCATTTACTGTTGTATATTTTGTAATTGTGTATTTTGTGTGTGTGCTCTGCTGTTTCAGCACCTCCAAGCTGCTCTGGAATTGATGCGCAGATTACTGATGACGAGGTCTTTATGGTAAGTAGTGACACTATACAGGGCTGTTTTCCGGGGGTCTAATTCACAAAACTCTAGGTCATTCCTAGGCAAAACCTACACGTACAGTCTAATGTAGGAATAGCCTAGGAAGAAAATGCATTTTTGACCTAGGAAAAACTAGGACTAACTTATGCAAAAAGATCTATGGTAGTTCCTGGGGTTATTTAAGAAAGAACCTAGGCTGAATTTAAGAAGAACCAAGGAAGATATTATGAAAATTTTTGGAAAGTGGTGTAAATTAGGCCCCAGTCTTAACCAGTTGGCCAACTTAGCTCATTAATATTCACATGTCTGTGCCTGGTGAGTGAAATGTAAACTGGTAAACAGTTAACATAATAGTTAACGAAAAGAACGAAAAACTGGCTCTAAGTCTGCATGCACAGGCTCGTTGTGTATGAAGCTGTGCAATATGTATGATTTGGTGTAACTGTTTTTAGTAGTTTAGCCAGTAGTTATAAGTATGTTTTTTTATAACTGTGATGGGAAGTGTTTATCTATTGAAATGGATGAGGTAGTGCTTCATAAGAAAGTTATATGTCTTTTTTTGAGAGTGCACCTTTCTTAGAAAATTCTTGAAACTACTGAGTATGGCCATCTTATGTTATAACTGCTGTTTTATTAGTCTTGATGAATGTAGGCGCTGAATTTGCCGATGGGGAAGGATGACTGTTGGTCACAATCGGTCAGCACCAGCTCAACAGAAACTAGCTCGCCGTCGGTGCTGCTGTCACCCTCAGATGTGATAGAAGGTGGTACAGTGTCAGGCTCTACTGAGCATGGAGGTCGAGGTGGCAGGCTGTCTCTACCACGAGCACCCTTACTGCACCAGTCAACGGTTGGGTCATCAGCCGATGATGAGGATGGTGACGATGTTGGAGTTGAGCATCGACACCACTCGTTCCAGCTGGCATCGACGTTGGTTGGTGTGAGTGGCGTTGGTGACGTGGTTGACCACATCGAGATGGTTGACTACTCGTACGTGAAGCTGGCCAAGACATGCACCACTCCGAAGCATGAGTATACGTACCCGGTGGTCGACAGCCCGTCGACGCCACCATTGCGCGCCACCGCTGAGCCGTCGGGGTCTATGGAGAGCAGCAGTCATCCCAGCTGCTTAGTTGACTGTGTGTCGTCATCGCCGCTGGCTGTTCTGCTGCCTATGAGAAAGCCACGGTCGCGCAGTGTCACAAGGGACCTGTTTCGTCGCAGTACCACGCTGTCAAGTGAGCGTCCTCTGGTGTCATCGGCTGGAATGAGGTCACGCTGTGTCCACTGCCATGAGATGTTCTCCCGGGATAACAACCAGCCAGGGTCGTGCATGGATGCGCCGGACCCCGCACAGCGAGTGATCGACCGGGTGTCCTGTCTGTGCTGTGCTCGAGCTGTCATCTACCACTGTGATGGTGGTGGGTCGGCTGACGACTGGCACAAAGAGGATGAGCCGTGCACCGGCTGTGATCCGTCGGCACCCGGCTGCTGTCGACGCTGGACGTTGCTGGCCGCGCTGGCTCTCGTTGTACCGTGCCTGTGGTGCTACCTGCCACTCAATGCTTGCCACCGCGGTGTCCGCTGGTGTGGTCACTGCGGCGGTCGACACAAAGCAGCGTAGTTCCACTGGCCACAAACAGACAGACACACCGGAGCATCTGTCCCTCATAACTCCTTGCAGCAAGTTCCTTCCCCTCAGTCTCCGCTCATTTGTTTTTTCCCGGTATTTTTTGGAATCCCTTTTCACTAAATCCAGCCGTGTGGTCTGAAGTAATATTTTTACATATGACAATGCACAATTCAGAATGAAGCAATTTGGATTAAAAACTCCTGCGCCGGTATGCATAACAACGTTGTAGATTAGTTTGGATGTAGGGTCTATGTCGCGACTAACTACTTCCAAACTAGCAAGTTACGTCTGACAGCATGCAAAACGCTGTCATAGCGGGCGACTAACTACTACTGACGTAGTTGATGTTGGGTAGTTTGACTCTGGAATTTCCTGGCTAAACGCACTCTGCCTCGGCCAGCCTGCAGCTAAAAATAGATATGGCCTGACTTGTCATCTGCTGCAGTCTTGGGCGTGCTCGAGCCTAGTTACAGCTCCATGGGCTAAGTAAGAATGCGCGATGCGAATAAATGAAATTTATCGAACAGTAAAAGTTTTATTCAACAACTTCAATTAGTTTCAGTAGTGTAATTGACTTGCCAGAAGTCCTTTATGATGCATGATGTGATTGCAGCTTCTCCTTAGCGACGTTAGTTTACATTGACAATGACCGACTAAAAATTTACGACAGGTCGCTAGAGCGACTAGCGTTAGTTTGGACGTAGGCATCTGACTAGTGCTACGACATCGTTATGCTTACTGACTTAGCACTACGTCCGACGTAAATCGATTTTAGTTTGGAAGTTAAGTTACGACGTTGTTATGCATATGGCCCCTGGGCTGATGTTTGAGTAAAGCCAGTCTACCGCCAGGATTGATTCGAGGCATTTGTGAGCCTGAAAATGCATTTGGAAAATTTGAAGTGAGCTACTGAAAAAGTTGATATAAGCTTAAAACTCCGGTAAGCTTACTAAATTATACTCCCTTACTCGTGTCTTGAATGACTGGAAACCTTCCCCATTACGATGGAACATTTGCTCCAAGGTTTATGTGGGGCAGATCCCCTGACTAGACTGACACGTTACCAATGCATCTCTTCTGCCAGCCAGCTATTGCACACGAAACGATCTCAGGTCTTAATTGTTTGTAAATTGTGTCGAGAAATTACAGTGGTCTTGAATGTAATGTGATTCTGTGGTGGTGTGTATGCACTACGCACCAAACAGTGTATTTGATGGACAGATGGCACTACGTAGTTGAATACTACGTGATAACTCTGAAATCTTACTGTCTAGCAGAATTTTTTTGTAGCATTTGTGCATTTGCACGTGGTGATAGGCTGTCTTTGTTTGAGTTATCACGTGATTCTATGTGGTATTAGTGAACAGTTTCGGTTGTTATAGCTGGCTTGTTGTTAAATATTTTAATGTTAAAGCTTGTGGGAAATAGTCATCAGAACTTGAACTGTGTGTGCTTTTCGTTACTGTCATTGTTGTTAGGGATATTTGATTGAAAAGTCAGTGTTTTCTGCTTGAATTGGTGATTGCAAAGTCTAGAAGTTCAGTTACCAGGGAAAGCACAAACCTCTGTGGAGTTGATTCTTTTGTTATAATGTTGCCATCTAGCATATAAACTATAGTATTGCAGATCTGCTGAAAATACGTCAATTCATAGGTGTAGCCAGGGGAGGGGAGTGCAGAGGTGCTTGTGCACCCCCGAAAGCTCAAGAAATATCCCATATTGTGCGGTAAAATTACATTTTCAGGGTTTTTTTATGACCAACATGTGTGCAGCCAGGGCTCCACCCCTATCCTGCCGGAGGAGCTTACAGCTCTGTCTCTTAATTGGTGGGTAGGGGCTCACTGCCCCTTCTCATGAGTCCCCACTCTCGGTCTTCAGCCTCAATTTTTGGCACTTCAGGCCTCAAACCACCCCTCCAAGTCCAAACTTCAACTTCTGGCTATGCATGTGAATTAAGTAGGTGAGTAGGTAATTGGTGCAAAGTAGGGGAGAATTCATCATACTCTCCCCTAACAAACTACCGGTAGTTCCTTCAGACCCACAATAAGCATGCAGGTTTCACTGTCGCATTGAATTCGTGCATATCTGCAAAAAATGGCATGCACAACAAACGTATTACTGTAACTCTGCAGAATTTCCCATTTTTGGCACAATTTGGGTTCTAGCAGATTTATGTTGCTGTGATTATTACATGTGCATGAGAGAAAGGTGAAATTTTTCGTTCACAGTTGTTAACGAATAACCCACAGTGGAGTATAAATGAAGCTTGAAAAATTTTGATTTCATATGTAGCTTGAGCTGCCCGAAATGTCTCGTTATTGCGGATATTCTGTGGCCGTGATAGTGTGCGAGTGTACTTTCATTTGTGTGATTATTTGACTGTGAACATGTTTTATTTATTTTCGTGATATCTCAATTTATTCATTTTGTTATTTATATTTTGCTGTATGTGCATTTGTTGAGTGGTAAAATGTCCTAATGGGATATGTGCACATGATGTCTATTGTATTGTATTACAACTTTTTGTCGTCGTCACTGCTATTTTTTGCCGTTATCAGTTTTTACATGCGATTATGAAATAAAGCTGGTTGCAGCAATAGTGGAAATGCAGTAGTTTGTTGTACTTAAGAGTATGTACTCATCGTGAGTCTTTTCTTATAATTTCCATTGATGCATCCAGGAGGTCTTGTTCTTGTTCAAGGCGTCTAAAGTAGTGATGATTCGATATATCGAAAATATAGATATATTGCTTTCGATATCGATATATCGTATTGTCGAAAAAATATTGAATTTTCCGATATATCACGATATCTTTTATATATTACGATATTTCCAATATATCGTGATATTTTACGCCAAAAGTTTATATTTTTATTATTGTATTGCCAAAATAACGAGAATAAATGGAGAAAACGACAAACTAACTAAAGCAAACTAACTATGTGTCGTAATTTAAAGACATTTGCGACAGTCTATAGTTAATTTTTAAGTTCACCGGCACATTTTGGTATCTACGTAAAGCCTTGCTGAACGTTCACGTCTTTTTCTTGTGCTTGTGTAAGATTTACATACTTATCATTTTAAAAATATTGATATCGATATTGATATCGCAATATTTCTAAAATATCGTATCGATGTCATATCGAAATTGAAATCCTGATATCGAATCATCACTAGCCTAAAGTACAAAGAACGGTGTCCCTGACCTTGGTTCTAAGTCCTTCATCTTAACCTTATAGTCCCCGGCCACAATACCAAGGACACTTCTGTTTATTATTACCAACAGTCTGAGTGCAAGAAAACGTGTTAAACATTAGCTTTTACAAGAAATGTTATTAGATCCAATCTAATGTACTCCTCGTGTGCATCATTTTCTTTTGTATTCTTCTAATACCTTTTTCGTTCTTTTCAGCTTGTATTAGAAACCTGGCGTCAAATCGATACCCATTTAATATCATACTCATATTGACCGGCGTTGAGGTCGTTATTGGAAATTGTCTCCCCGAAGTTCATGAAATATTGCCCAATTTTAGGAACTGAGAGGGAAAATTTCCAGTAATGGTCGATGACGCCAGTTGCCATTTATCTTGTTATACCTCAACGCCTACATCTATCTGGCACCATTATGGAGATATGGCGCCTCAAAGATAATGGGGTCACGACCTTGACCTTTTGGGTACGTCACCATTTGACTCCCGGCGGTCGACTTCCTATGGGTGGTCCATTGTGACCATGCATCTATCTAGCACCGTTTGGAGATATAGCCGTTTGAAGTTCTTCTAGGAAGGCTCTTCCAGTAACAGAGGTCGGTCGTCAATATTACACACGTACGCTGATCTCATATACACTGTGAAGCATAAAAAACACACAAATTTTTTTTACCATAGCTTGAAGAAGGGTTAAGGAATTTTAATAATTTTTGATACACATATTCATGACACAACTGGCCATCAAATGGCCGTTCAGTTTCCCACCTCACCCAACATCTGCTTCTGCATTAACTGGGGAAAACAAAACCAGCAAAATATTACATTTTTATTCAATGCAATATCATTATTTGATTAAAATAATGCACATTTGGCACATTTTTTTTCCAAATTTCTAGCACTTTGGTTGAGAGTTTATCGAATTGTTTAGTTTTGCAAGTGCTGACGGTAAATATTCGAAATATCGACCATTTGTGCAAACACAGGCAGGGAGATTCCACATTCATACGTTGATAGCAGTGTTGATAATGTTCTGCTTCAGACTTTAACCAGTCGCTTTTTGAGTTCATTTCTGAACAGCGTCCCATAAACTTGCTGCTGCATAAAACTCCAAATAATGTCGAATGGACTGTGATCAGAGCTGTTACGTATCTGTAATGATTAAATCTACTAATGTTTTCTTTCTTTTTTTTACCTCATGTTGCACTTGTTCTGTTTCCCCAGGTAATGCAGCAAAAGACATTCGGTGAGCTGGGAATTTGAACGGCCATTCAATGGCCAATTATGTCAGAAATGTTTATTCCAAAAACTATAAAAATCTCGTTATCCTTCTCCAAGTTCCTATCAGTAATGTTTCGTAATCGTTCTTTTGCGTTTTTTGTTCATTTTAATGCTGATTTTGTGTTTTAATTTCCCGAGGTAGTGCAGAAGCATAATGTTGGGTGAGGTGGAAACTTGAATAACCGTTTGATGGCAAGTTGTGTCTAGAATAGTTGTACCAAAAATTACTAAAATCCAATAATCCGCATTTATGTTATGCTTGGTAAATTTTGTGTGCGTTTTTTATGCCTCACAGTGTACTCCTCTTCGCTACTCGTAGGTTAGGAACGTAGCGCACAAAGAGTAAAAATGACCAATATCTGTGATGATTGTAATTGTCACTGTGGCAGCGTTTTTTGGATGTTTTTGGTTATGGTGTCAAGTTTTTTTGGCCTTGTCCTTGGTCCCAAGTTCTCCTTGGCCTTGGCTTTGAAAACAAAGTCCTTGATAACATCACTGAAAATATACAAACTTCTGCACGTTTGACCAACAAGCTAAATAGCCAAAGTGATTGAGGCTTGAGTGAAATGATCTTGAAAAATATCTTATTCTTGCTATCTGCTACTACAGGATGTGACTGTACAGTAGGCCTACATTGGGGGGGGGGCATATAACGTTTTTTACCCCCTTTCGTGTTCTTAGTTTATTTTGCAAAAACCGAAAATTTATGATCGACATTTTACATGCATGTTCTGCATTCAAATTTACACCAAACTACATAGTTTCATTCGGTTATACCTAACTATTATAAAGTTATGCCATATTAAGTGCAATCACCCAGGTAATTTTTCTACAGATTTTTACAACACATCAAGGGGTGATTTTTTGGAACACCATATACAGTGTGTTACAGTGCCATAATTTGCACACGAAACAAAAGTGACTGTTATACAGAATAATGTGTCACTCAACAAGTCTGCCAAATAAATTGTGATATAATATAACGAAACATTATGGCAAGACTAAATTGCAAATCGATCAAAAACTGAATGCATAACAACACAATCAAAACGATGACAGCACTCACAGAGCATGACGACAGCCCCACAAAATTTTAGAATGCCAAAAGGTTTGTTTGAAGGGTTGCAGTGTACAGTAGTGCTGGCTGAAGCCAATTAACCACTATTTAAAACAACAGCAAAATAACAAATACAGGTCAGCATACACAAGTACAAATTCAGACTAAATCGTTAATATTCATCGACAAACAAATTTTGACAGCGAAGATGAATCATAAGTAATCTAAAATATGATATTCAAGTATACAGAATGAAACCAAAACCTAAAGCTATATACAAGCAAACTGAAGCTGTCCGTTGACTGTAGTTTAATTTGATATCAATGTTGAGTTTCATTCCATGGTTCTGTTCAGTCGGTGGCATTCTTCATTCCTCAGTCTTCAACTCAGATGGGGAGAGCAGGGACTGGGTAGTATGAGAAGGACCAAAAATGGGGACAGGGATGGATAAATCAATATGTCAAACTGATCAAATTTGGATGTTAATAGATAATTATGCATTTGAAAAATGCAAATTCGTACAAAAAAGGCCAGAAAATTGACAGGTGTGCACTGAATATGGTTAAGTTTTCTTTTGAACAACTCTGTTTATAACCCCAAAACTTTGCTAGGCAGCCTGATGGTTACCATTTCCTGATCCAAAGCAAGTTCACACAGACGGGAATAATTAAAATGGGGAAATGCAGCAGATGATATGAAGCGAGGGGGTACATTGATAAGGACCAAATGTACGAAAACTTTGAAAAGTGACTTCACTTTGGGTGGGTTCAGGTGGTTCAACAAACCACCTGAACCCCAGATTTACACGATTTACTCACAATTTACCATATAACAGCAGCCAGAAGAGTCTGGAGAGGTCATCTGACAACAAGGAAGCAGCAACTATTGGTGGCTGAGGCTTTGCTTCAGGCCCCACTGGTGAAATTTAAAATGTTCCTCTGGCCCTTTACTGCTGATGGGGCCCACCCTCACTCTTATTTATACCAGGGCCCCGAATACACCTAACATATAACATAATGATGTATGTACAGAGATAAGAAGTCTGAAGCCAAATTAACTCTGCCTAAACTTTACTTGTGTCGTCGTCGCTGAACACATTGTCATTAGCTGAATTTGAATGATTGTTAGCAACAAAAACTACGTCTAACTAGCACTGCATGTGGAAAAAACTTAATGTAATATCTTAAACCTATAGCAACAGCAGAATCACTGGAAATACACATTACACCCCAAGCATAGCAATCTGGTGAGATGTCAGGTATCTTAACCATGACTGACAAACTGCAATTGTCAGGCATTTCTCAAATACCCACATATTACTTTACCACTCTGGTGTGCCATTGTCCAGGCATGTCACAAGCCACGACAGCGGGCACAATGTGGACTACTTGGGATTCAGACATCGAGGTTTTTTTAAGGGAGGGAGAAATCCACCTACCATTAACACCAAAACACATCCCTAAAAGCAAAATAAAATTCTACACAGACAATTAACTGAACAGACTGCTAAAACTGGTATAAACTAAACAGTAGTTGTAGAACTAAATGAAGCAGAAAATTACAATTCATTTTTTCTAAAAAAAACTAAACAAGACTATTAATGATTTGTACTTTCTATTTTCAACTCACTGTTTGTTACTGCTTGTTCAGACACCATCAAAACCCCCAAAACACCCTCAAAACCCCCAAACCTGCTGTGTTTGAAAGGCTGGGAGTCTGGGACTATTAGTGTGTCTGCTTTATGAATTGGACCACAACGTTCGAACCTTCACAGTAATAATAGCTCAATCAGATTTGTTGTAATTGTCACATGACAGCTCTGCGAAGTCAAAATTTATGACAACAAGCCAGACCATATGATTGTGAATTAATAGGGCTGTACGAAAATCACGGTGCAAAAGTGAAAAAATCATGGAATACTTTCAAAAAAGTCACAAAATTCACGGCGAATTCACGGTGCCAATTCACTGTCATATATGGCGTTAAAAAACGTCTCATTGACAAACATTTTTGTTCTCTGCCTAGTCAACAATCAGTCATATATCGTCGTTTCACAAAATGACTAACATTAATCGCTCTTATAGTAACTTTCAGGAACAGTTTTAGTAACTATAACGGCTGCAAATGATTATCATAATGATCAACGAGGTCATATTAGGGTCAACTTTCAATGTTTAACAATCGAATTTTATGGATTTTGACACAAAAGTGCACTTCGTGCAAAAATTCACGGCAAATCACGGCAAACGCCAAAATTCACGGCAAGCGCCAAAATTCATGGCTTTCGTGAATTCCGTGAATTCGTGATTTTCGTCTAGCCCTATGAATCAAATAACAAAATCACTTTTGTTCAGATCACTATAATACTCACCACCTTCTCATGTGTCTAAGCAGATCAAGCTTTGATGTAAGACTTAAACTTTGGCTGCCAGTGCAAACGCCATCAACACCATTTATTGACGCTGTCAAAATACAGTATTTTCCCTACATCACTTTAATCAAACTGTAATAACACTAATAACAGATTTCTGCAAGTAAGTAAGTGAATTAGTGCAGTTTAGTGATTAGATTATAGGCTATGTTGAAGTCGAAATTAAAAACAAAACGTAGCACTAATCGCTTGTGTCTCGGTAGTATTACATATACTGTGACACAGTCTATTTACTCGCAAAAGCACTCACACCAGTAAATATTCTTGTAGACATAATTCCTAACCGACCGCACTATCGCAAACGAATCGACCCGGATACAGTTTTTACACAACTTCCCCCTGTCAGTCTAAAAGAAGAGAAAGTGAGAAACTGAATTAAGTTACTCGTTCGAAGCCTATGCCCATATATTCGCCAATCTCCATGAAGTGACGTGTTTGTTGTTGTTTACGTGCAGGTTGCGTGCATTTAAATCGAAGTTTTATTTATAATTCGTCGCCGCTGTACTTGCTCAGGCCCGCACTGTTTTCGACCACTCGTTTGCACTGCGTGTTAAGTTCCAGACTATGACGAGTTCCATTGTGAAGCCGGGTGACAGTCTGGGTCCAGATAGTTCAATGGTGGTCGATCCGGAGGCATCGGGCGAAGGTGCAAACTACGAGATGGAGTCGGACAAGGCGTTGCTAAGCAGCGGGTCTAGCGAGAATCTGCCGGCCAAGGAGAATCGCGTCGTGAAGAAGGCGCATCGGACGACGAAGAACGGAGGCACGACAGATACGTCTGCGGGGAATGGTGAGCAGCAGACTGGACCAGCTGGTGGCGGTCAGAACGGTGTCAGTAAGCACAGCATCAACGTGGTACACAAGAACAACCGCAGACGTCGTCATGCTCGCGGCCGCGGACAACTGAAGAAAGGTTCGGAGTTATTCTATTGAGTAATTAAGTGGCTAATGTCTTGTGGAAATTATAACTGTTTCACGATTAACCAGAACTCATACAGAATTAGCAAACACAGTTGTCGAGTCAACTTTGTCAATATTGCAACTGTAACATATTGTGCAAAAATTTATTAAATTTGTGCTCCGAGTTAGCAACTTTAGTATTTAATTTTCTCTGAGCTGATGGTGGCAGCATTATTTCTCTGTCTTGCATTAGTTTTGTGCATATTAATTGTATAATAATATTAGCTAATATCATCAACAGGTGGAGCAGGTGGCAAAGGTGTTTGGGGCAAACCTGGTTCCGAACTAGATGAGACAGGAGAATGTAGTGATGTGCGTGATCCAAATTATGACTCTGATAGTCAGGTATTTGGCCACTGGTCTCTTCATGTTCTTACCAGTACAGAGAGTTAAGTAGATTGTATTTTGTGGACACTGGGAAGTTTGCATTAATTGTTAGTAAAATTTGTACAAAACGTTGACTTTCTTTCATTTTTGTTTACAGGCTGTGTCAGGCTTTAATTACATCGGGCTGTTAGTGGGCTGGGCCGGGCCATGAAATTTTGGACCATGCAGGGTTTCAGTTGAGGGGTAAGGGAGCGAGATGAGTAGGAGAGAAGGCTAATCAGTTGATGATTACAGTCTTCAAAGATATATGGTGGAATGTTGCTGTGAAAATATGCAGTATATTCATGTCCTAGATGGGAGTCATTATTGACGTGGATATTGTAGGTGGATAGTATATTATTTCAGTTTCTTCTACACTATTTGTACATAGTGTATCATGCATTATTTTATTGTGCAATTCAACACTGCATGTTTGCTGAATTGTAAGCGTCATATGTGTGTGTGTGGCCATTGCCTTATGTAGTATCTATATTCAGGAATATGCTGTCTTTGTTCTGTTGGCTAGGATGAATACAAACTCGTGACAGTAAAACCTTACTTAACTGAGGAACAATTAGATGCTTCTGTAAAGCCGATTATAGAGGAATATCTAGAACATGGAAATTCCACAGAAGTTGAGGTCAGTGGTGAGACAGAGCACTGTTTTATTTGCTAGGCTTATAAGTTAGCATGTTGTACTCGTGCTAGATAAGCATAGTCTTTATTTCTGTTGCATAACTTTTTTTAGTTTTGACTGTGCTGCAGATAGAATTGTTTGAGTGCACAAGTGGCAAAATCTGTTTTTTTTTGGTTGCAGTTGGGATTTTCAGACAAAATTTTCATTTTTCCAAACAGATGGCAATAGAACAGTGTTTTGTCTGTATTCCACAGTGTGGACCTATTATCAGGATACTAGCAAAGTTCTAGCCCTTCGGGCAGGAGAACCTATAAGTGACCATCATTTGCCAGATGGTGCCACGAAGCACTACATTCTGTGCTAAGCGCTATAGTATACTGATTGCTAGATGGCAACTCGACCGCCTCCCCTCAGGGGTGCACGTACCTAAGGTCCAAGGATGCCATGGTTGGGGTCCACGAACACGCAACACAGAAGGCGCCAGATGGGTATGACAGACAGACAGGTAAACTTTCCGCTCATTATAGTAGCCACACCACCTGTGTGGCTTGGGCTGTGAATTCTCTGACACTTTTTAAGGTTGTACGGAAAAGTGTTGATTTTCCACTCCATTTTTGATGTCCCGTTGTCATCAAATACAAAATCTAGGCTAAACACTGACAGTTTGAGTATATGAGGCTGAGCCGTACCGTGCGCTAAACAGCACAAATTTTCACCTGTTTTCAAAAAAAAATTTTCATGGTGACACCCCTGGGGCCTGGACCCCATAACTGGTGGGAGGCAAGCTCTTTTTCCCAGATCCCTTTCATTTCGGCACATGGCCACGATCCCACTTTTTCAGAGCATCAGTGCCCACTGGATATGGGCGGTGTTTCATAAAAAATAGCACCCTTTTTGATACTTTTATAACTCAGTCAAATGGTGACCAGTTTACATGAAATTTTTACCACATGTAACTGAAACAATACTAATTCAAAATATTTCAACAAAATAGGGCTGTTAGTCAAATACTCTTTGCTTGTCATGATGTAATGCTGACGTCATAATGTGTCGTGAGTACAAGCTTGCTTGTCTGAACTGGTGCTGTCAGTTTGCTAGTACCCTGCTTCGATGGTGAACTTTTTTTGGTTAATGGTGAAAAATCGCATTAGCACTAAGCAACATGTGGGCATAAAATCAGGTGTCTTGCAGTTCAAAAACTCAACCATCTTACAAGTGGCGTGTGCTGGTACGCTGTTTTGGTGTAAAAGGTGTAAAAGTCGAGCTATCCCCGCAAGTGTGTGAAAGTGATTGTTTGGGGCATTTTTTTGTGGCTGCAATAATAAAACTTCAACAATTTGTCATCAATGAACCTGATAAAGTTTAGCAGGGCAGCTATTCAGCAACTGTCAGCATTGGTTGCGACAAACAAGTTTTTACTCAGGCACATTATGACATCAGCATTGCATGATGACTAGGAAAGAATATCTAACTAACAGACATATTTTGTTAAAACATTTTGAATTAGTATTTCTTGAGCTACATCTGGTAAAAATTTTGTGTAAATTGATTATTATTTGAGTGATTTATGAAAGAAATAAAAAGGGTACTTTTTTTAGGATGAGATGACAAATGATTGATAAGTGAAAGTGGTTGCTTGTGTTTAATGGCAGAATGTGTTGTGTGGTCAGGATTTGCTGAGTGAACTGAACATTGGTCCAAACAAGCACCGCATTGCTCGGCTGGCGATCATGCTGGCAATGGACCGGCACAACGCACAGCGCGAGCTGACGTCCCAACTGATCTCTGACTTGTACCGGTCAGTGTTCTGCAGTGATGACATCGCTGAGTGCTTCAACGAGCTGCTCTCAAGCATTGATGACATCGTGCTGGACACACCCGATGCACATAATGTAACCACATCTTGTATATCTGCTGCTTTGTAAAGGCCACCATGCATTTATACATTACTTCTACTCAGACTGTGGCAGTGAAGTAGGGTTCAGACATCTGGCCACATGTCCTCAAAATAATACCAGCTGGTTCTGTGGTGTAAATCCATCCTGTGAGTGGCGTCCTTAGGGGGCTTTCGGATCCTTATCTCTTACTTTTTATTCTTCTTATTCTAGGTAATGGGCCATGAGATTCAAGATTATAAAATATCTATAGGATATAGATGCCTAGAGAAACTCCACACCAGTTGCTACTTCCTGCGTGAGCGGTGCGCACCTTTCTTCTAGGAATTTGAATTGTTAACGTGCCTATCAGCAAGTGATGCCAGTATACCGAGCTGCAGCTTCATCAGCAAGTCACTACCTGCTAACGGTCACGTAGTCAATTAACCCCTTGCACATCGCTTAACTCTATACCTACAATCCCATACTTACTCCAGTTTCAGTGTCTTGTTTCACATACATTTGTTACCAAAGTATTCTATTACAGTTAAGTTATTGAAACTAAAATAAACCTGCAGCTTTGCAAATTTTTGTATGGTATGTCTACTATTTACTTTGGGGGAGCTAAGTTAACACTGACAAGGACCCCATAACTCATCAAGTTGCATTTAAAAAAACTAGTTTAACACAAAATGCAATAGAACTCACTGGATTGGTTTTCAAAAACGGGTTTTAAACCGTGCAGGGAAGATTTACTGGCTGGTCCCAAGAGGACACTCTGGTTACTTGTGGGGCAACTGACTAACCTAGGATGCATTTACTAAGTTTATCATAAATACCATATGTGAATCATTAATCCAGTTTTTTTGCTGCAGTGTAAAATAGAGTCGTTTCATTCATTCACTGACGAGTAATAGAGCTCCGTGAATTGTAGCATTTTTCACGTCGGTTCACAGCTACATGTTGTGTGAACTATTGCAGTTATTGGGTCAGTTCATAGCCCGCTGTGTTGCTGATGACTGCCTACCGCCAAAGTTCATAGCCAACTACCATGGAAGAGTCAACAGTGACCACATCAGGTGAGATTCGGCATAACGTACTTGTGTTCTGTTAAGTGTAAGGATGTGGTTTGATGGTGGAATGGTTCACATATCAGTCCAACAACTGTTAGGTCACAAATTCGACTTCCGGCTGTTTCACTGCTAGGTGACAACTCTGGGCAAGTTATTTGCATGATGCACACACTTCTGCCTCTGTTACCAAACGGTATTATTTGATACTGGCCTAACTGCCAGGAAGGTGATGGCAGTATATGGGAGAGGTGTGGCCTATTGCCTGTGTTTCTGGCGTAAGCAGCTCACTGCCGATTCAAGGTCAACAAATGGAGATGAGCACCAATCCTAAGGTCACGAAGCTGTGAGCGGGTGATCTTAACTGTGGTCAGTTTAGCTTTATCTTTACTTTTAATAATGTTGAGGATATTTTTGTTTCAAAACTATGCCTAATTATGTCTTAAGATATGATTTCATTTTGAGCACAGTTACATTTGATTTTTAGGTGGGCAAATACATAATTTGAGTTACTGGTAGCACTGGAAATCTGTCTTGATGCTTTTTTATGTTTTGTTTGATAATGTTCATTGGATGAAAGTATTCGCATTTGGTCTTAGTAACCCGGAGGCTTTTACCTGCAAACCCAGTCTCCCTGCATCAGCTCCAGGGAAGTCACCTCATTAGACAAAAATCGAACACAGCAAAATAAGATATTGGGTAAAATGTGAAATATTTGCTTGACATAAGGTGTGCTGGAACTTCAGTTTACTTTATCAGTGTAGTGGCACAAAAACTGACAATGCAGAGTCTGCAGTGCAGGGGGCCTGTGGGCCTTTTTTCTGGTTCTGGACAGTCTTTTAAGTTAAAACAAGTAATTTGTGCGAAGTTCACATGATGCGCAATAGCAGCAGTCCTGTCACTTTGGCAATCAGTGTATAACAATAAGATAATTATGCGTCTTGAAAGAGTACTTAAATTTGAGGCCACCATATGGAAGACTTTGAATTTAAGAGATCAAAACTTAGATTTTTAAAAATGTACGTTCTATGCTAAAAATATCATATGCAGGTTGTCCAGGTCCACCCCCAGCCATTTCAGCGCAATTCACTCTTAAAATGTGTGATGCAGCCGGAAGTCGCAAAAAATAACTAAAAACCCTATTTTGGGGGTTTAAGGTCAATCAGTCATCAACGTTGAAAACAATAAAAAGTTTGTCACTATTGCTTGTTATGATAAGCAGCATGTCTGTGCCTATCTGCAACCGTTTTCACGCTACACGAGCCAACAGCAGTAAAATAACTGCTTTTTAGGAGGGTAGCCATCTTTGACGTCCGTCTGCGCTGGCCTCCTTGAACCTAGGGGTTCGAGACTTGGACTGCTGAAATCTACGTTTATTGCCGAAAATTTCATATGCAGGTTGTCTTGGTCTGTCTCCAGCCATTTCATCGCAATTCAGTGTTGAAATGTGTGCTGCATCCAAAAATTGTGAAAAATTCAATAAAAAACCCTCGTCGGCGGTGCTTGTTATGATATACAGCAAGTCTGTACCTATCTGCAACTGTTTTCACACTATAAGAGCCAATACCGGCAAAATAGCATCTTTTTAAGTGGGGTGCCCTTTTTTGATGCCTTTATTCAAGGGGAACTCCCTCACCCAGGGGCATGAAATTTTGTCACTAAAATTAGAGTCATTGGGGCAGCCCACAGTGAAGATTTCGTGATCCTAGCTTGCACCGTTTTGATACAGATCACAAGTGTGACAGATGGACAGACAGACAGACAGACGGGCACTAAGATGTGCAAAGCATTCTGCTATCGCGCATAATCATAAAGAGGGAAACTTTTCCTACTTTGTGACAATGCCGTCATTTCCCAATAAGCATTCAGGCTAAAATGTTCTAATGTTCTAGGCTGGGTCTCCACCTTGGACTGCACTGAGAAGCTCACAGTGCTGCGTAAACCCCATGGTAAGTAGCTTAGTTTCTTTTTTGCCTCTTTGTGAAGGAGATGGGTAAGGTATTTAGAATGATGGTAAGTTGAGGCTGAGGCAGATGGGGTCCCAAAAAGTTTTCTTGCAGGGAGCCCGAAATGTGAAATGATGCCACAGTACCAGTATGTATTGCATGTGCAGAGCAGCACTGGAGAAAGCCGAGGTACTGCTGTCAATGAACCAGGGCATGTCTCATCTGGACAACATCTGGGGCGTTGGTGGTGGAAACAGACCCGTCGTCTCACTCACTAACAAGGCTAGCTCATTATGGCTTGTGCGGTAGCAACAAGCTGTTGTATAGGTGATGTGCCAAGTCAATGGGAAGGCTGAAATTTCGACACCCCACAGCTCCCACATTTTTTTGATTTTTGCTATTTTACATCAGCGCTTATACAACATCAAATGAATTGCTTGCAGTTTTTTTATATATAATCTCGTTATACCATTCTGTTCGTATTAGGCCAGTCACCCATACGTATTAATTTGAGCCACTGTTTTTGCTTTGTTTTTTACTTTATTTTTGTACCATTCTTGATTTTCTACTTTTTCTAAACTGGACGGTAGACCAAGACCAAATATGGGGGAAAGGACAACTTTTAAACCTGGAAGGAATTGAGGCCAAATTTTAGCAAGATTCAATCAGGGGTTTTGGAGGGAGGGACATTTACGACGTTTATAATTGACAGCTTGGTGATTAAGCAGTTGTGGACCAAGACAATCAGACTTATGGGGCAGGGCGGCCTTACATTGAGCCGTGTCCCAAATTTCTAGTTATTTCTAGTTTCTAGTTACCCCAGATAGAACACTGGTTCCATTGTCCTGCACATCTAATGGAACTCGCAGTTCAATATCTATGTGATGACCTGGATGCTATTGCTGATTATTTCAATCCAGACAATTTATGACTACTTACGAGAAGAGAAGAGCCATTGGGCTGTCACAACAAGGACAACAATTTTTTTCAATTCTATACCAAAGTTTCATCATGTGCACACTGTGCAGTTTATGTCACTGTGGTATCGTGAATTGTCTATGGTGTTGTGCTAACTGCGTGGTATTGGTTGGAATAGTAAAGTCGTGTATGTTTTGCGTAGATTGTCGAGTTGCTGAAAGAGTTTATGAACTCCGGTGATAAGAGCGAGGCTCGTCGATGTCTTCTGGAGCTGGAAGTTCCTCACTTCCACCACGAACTTGTCTACCAGGTACTTCGTTTTTGATCAGGGCTGCGGCAGTTATCGATTCAGTTAATTGTTTAAAAAATTAATGGATTAAGATTTTTTATTCAATTAAAATTTTGATTTCTGAACAGCTAAAAATGACTGGTGATCAATGTATTTTTTATTTTGCTTCAGTAGTCGAATTCTGCAGTTTTTATGGTACTTTTTGACTCAGAAGTTAATCAATTAATTTTGATTTTTGTTTGAAATTAATCGATTAAAAAGTTTAAATCGGTAGCAGCCCTGTTTTTCATAAGTTATTACTCCTCTTATTTGCCTGGGTGACTTCATGTTTTAGCCACTACATGTACAGTATTTTTAGACTCTTAAGGGGATGTCAGAAGAACGACAAAATCGGCCAATTTTATCTGCCGACAAAATTGCCCGACAAAAATCTGTCGTGTGTCATGCAAAAATCGCCCAATTTTGTTGGCGGACAAAATTGTCCGATTTTGTTGGCCAAGATAGAGCATGTTCTAACTTCAGCAATTTTGTCGGCCGACTTTTTGTATATCGGACAACAGATTTTGTTTTTATGTTGCCATGGTGATTGTTTACAACGGAAGATGGATATTTATTTTAGTTATTTATTGTGTTTGTTATTTATTTTCGTTCATTAGATGCAGAAAAAAGTGATGCAAGTATTATTTTGCGGTCTGCATTCTGCTGTTGTGCTAGCTGATATCGTATGAAGTAGCAGACAAAAATGTCGGCCGTGTGTCATGGTTCACCGATTTTGTCGGCCGATTTTTTTGGGCAACTAAAGCACGCCCACAAAAGTCAGCTGACTTTGTCGTTCGTCTGACATCCGCTTTAGTTTCCTTTGGCTTTTTACGTTTGGGCTTAGTGTTTTCTATCACTACTTATGACGTGAATCAAAGAAATGTCTTATGCTGTATACTGTTATATTAATGGTGGCAGCATCAGGCTGTAAAAACTTGTTTTTTAATGCAACTAAGTTTTTTGGGCTTAAGCCCTGTTTTTAAGAAGGCCTAATTTTGTGGGTTTGGGGGTTTTCATGCATTTCAACTTATTCAAATGAACACTACTGGATGCTGTCCATGTCAGATGATAAATATTTGAAAAATGCATATTCATAAAATACTTTATCTTTAGTAGAATGAAAAAATGAAATTGGATCGAGTTTGCCCAATAAAACCCACCGGGTTTTTTGGATATATTTCCAGTGTCAGAGCCTTGATTCACAGATTAAAGGTTGTTTGGTGCGTTGGAATGTTGCAGGCATGCGATGTTGCCATTGAAGACTCGACAGAGCGAGTGATCGACATGATGGTCCAACTGCTCAAAGATTTCACATCTTCATTCGTCGTTACACCTGACCAGTTTGACAAGGTCTGTGCTGCTGGCTGGGACTGCTCATTCTGCCTTCGTAGATCTGGAAGAACTATTACAGTCTATTACATACACTTTTCAGATATTTTTGATGAATTTTTAGATAAATCTTTGCACAAAACACTACTGAGTGCTCTGTTGTTATGTAAAACACTTAGACATGATGATGTTGATGTTTGTTGTTTTTAGTCTTGGTCTGTTCATCTGTCCCCAGTTGTCTGCTCATTACGTAGATTTATGACAGTAACCACTTACTGATCGCCTGAGGTTTCAATGTTCAGCTTTTTTATTATATCTGTATAATTTTTTCTAATAATTTATCTGTCGGCCGAATCCTTCTTCCTCTAGTCACGTTCCCAAGGACCATTTATCTAAGATTTTGTACAGCGTTCCACCATGCTGTAACAGCTGTGTTTACAATAGCATATTGTTTCCGAGTGTATTTTTATTTTTTAAAACCATTTGTAGAATTTCCTCATTTGTCTTCTTGTTCTTGCAGCCATTTTGACTGTTGTCGGTGCATTGTGTGAAAACGGCATTTCTGTCCAGGGCATGAGGCGAATATTCACAGACATTGATGACATCAGTGTGGACGTGCCATCGGCAATGACGTTACTGGAGCAGATCATCAGCAAACTGAAGGCTGCCGGCATACTGTCAGATGAACTGGCTGCTGAACTGCCTTCAAAGTTAGCACTCATAATGTTGTCTCCTACACCAATAGATGGATTAACAGTTTTGTCCAAGTATGAACATGGGCGGCTTGGTGGCTAGGGCTTTGAATTTGAGATCGAGAGATTGCAGGTTTGACTCGTGGTCAGTTCACTGTCAAATAACAGCTCTGGGCAAGTTGTTTACATCCATATGACTGTCACCAAGCAGCATCATTTGGTACTGGCAACTGAAAGGGTAACCGTAGATGTGGCATTGCACTGGCCATGTATCACAGATTTAGTGCTCTATCACCACCTATCTGATGGTCCTGGCATGGTGTTCTGTTAATATGTGGGCCATAGAAAGGGTAGCAAGTCCTCCCAGAACCTTGTGGCTTGCATGGTGGCACAGATCCTTTTTTCCTTAGCCTGATTTTGTTATTGTTAGATTCAGTAGGTTTTATTTTGATAGCCAGTTGTCAAAAAAGCACGAAAAGGCAATTTTACTGCATTAGTACCATATATAGATTGTTTGTGCCAGCCATCTAGAGCTGCCATTGTGTGCAGAGGTCGCAAGCGATTTGTGTCGGAGGGAGATGGCGGAAAACTGAAACCACGCGTGAACTGAGCGCAAAGTGAAACTTGTCACTTTTTACCAGGGACCTTTGCATCCTATTAGACGTTCTTTTACTGTGAGAACAGTATCGCGACATTACCTTTATCTTTCCAATCTAGGGCTGTGCACTGAAGTTGATTTTGATTATTTAACAGTTTGCATATCACTGACATTAAGATCACTTTCTTCTGGACATGATAAAGAAAATTGCCATCATCGTCTTAAGTGAAACTGACATGGTCTTTAATTAAATACGTTTGGTTATGAGGCTGAACAGCTGTCATATTCATAGTAATGAGTTGAAACCACTGTAACAGTGGATTTGTTGCAGAATGAAATTGAAAATTTAAGAGCAGTGATAACAGCATTAAGCAAGGTAGTTTTGAAAATCTTACACCAGATATATAAATATACTACACTGTCGAATATTTCAAAATGATCACTTATTTGAAAAGACAAAAGTCAGGAAAATGTCAGGGAAAATCTCATCCAGGCAGTTAGCTTATTTGTTAACTTTTTGCCAGTCTGTAGTGGCACAGTAGCAGCATTATATATTTGAAGATGCATTGATAGCATTATTGTTTCATTATTACTGTTATATTTCGTTGTTTTATTGTTAGCCTGCTTGATGTGGGTAGCGGCAGTGTGGATAATGGTGCTGCTATGCGGGAAACGTTGATTGGAGAGTGGTCTCTGTGATTACCAAATAATGCAATAGCCTACCAAATGCTCAGCTGTTACCTCTTACCGCAAGGTTGTGTTTTCAGGTTTTGGGTCTGTCTGACTGTTTTGATCGTTAGATGACTGTGTATCTCAAAAAGTTGGACAGATGTCTAAGTGCATTTTCTGTGTATGCACTATATAAATTTACACTTTAGTTACTTACTTACTTGGTAGACGTTGCTGGAATTTTTTTTGAGGCGTGGCATGTTCCTCAGTTGCCATGTAGCTAGATTTTGGTGGTGGTCCCATGCCCTGTTCTCCATGATTTGCCTCACTTTTACCACATTTATGCATTTTAATATGACAGAAGTAATGAAGTTACTCAGTTTTGAAAGTGTAACCCTGAGGACGAAGTAATTACATTTGGTTAAGTCCTTTGTATTTTCCTGTTTTCGATAGAGGTATCAGATCTCTGATCATTTCTAGTTCTGTAATGTAACTAATTACATGTTAAAATCCCCAGAATTTGCTCATTTGTTTCTATGTGAATATACTCATCATTTTGTTGACAAATCTCCAATTCAGAATACGGATTATTTTGCACAGCCCTAATGTTTTGATGCATTTATTTTAGGTTCTTGCATATTCCTTTTCAGCTGATATTGACAGTTATGTGAACAGTTGATCTTTCTGTGTGACTTTGGTGGCCTTCTTTGTATAATTGCTCTGCTGGCATCAACAGTATTATGTGAACACATCGCTTAAGTTCTAGAGAACTAAACTTCTGTTACATTTTCTGATAACTCCATCAGCTCTGATTTAATGTCAGATTTTGAGAACGAGTAAAAAAACTGCAATTTAATCTTTGCTGTTTAGTGTTGGATTTTCCATGCGTAAGAAAAGAGGATTAGCTTTCAATTAATATATTGTGCTTCCTTAATATATTGTGCTAGTTCACAAAAAAATTACACACTTTTGACTACAGCAGAATAGGTTACAAGTTTTATAGACATGAAAGAACTTTTCGGTTGACGTACTGCATTCCATTTGCAATCAGTGTCTTCTGAAGTTCAGTGGGCAGTTTTTGACTATGTTGTATAATCATTGCATATTCTGTGCTAAATTGCTGAAATTTTTGGAGTCCTGTGATTACCACAAAAACACCGAAAAGCTTCAGCTGGTTCTCCGTTTATGACATTTCACAGAAGGCCACGAGATTTGATGGCAGTTTTGATACAACACTACTGATATTGGCTTCGTTATTGTTGGAGTTATTCGAAAATGTTTCAGAGGTGTGTACTTTTTGCACCCACCATGTAGTACGCAGTGCTTGTATTATGCATGAGGTGTGTTTAGAATATTTCAGTTGAGTTGTTGGTGTTTTATTTTTGTCACTGGTGATGGTCTTTTCTGTATGGCTGGAATTTGATATGATTCCATGATATATTGCTCATTCATTGTTGTCACAAACGTGGAATACTCGGGGGATTCTCTATACCTGGGAAACAATCGGGGAATTTTGTGCATATCAGTGAAAAACTGTAACAAACAAAAAACAGTGTCACCAGATGCAGTTCCAGGGTGAAATACGTCTGTAGCTGGGTTGGGGCTGGGCCCCAGATCCTGCTAGGGAGCCTACAATGCTGTCACAGATTACCGTGATTACAATTACCTATTGTTGTGATAACCTATGGAAAAGTATATTTATGGCTCTGGAAAACTCGGAATTTTTTCTTCTACTTTGTGGCCACCTGGTCGTTGCTACTATGCATTTCAACAATGTTTCCACTGTATTGTTTTCTGCACAATACATAATGTAGTCATAATATCGCAAACACAGCGTTGATATTGTGATTGTTATAATAGTCATTTCATTGCACAACAGTAATTAAGCTAGAAGGTGATAGAAATACAACTGTGGTATGCAAGGCGGCACCATCTGACATTAGTGTAGTAACTCCATATTTGTGACTTATTTTTGCATTCATGCATGTGCCATGGACTGTTGTATTTCGATTGTGCGGTTTGGTTTTGAACCTTAACATCCTGTAGAACACTCAGTGATACACTCACTGTGCATCAATAAACACGTTATATATGTTTGATATTGTTGGTCATTTTGATGATTGTCTGCAGGATAACGCGGAAGATTATTAGAACTGCCATTATCGTTACATATGTACAATTATAATCCGCAGTTCTTACATTTTTAGCCTGGAGTTGATTTTTTGTGTGTTTTGTGTTTCATGAATGTTAAACTTTCTGTAAAGGTTAAACTTTTTGTTTTGTTATTATGTGAATGTGCAATTTTGCCTGTAAAGGCTGTCCCCGAAATGACCTGTACTGCGTCGGGCAGGACGTTAAACACTACTCACTCACTAACTCATACTGTTGCCTCGGGGGGGGAGGGAG
>Ga0209367_1001693_pt1 | contig 27772 bp, 19 predicted proteins | sample WorMetLIZISLAND2_FD_187412 | JGI IMG/M metagenome (GOLD analysis project Ga0209367, IMG submission 187412) | Marine gutless worms symbiont microbial communities from Max Planck institute for Marine Microbiology, Germany - Olavius geniculatus... ...
TTTAATTGTTATTTTTAAGACACTGACATTTCACAAGGTAGTGTAGTGACACACTTAGGGTGTGGTAGGATTTATAGTGAGAGTTTTATTGCAAATTGTCTCCTGATTCTGACAGTGAAAGAATTTTGAAAATCGGTTAATATTTGGTGAAGTTATGAGGTATACAAAAAACTGTGCCATTTTTTTGGCCCACCCTGTATATACCATATTCCAGAATCTGTGGCCTGTGCAAAATATTTTTATACAAAAATATTTTTAAATATTTGGGAGGCCAAGCTAGGCCCCATGGGCATGACTCCACTAGGCCTAAACTTAATTAAAACACTGGTTTCCCCAAAAATGTACCGACACATTCTGTGTACGGTGTTTATTTTTATACTTAATATAATTATTGTGAGTGACATTAACATTAATCAGTGTTAGTGCATGGGTTACAAGTAAAAGCAGTGGTCTGAATTTTGTCTCCTTAAGTTTGTCTACCGTTAGTTGTGTTACTGGCATACGACCATGGCCTATTGTTTTGATTCACGCCGCTCCCGCTGAACTAAATATAAGCCAGTACTACCAGTAGGCTGGTAGGCTGCCGTTTTACAGTTTACAGTCGTGTACTAGAATTGGGGCGCCAGCTTTTACTGCCTGGAATTATTTATTAAGAAATTTTGCGGTGAATAGCAAGGCAAGACAGCCTTTGCAAAAGAACGGCGTTTTAGAATGATAGTCTTCATTCTGGATTCTGTAGATAATGGACTGGTAGATGATTGGCTGCTAATAGTATTTCTAGATATCGATACGTTGCGATTTTGTATTGAACAGAACAAAATTAGCACACCTCGTTTTAGTTTAACTTGGGTATGCCTCAGCAGGCTGGTTATATCGCCGCTGTCGTGTGAGCCGGGTGGCGTGGTCACGGAGGTGGGTCTTCGCTGGTGGTCTAGATCTGTTGTTGAGATTTTTCTTGCGTGGATGAAGGTTTCTCTTGAGTAAAAATTCTGTTGGGGGAAACTGTGAATTTTGGGAGTGGCTGCAGCGGGTAGCGAAGATGGCGCTGCCGTTGCCACTGCCGTCAATGCTGCCTGACAACGTCTCAGTGCCGGCGTTCAGCGCTGAGATGTTCTCGTTCGAGCAGTCTTTCGACTACGACGAGTTCTACTCGTGGATGCTTCGAAACTGGACCATCTCGTTCCACTACGCCACGGTGTACGTGGTGCTGATATTCGCCGTTCAACGCTATATGGCGAGACGGCCGCGGTTCGAGCTGCGGCTGCCGCTGGCCGCATGGAGCGGCATGCTGGCCGTCTTCAGCATTGCTGGTGCTGTCAGGACCATCCCCGAGCTAGTGCATATTCTCAGGTGGCACGGCTTCGAAGAGTCTGTATGCAGGTGACACATTTAGTCCATCTTCTCAGTTATCAACTGTCACATTAAGCAGACTCGCTCTAGCAAGCGATTCTGCCTATTGCTATACACATTTTTCTATAGCGTTGTCTGTCATCTGTCTGTCTTGTCAGGTTTGGTCTAAAGCACGATGGGCCGACTGGCAAGCAGGTCCGTTAAGAGGGTGGGGTAGGGGGTTAGGCTACTCCAGGCTCCGTGACGTTTGGGGCCCCGCTGCCACTCAGAAATATGAAGTACACCAGAATTCACAATTTAAAAAAAAATCAAAAAAAAAATTTTCCCCAGAGGGGCCCCGCGAGAAAGTTTGGCCCTGTGAGAATGTTTACCCAGGCCTCGCTGTGCCTCTCTGTGGGCCTGCTGGCTAGACAACTTCAGCTGGTTACCTGGTAAAAGACGGCAGGCTGATGATGGGTTATGGTGATAGCTAGATGATTGGCCCATTCCACACTTTCTGTGTTTAAAATGTTTATTTAATACTGTCTATTTGATACTATTTAATAAATAGCAAAGTGCGGGGATGGAATGGGTGAAGGTTGGTAACACTGCACACAGTGCACATGGCCCAGTTACATCACCTCAGCAGGTTGTCAATCACCGGTCCACATCTAGCAGCCCATCATCTGGCCCGTCGGCCTGTCGTGTTTTAGACCACCCGGTCTGTCATCTATCAAACTCATGCACTTGCTGTTTGTTGGATTTAGATTTTGTATGGCAGGTTGTTAGATGGGTTTCCTGATCCCGTAGAGGAAAGGGAGATTATGCGGTTGATCCCCTGCAATTGCAGATAGAGAATTCATCAACAGTCCACTATTACAGTTTTGTTTCTGTTGAGATTATTATGTAGCTTTTGCGTTTCAGTAAAATTTTTAACTACCGTTGGCTTAGTTTACGTTACCAGTGTTATTCTGTTACATAAGTTATTGTGCCTATGCCATCGTTGACTTGTTGTGTGTTGTGGTCTGTGCAGCCCGTCGTACTTCTACGGACCAACAGCGTTCTGGTCGTACATGTTTGTGATATCGAAGGTGTATGAACTTGGAGATACAGTATTCATAGTGCTACGCAAACAGCCGCTGATCTTTCTGCACTGGTATCACCACATCAGTGTCATGATCTACGTCTGGTACAGCTACACGGATCACACAAGTCCCGGTCGCTGGTTCATGGTAATGAACTACACCGTTCATTCCTTCATGTACACTTACTACGCAGCACGCGCAATGCGGTTCCACGTCGCACGCTGGGTCAACAAGTTTATCACGAGCATCCAGATCAGCCAGATGATAATGGGTCTCATCATCAACGTCTCGACTTACCGCGTGAAGATGCAGGGTGGTCGCTATTGCCAGCAGTCATTCGAGAACATGAAATATGGCTCACTGATGTATCTGAGCTATTTTTGTCTGTTTACGTATTTCTTCTATGTCACATACTTGCAGAAGAAGCAGCCAGTAAGCAGTGATGAGAAGAGGAAACCTGTTCAAGACACAGCACAGGCAATGACAAAAAATTTTATGTGATGCTGTGTGTGCTAGATTGTGCCAAATTTGATAGAATTTGTTACATATTTCCACTGTGCTGCTAAATTCGGCAGTACAGTACTATTCGCGAAATTTCTGAGACTTGTCATATGAAATATTTTAAGAGAACAGCGGCAAAAGTTTCTTGAGAGTAAATTTCAAAAGTAAATGATGGCTATAGTGATTTGCTGCGGACCATTCCTGCTGTGAAGTCAGTTAACTGTTAGTATTCTAATGTTATTGTACTGGTCACTGCACATGGGGAAAAAGTTTACCTCAGTTTTGGCTTCGTAGCAGACACCAGAGTTTTCACAGTATTCTGTAACAGTTTTGCACAGAGAGTGACGAAAAATTTTGCTTCAAGGGCCTCAAGGCCTGTGAAATCTTATTTATATAATTCCGTCTTTGAGTCTCGCACTAATTTGAGACTGGCATTTCTTTAAGGTACATGGGACAAGAATGCACAGCATTTAGTGGGACCTCCTTTTTGGACCTCATAGTTTGCAAAAATGACATTGGCCAGACTGGTTTGCAGAGTTTATCAGATGAGCCGAAATCACCTAAACAGTCAAGAGGGGGGTGGGTATCACAATAACGGTGCGAGATAGGGCCTAGGTTACTATTAATCACTAATAGGATGTCATACACTGGCTTTCGATCGCCACCGAATTCAGTGACCTTGGATGACCTTGAACGTTAAAATGGGTTTTATGGATTTTTTTGGCGATTTCTGGCTGCTACACACATTTCAAGAACAAACTGCACTACCCATTGAGATAGACATGAACAAGCTGCAAACAAAAATTTTCAGCATTGAATGTGGATTTCGCCAGTCCAGCTCTCGATTTTCTAGGTTCAAGGAAACCTGTGCACGAGGGCATCAAAGAGCGGTACTTCCATAGAAGTTATTTTACCGTTGTTGGCTAGTCTTTCGTGAAAATGGTTGCACATAGGCATGGGCATGCTGCCTATCACAACAAGCACTTGTGACGAGCTTTTCAGTTGTATCAACATCAATGACTCTGAAAGACCCTGAACTTCCAAAATAAGAGATTTTTATTGATTTTTGCGATCTTTGGATGCAGCGCACACTCCAAGAATGAACTGTGATGAAATGGCTGGAAATAGACTGACAGTTTGCAAACAGGAACTGCTATAGGCTTTCGCGTGTCTCGTGAGCATTAGCTCAAATTTCTTTTATACATTGTGATCCATTATGTCCCGTATCATGGAATTTGATTTTTATCTTGACATTAAATGTTTTTTTTGCAAAATTACAAGAACGCAGCATAACTTCTCAGATTACATTATTTATGTTTGTTTGTATTTGTTTGATGCTAGTATTTACCGTAAGTCTTTGCAAATCTCTGTATAAGATTCATAAAAGAAGTGCAGCAGTTTGTGGTGGCTGACAACGAACATAAGCTACTTTTTAATTCTGCAGTTTCTTGTGTAGTTTTTTTTATCATGTTTGCTAAATTATTGGTTATTTGTGAAGTGATTACTTTGTGACAAAGCAGAGTTGCCATTCTGCAGAAAAACATTGTGAATTTATAATACCCGATTTGTGCTCTTGGGTTCTGCTCATTAGAACCCTAAAATGTCAACATTGAAAATTATACTTTTTCTTGTACTTTTCATCATACTGTGTGGTGTGATTCACATACTTTGCTGGTGTTTAATAGCGTTAGCATTTGTTACTTTTCTGTGTTTTGAACATAGCACAGCATTTATAATACATGCAGATGACAGAATAATCGTTATGTGAATCATTCCTGACTGCTGGTGAACATATCTGACTGAGTTTTTTTTCTGTATTTGCTGAACATTATATAGGAATATACTTGCAACATTTACCCGGTTCAGTATTTCTTTCTATGCAGTGCTAAACGTAGTACTTATCAGATCAGAAAAGTTTAGAACATTAGTGTGTTAGCTTGTTGTGTGTTGATGTACCAAAATACACATTTGTCTATTTCTTAACGTCATTGATATTATGGTCATTATCGTTGTTATATGTCGATAGCTATGTAGTTGATACCGGTGCAGAGTGTGGAGTGGTGCATAAACAGCAAGGTGTGCTCATGCCTTGCTGACAACAGGGCTATTGGGCCCAGCCCAGTTAACAGTCAGCACCTTTAACTGAGACTAATCGGTCAGAGGTCATTGTGATATTGTGACACACTGACAGATATGCAGTTGTTATTTGTGTCTGTCACTTGTTAATGCGTTCAGTAATTAGCAATATCTGTATTGCAATGTGTATAGTCCCTGGGACCACTGCCGTTTAGCGCCGCTGCCACCGTTAAGGTCTTGGACCGCAATCAACCATTAAGTTAGCAGTCCCAGACCGCTAAGGTTTCACGATGCTGCCGCAGTTTTAGCGGTTTAGAGAAAAAATCAAACAATGTGTTGTGCTTACACTGCTGCAAGTAGATTCGCCAGCGCATCTGAGCATGTCCTCATCAGCCGTCACAGTGCCAATAGTATCAGTCAGCGAGCAAATATTAATTCTACAGTGTACTATAGGATTTACCAATGGACTTCATGGGAAACGGTAGTTTATCGTATGCCATTACGAATCACATAAAAGTTGTTGCTTTTGGGCCTCAAAAATTACTACCAGTGACAGACGACTTAGCGGTCTAGACCGCTAAGCCAGCCGCTAAGGCTTAGCGGTTTGGACCGCTGCTGGCTTAACGGCTTAGTGGTTTGAACTGTTAAGCCAGCCGTTAAGGCTTCAAACCAGCCGTTACTGCTTTAGCGAATGGTTCTGGGGACTAAGTGCATACATTAGTTTGTAGTTTGTCTTGACTTGTGATTCATGCTATCACATCAGCCTTGGATTTTACTGATATTATGGCCCTATACAAATGCGGTTTATATCTTATTCTTCTTGTCCACGAATTGTCACCTGATGCCGATGTTATGTGTATGTCTTACTTCGTATATATTAAACTTTTACATCCATTAGCCAAGCTTTGGTCGCAGTATCTTGTGTACTTTTGCCTCATGTTGTTACTGACGTTATATACTTTAGACAGTTCAAGTGCAGAAGTACATGAAGTTGTACGTTGTAAACCAAAGTCTATTTACCAGTGATTAATGATGTGTTGTGAACAGTTTTTGGTGCAGATGATGCGGACACAGCTATTCACTGTTGCTAATGCATGCATGTTTATGAGAAATTTTTGACTACAATCATTGAAATTAACAAAAATTAACACGTATTGATATGAGTGATTGTAATTGCTGTTGTTGAGAGTTCAAGCTGAATAACTCAAATATTGTTCTGACGTGTTGCAAGCTTTTTAGCCGTTAATTGTGTGGATGTTAGTCAACTGCTTTTTTGATGTTTTTTTTTCATTTCCTTATAATGCAGTTGACAGTTAGTTCTTTGACAGCTGTAGCATAGTTGTTCGTCATTGATCTTCAGTAATATGATGCTTGCATGTAACTTTTCCAAAAAAGTGGTTATGCCAAATTTTCTTCCCAGGGTATTTGTCAAGAGGCTCGGGTGTTTAACCACACAGGAAATGGCTGACCCCATCACTACTATTTTTCTGTCATACACCTGAAGTGGGGTTATAGATACCTCACTGCAGAAAGTAGAGTATTCCCTCCTGAATGTTACGTCTATGGTATGATGGCCGATGACGTTTTCATTTTTTTACATTAAGACATCATGTTTTGTACGATACCATTATGTGGCATTATTATCTGGTAGTGTAGTTAGTGCAAACTTACACAAATATTGTGTATTTTCGACATTTTGTGCTGTTGTTTGCGAGTGTTTTAGGGATGTACTTTTTTGTGTAATGCTGAGTTTTCAATGCTCATCTCGGCTCTTGTTATTTTGCATTGTTTTGAAACAAGCCGTGGTTAATTACATGCGTGCGTTGTAATACGTTGCTGCTCTTTAATTTTATTCTATTCAGCATGCTCACATTACTGGTAATTATCATGATCATGGTGTTTGCTGTTGCATTAACTGTGCTAATGCTAGCAAATATGCTGTTTTTAACATTGCGATAATACAGAAGTGTGTTTTGTCTCATTCTCTTCATCATTAAAGTGATTCTCGTTTGTGTGCTACAACCAAATAGAATTTGCGTGATAACCAATTTCTTGGAGGTAGTTCCAATTTTTGTCAAAAGCTAAATGGCAGCTGTGCTTGCCAGTTGCATCCAGTGCTCAGTCTTCCAATCATAAGGTGGTTTGATTGTGGTACAGCAGGCTGTGAGTAGGCCTACGTTGATGAGAACTTAAACTACCCAGTGGCATCTAGAAATGTTTCATGCGTGCTTTACATAGCTGTAGCAACCGGACAATTTTGGAACCTCAGTCGCTGCAGTAACGAAGTGGTAATGTTGAATGCTCGTTTCAAGTTATTCGACGTGAAGTGATTGTAACTAATCATTTCCAAAACTGTCTAATTACTCGATCTACATGAAGCATGTATGTTGTGGTTTTTATGCGCCACTGTCTGTATATATCATGTACAAGCTTGTGGTCAGTTAAGATCGTCGCTGGTGGCTGAACAGAAGGGAAATGATGGAGAGTTAATGATAATTACGTATTATTCTTTGATAAGGTACATCATTGTGACATGGTCGACCAGCTAACATAACATATTATCGTGATGGAAGTCCGCCTGTATTGTGCACTGTGTCATCTTATATGGCAGCTGACGCTCTGTAGATCTCTCTGCAACAGGTTTTCTTTTCCACAAAGAAATATGCACAACCATTAACCTTTAAACACATAAAATGTGTTTGCTACGAGAAGCCTGTAGTGACTACTAATTGGCGGTTATAACAACTAAATATTAGTTTACACGAAAATGTTTTAAAATATATGTTATAACCGAGCATGGCTCGGGTGTTGCTAGATTTGCTTGCTTAGCTTTTTCTATTACTTATTTTGTGAATGACTTATTAATATTCTATGGTTGTTGTCAGTGGTATCGATTGTAAACAATTCGACTTTTTGATTTTGATTGATGCAGTCCAACACAAATTAACAGTTTATAAATCTCATATAGGAAGATAACACCGACTTGCAGTCAAAGTTTTGGAATTTTGGCTGAGTTTGTTGTTTCTACCACCTGGCACATCACACATGTTGCAGTTTCGCTGTCGATGTGTTTGGACATGTTTGCTCAAATATTTCGATTCGATTGTTTGTTATGCATCATGGGAATCGTGCTACGGAGAACATACAGTTCTGAATAACTGAATACTGATGATACTGTGCGCTTGAGATGTCGATTGACGTCGAAGATTTCAAGTCGGCTTACTTGAGGCTCTGCAAAGAACATCACGTTGACGCGGAGGACTCGCTCGTCCGCAAAATTGCTGAGTAAGTTGTCTAAGTTGAGGTAAGCTGTTGATTAGGATTGAGCTGTTTCAGCAGCTTGTGCACATGCATCAAATTAAGTTAATTGAATTTAGCGAACTGCATTGCCTTTTGTTCTCTGTCTTTTATATGACATTATCATTGTTGACATTGATATCTGATGCGTTGTTTATCTAATAAAAATTGTTGGGATGTTCTGTTTGTAGGGCACAACAAGTTGCTGCAGGTGGTGGTAGTTATTCACTGAATTTGTCAACTCAGTCTATTTCGGTGAAAACTTGCGGTGTGCTAGCAAAGCTGTTGGCTACTTCAAATCCATTTGTTGATATAAAATTCAATGACTGCTCACTGCCAGATGAAGGTATGCCTAGTGACTATTTTAGAGTTGAGATATACATTTTTCTTTAATTATTCACACATTTAATAGGCTAGTATCAGTAATGTTGTCATGTTGTTGTAGCAGTATTTTGAACTTTATATTACATTTCTGGATGTTCTTAAACAAGCCCGTGTTAAAGGCATTGGCTCTTAGTAGTGCTTGATACAGCTGCTGGTGTAAATAACAGTGATAGTTTAGTTGGGTTTAACTGTCACCAGCAGATGGTGTCTTGGAGAAAATGGGCACTATGGAGTAAATTTTGATGATTTTTTTTTCACAGATTTTTGGTGCTTTGTAAGTAAACAGAATTGTATATTTCTTTACTGTTCTGTGTAGTTTTGTTTTGTCTGTATTGCATTATTGCTTTATAGGAGTTCGTGCACTGGCTTATGGATTAGCAAGCAATACAAGCTGTAAACGACTAGACCTAAAGGTAAATGTTTTTTGCTTGTCTTGTGCTGTTCGTACATTTTTGTGATTTCTACTTGCACACAAATTGCTTACAGCCCTGTGTTGTTCTGCTGGCAGGGAAACAGCATAAGAGGTCCAGCAGCGGAATCACTCGGTCGAATATTACAGCAGAATGTCAAGCTACGATGGTATGAAGATCTAATCAATTTTGTACTTAATAGTAAGAAATTAGTTTCGCTGCTTTGTTTCATTTGTCTGTGTAACTGTAGCACTAAAGATGTACTAAATGTAGTTTCTGTCATAAATATAGTTTTCACAAATTCCATATTAACTCATCTTTATGGTCTTTACAAACAATAATAGCAACTACTTGTCAGTCTGCCATAGCATCTTTTGTTTTTTACCATTTCATCATATTTATGTCAATTGTTTGAGTATCAATAACCAACTACATTTTTTAATTGATAAATTCTTGAAAAGTGAACATTCAAAAACAGTTTGTGTTTGGGATAGGTTGCAGTTGTATGCACTGGTATTATGGTATGTGTCAATTGAGTATCAGGAATTGCTTCTGACATGTGAACTGAAAATCTATCCCACTCTTACTCGAAGTACACTTGGAGACGTTAGTGGGACTTCAGTAAATCTTTTTCGACCATCAAAAGTATGCAAGTGGAATAAAAGTCTTCGATAGTGAAAACAGTAGTAGTGATGATAGAATTGCAGAAGCTAGTGAGTCTATCTTTCACTAAATGTGTGTTTGCACAGTGTGACACTGGAGTGGAATGATCTGGGACTTATAGAGAATGCATTTTCAGTGTTCTGTGATGGAGTAGGTGCTAATAGCACACTGTTGACATTGGATCTCCGCAGTAATCAGATCAGTCATGTAGGTGCTGGTGAATTGGCAAATGCTCTCAAACGAAACTCAACACTTCAGACTTTAGGTATGTTTCATACTGTAGAACTCTGATTGTTGTTTTTTATTATTATATTATTATTCTGTTACTTATTTTAAATATTATTATTTTTTTGTGCTGGTTACCACAAGTGTGCAAGATAGAATTATCGGTGCAGTTTGAATACTTGAAATATGCTGCAGTATGTCTTTTCTTTTGTCTTTTGCCATATGGCAGATTTATGACAAACTCTTGTTTCAGCTTTTTCTGTCTTTTGCATGTCTCTTTAAAATCACGTAATCTTTCCTTGTGATGTTGCGGAGCATTTGTAGGCATATTTGTTCTCTTCTTGCTTTGTCCAACATATTTTTCTCCGTCATTGTGTCCTGTAGCAGTGCGCTATGTCTATTTATGTATTGTGAAGTAATTGAAGTTAGGAGTATTAATAGTGAAAGGAAAAACATATTGTTTAGTGTTACTGTAATGTTGTTATGTAGACCTGCGTTGGAACAACATCGGGCTGGTTGGTGGCCGTGCATTGCTGGCAGCATTGGATCACAACAAGACATTGACAAGACTGCTCCTAGCTGGCAACAATGTTCCCGCTGATGTTCTCCGATCGATCGGTGTGTACACCATCCTTTGTGTTTTGGTTGCTGTTGTCATATTTACATTTAATAGCAATTATCAGATCAACATTAATCACTTTCTCTAGAGAACATAAATTTTAGACTGCCTACGAGGCTGGATATTCAACAAACACTTAATATTAATGCTTGCTGGTGGTTTGGCTTAGTTTGTAACATTGTTTGTTGCATCAACGAAGTTAATCAACACCAAGCTCAGTTAGTACTTGGATGGGTGACTGTGTGCAGGCAGGTAAACTATCCCGGTATGTAACCAACCACCCAGGTCAACTCAGTCTGGCCATCCCTTCGTTGGTAGGCATAGTGAGTATTAGCGAAAGCTGGGACATAAACAGGCACACTGCGTGACACTGCGTGATGCACTAGCCCCGTATCCCTGGTCCCTGGTCTCCCTGGTCCATTATGTTAATTACATATACACGCGTATAATGGAGTTCTTACAATTTCAGGTTTAGCTTGTTCTTTTGTGTTTTGTGTTTCTGTAAAGGTTAAACTTACTGTTCCGTTATTATGCGTTTGTATGCATTTCGCCTGGAAAGGCCATCCCCGAAATGACCTATACTGTGTTGGGTGGGACGTTAAACTTTACTCACTCACCCCCGGGTTTCGCAGTGTAAAACTGGTGTCTGGCTGAGGGCTAAGGAAATGAAGATCAGCGTCGGGCTTTAAGGCTTAAGAAGGACTTTACGTTTTTATATTTTTAGTATTAGTGCATTTGTGAGAAGTGTTTGCTGAATATTTGTACAGTGTTACTAAACGAAAACATGCATTTTTGCAAAATTATCCCTGATAATCCTGATAATTTTAACTGAAATTAATGATTAATTAACCATTAATTTTTGAGAAGTTAACTGCAAAGATTTCCCATTGTCACCAGACTTGGTATTTAATGCTGTCGACTGCAGACACGGCCGTGGCCCGGAATGCTGATCGTGCAGCGTTGACGTCCGAGTATCAGACGCGCCAACACATGATGAGCCATGAACTGCAACAGCTCAACAAGTCACATCGCACTGAGGTCTGTCACAGCATGTTCTGTAATCAGTTAGTATGCAGTGTATCTGTGAACGGTATCTATCTACGTTTGTGCTCAGGGTTCTTTCGTGTCATTCCAAATATTGTATATTTAAAGTTGCTGTTTTGGCATTATTTTTGCATAGTTTAATCATCGCCATTTTATGCACCAAACCGAGTACAAATAACAATAAAAAAGTGAAGCAGTAATGTGACTGCAACAACCAAGCATGAACTTAAAACCAACAGTACTGCATTTAGGATGAAGATGGTGTAATGTAACTGACTTGTTTACTGGCATGTATACAGTATTGCTTTGTCCTGTGTGTCAAATGAATATTGTGATACTGATGTGTTTGCAGATTGGTCAGTTATTGGACAAAGTTGACAGACAAGAAGCACTGATGCAACATGCAAGCAGGTGATGTTTCTGCAATATGGGAAATCAAGCTTGCTTTAAATTTTAAATTAAAACAATGTATTGAACATGGTGAGTTAAAAATTTATTAACAGTTTGTGCAGTTTTTTTATTTGTACTCGGGCGTTTTTCAGTTCTTTGATGCAGTTGATTAGTTGTCTGGATTGTGGAAAGATCTGCACAACAGTATTTATTATCCCCAGTTCCCTAATTATTTTTATTAATTACTTATTGATCAGATGTTGTAGATACATTTATTGTTTGACTAATTATTTGTTAATTATTTTCTGGTTTTTTAATATGCTTGTATAATATCTGCACTGATGAAGTTTACTGTTTTGAATGCACAGAAGAGCTGTTAAGTAAGTGCAGCTTGTAAAGGTTGTGTTATAAATTCAATATAACCTTATTTCATTACGTTATTTCTATAATATTCAAAGATTTAGTCTGATATTGTAGATGTTTATTATGGCTATATTTTAAGCATTTGTTGTTGTCACAGGTCAGCGTCAGAAAGAATTTGTCGACTGCAGGAAGCTTTAGATGAGAGAAGACAACAGTTTAATAAGATGGCGACTAAGTATGACATGTTTTGTTAGTGTGATGTTGCTTGAGATGATGTAAACTCTAAGGGGCATGGAAGTTATGCAGAAAGGACACCCTGGCCAAATACCACAAGATTGACAAAAAAGGATTGTAGTAATATTGGCATGATAGTACTGTACAAATCTGTATTATTATTAGTGTCGTGTGGCATCAGTGAAAGCACCAGCAATACTGGCTATTGCAACAGTCTTTAGCACAGTGTGGTCTGTTCGTCAGTCATATTCATGCACCCTGCTAAATCCATCATTGAGACGCCATTTTGCAAGAAGACTTGTGACCTCAAGTACTGTACCGGTAGTTTAAGACAGAGGCCGCTTAGCAACGGCCTGTTTAATGATACTATTGCCGACCCCGTATGTTTCCGCATATTTGCAGCAATGCTGCCTAGTGTTGGATTACTTGGTGTATTGTTGCCATAGAAAGGTCATCAGTATCCTTGCGTTGGTAAATGATGCAGATTGTCAATGGCGGAGTCCGAGCTTACATTGTCTGACAGCAAGGTCAATGAACTGGACCGAGCTTTGCTGCTCATGAAAGAAGCGGAGAAAGATTCCACTAAACTTCACAAGGCCGAGCTGGCACGGGCACACGAGGTATTCATTCATATCATATAGTATCATATCATATTACAAAACATATTACAACATCCTTCATTCATAGCCCAGAGGCATCATGATATACAGTGTGAGCCAGAAAATTTTGCCACCTCCCTGACGTGTTCCGAAGTTTATTTTTCACTGGTATCGAATGCTAGGAAACCATTGGTTAATGCAATAATGAAATTATATCAGTGTTACTAAATAAGTAAGTAAGTAAGGAAACATTTATAGTGCAGCTAAAAGTTGGCTGAACTGGCTTAATCTGCTGCACTCTGTCCAGTTATCTCTAGCCATAGACTTCTAATACATGAGGTGGTCAGTGATTTATGAGGGCGCCACCTATCTTGCTCTGCCAACGCCGTGTCGGCTGAAAATCGCCAATTTTTCCCACCTTCCTCTCATTTAGCACCCTCGTTTGAGATGACCCCTTTCAAATTTTTGGAAAAGCTTTACTGATCCTGAAACTAGAGTCTTCCAGGTAGCTGACGGTGAAGATTTGATAATCCTAGCTTGCACTTTTTTTGACTGATCACCCGTGTGACGGACAGACAGACGGACGAACGGACGGACAGACAGAATTGTGATGGCTAAGACGTGCTACAGCAGTAGCTGCTGTTGCGCGTAAAAAACTAAGTAGGACAGGATTAAGAGTAATGTATTTATTTGTACAATTCTGTGCAGGAGCGTTCTGTGCTTGAAGCAAGACTTAACAAAGCGCTTCTTGAAGCCAGTGAGAACAATGCAGCTTTGACAAACAAGGTGCTACTGCTGATCATATTTTCATCTCTTCATTGAACTTTCATGCTAGGAAAGTTTTCCAGTGATGTCTCATTCCTATATATATTTTATACATTTATGTCTATACATGTATATATTTTACACCTCTGTTATATATTTACATACGTTTGTTTCATACATACTATATTTGCACCATGCTCGTTTATATAAACTACCTAAAACACGATCACTTTGTTCTGCAAAATCATTATTGCCATAATGTTTCATCTAATTTTATATAATTGCAATGCACATAGTGTTTAGTTTTAGCATAGTCGTTTAGTTTTAATCGATTCATTGAGTACAGCATAAAGTAAAGGTGTTTTTATTTCATTTTGTATGTTAACTGAGGTGACAACTTTTGGTTTGTAGGTGGATGAGTTGGAGAGAAAATGTCGCCTGCAGCACGAGCAGATATTCAGTCTGAAGGAGAGCCTGGCACATCAACAGGCAGAAGTAAAACTCAAACAAACTCAGTTTGAAGGCAAACAACACATTTCATTCATTTTCGGAGCTTTGTAGCTTGAAAACTTGTGTTTTATGCCGCAGACATTTGCGAAAGATAATACACAACTTTTTTAAATGTATTTACGTGATTATCATTTATGATCTCAGTATATGCAGAATGTCATGATAGTGTTCATATATTTTAACTATTTTTGCTGGAAGCATATTGGGCAATTTTATTATGTTATTTGATTTTCATAGTTTTTCAGTTTTTAAAAATAATTTTTATGACTTTTTTTCAAATTCCATGCTTTGACACTGTTTTGTGACCTAAAATGCGTCAGGTGATAAATATCCTATTGCAATATGAATTTACAAAGTTAATGCTTGGGGTCTCAACACCAGCGCTGAAAAAGTTGGCCTTTTGGTAGACTGCTCGTATCATTGTACTATTGACTGTGTGCCATAATCTTAAAGATGATTGTCACGTTGATGTTGATTGTAGAACTTGTACAGTTTGAACGTCAGAAGGTAAAGGATGCATGCCGAGATGCTGAAAATGTCAAGGCAAAGGAGGTTGGATTTCTACTATCTTGTAAACTTTCATGTCTGCGTAATCTTTTCTTTCCACTGTGATTCTACGTAATGTTGCAGTATATAAAAGTGATTCGTATGCATGCAGAAGTTGCATGTTGCTGGCTTAAACTTATGTACATGTGTGTTATAGACATTGAATGAAGTTCATGATCTTTTTTAGCTAAAAGCCGCATGCAGCAGTTTTTTTAGGTAGTTGGAGTTGAAAGCATTATCGATGTCAATCACGTGACTGGCACATCAGCAGGCAGAAGTTAAGCTCGAACAAACGCAGTCTGCCACTGCATAGCCGTAGAGGGACACTCCCTCCCCTAGGAGACTATAAATGACAATCATCTAGTGTTCGATTTTAAGCTAATTTTTTTTGAAACAGTACCAAAATGCATCAAAAATCACACCAATTTTACATAAAAATTGAAACAATTTTCTGCCAATGGGGCATAGACCCTTCCATGACCCCTTCCTCAATGGGGATGGGACACTTCTCTCCCCATTCCTGTTCAGCATCTTGTGCATGTATGTCTTAAGTTGGAGCGGTTGCATAAAGAGATGGAAGAATCGGAGCGAGTGTTGAAGGAGCGTTTACAGCGCGCGGACTCACAGCGCCTGGAGTTGGAAGATGAACTGAGTAGATGTAAGCTGAACCTGGCCAATGAACGACTAGTCACTGACGACCAGCTGACCAGTGCCAAACAGCGCATTCGCACCGAGGAAGTGAGTTGAATGTAATGTCATTACTGCTTACAGACGGCTGGCCTTGCTGAGATGGGGGACTTTGCAGATATTGTAAGCTGTCTTCTATCGAACGAAGATGGCTTTAACATTGTGCAGTCTTCATTCAGTGATATGCACATGACTTTCGTGGCAGCATGAATAGCTCACCAGGAATTGAGAGTCTTTTTCTATACATTTGAGTTGTGGCTTTTAGTATAATTGCCCAAAAGTTACTTTGAAAATATGCTTCCAGAGACAACAGTTATTAATGTTGCTTTATGGTTTACACAGTTTATAAGATGCAACATTTTCTTAAAGAGGATGAAATGGGAATATTGTGATAATGGTGACTAATACAAAATAGTGCCAAGGCATGCCACTTTTGTAGTTTCAACATTCTAATAGCTACAATAATTCAAAATTTTCAACAGTAATGTTAGTAGTTTTTAGTTACTGTCAGTTTCTTTGGCATTTGTTGTGGAAATGTAATTTTTATTATTGCTTTATCACTTGCCTCACTGCTTATGGTACTAGTACTTTGTAGTTCAACCGTGTTGTCGATAAAGATTTTTGTGATCTCTAGTAAAGAAGTCAGTGAGAGTTAGTCTTAATATTCACCATGGCAACTGATGCAGAAACTGTTACATGACTGGTATTAACATCTATGTGTGTAACTAGGCATAGCCTGTTGCACTTGTAGCCAATTGGCATGACGCAGCTAGACAATCTACTAAGTATCTGATAGACAATGTCCAGCAAATCAAATCTACAGTCAGTGTGATTGTCTATACTCTATAGTGAACTTTTTATATCTGGAGTAATGAGGCAAGCCGTATGACTGACCGTCAGACTCATGTAACAGGAGCAGCGTCGAGCAGCAGTAGAGGAGAAGCTGCAAGTGGCTCAGACATCGCGTGATGAGCTGCAGTCTTTTGCCACGCAGCAGTCGGGTCTTGTTGCTGAGTTACAGAGTCGCAACTCTCAGCTGTCGATTGACAACGAAACCTTGCGACGACGGGTCACCGACCTCCAACAGGTTCTCCCCGACATTATATTTGCTCTTTTACTTTTTGACAGAATATGTTAAACTTTGACGTTCAGCAGCGTCGTGTGTTAAAAAGTCCGTGGGGCAGAAATTTGCAGTTTTCCGACAGACACTGCAAATTTGCGACAGGGGTGATTATGAGTACTCAGAATTTCAATTTTTGCCCTAAATTTCCTTAACCCTTTCAGGACGTGCTATGTGGGAGCCACGTACTTTCTAACTGCTCTCGCGGCCGTGCTACGTGGGTTCCACGTAGTACTACATTAGCTGGTAAATTGCACTATCAGGCTGGGGGATAAGTGCGTTAGCAGGCCCTTAAGTTAGGAAGCTACTCCATATGTACTCACCAAGTGTCGCCACCATTTTTGTGGAGATTAGGCAGGCAGCAGCTGGCTTTTTAGTATGCATGCACGTTGCACTCAGCCCATGAACACAGCAGTAACGGTGGACAAAATAATTACAAAATTGCAAATAGTAGCAGAATTCCTACTTAAACTATTGTTTGACTGCTTGAACATTTTTAACGACTTTTAAAAAAATTTACACACATGCGTAAATTTAGTAGCAGAATTCCTACTAAAACGACTGTTTAGTAGGGTTGTACCGAATATTTTATTCGTATTCTATTCGGCCCGAATAGTAGGCCAAATAGTGTATTTGTATTCGACCGAATAGTAGTGCCATCAATAGACCGAACACAAATAATTCAGTCTCAAAGACAGCTGCTGTCCGCCCAGCTATCTCAGCAGCATAACACCCACACGTGATGCTTTATGGCATTTTCTTAACCGTTTAGTATGCTGACTATCAAAAGTCTGCCATAAGTCACTGTCATGTAATGTTAATCAGTAATCTTTGTCAGCATCATTCATTTAACATGGATACAAAATGCCTGATTTTCAAAATTTTTTCACCACTCTGTGATGAAACCAGGGCATTTGGCAATCTGTTTGAACTTGCGTCAACTATTCGTATTCTATCCGTATTCGGCCGAATACTGTAACACGTTATTCTTATTCGGCTGAATAGTAAAATCTGCTATTCAGTACAGTCCTACTGTTTAGCATACGAGATGTCGTCGTAAAAAATGCTTAGCAACTGAGACTCTGAATTCGGCCTGACTTCACAGAGTTCAGGTATCTGGACACATGGCTTTTCAACTGAGACAGAAACTGCCGACAAAAATGAAAATGTTGCTCAATGCATATACCTGTCTGCCACTATTACTATCCACTACTATTAATATCACTAATATTAGCCAACTTCTACTACCACTAACCATCGCCAGCACTACTACTACTACTACTACTATTACTACTGGCTGTTACTACTAATACCTGAAATAGTCCAATCATGGCTTTATGAATGAATATGTTGTAAAATACCTGTCTGTTTCACTGATATAGTTGTAAGTATTAACTATACGAGGGGCGTTCAATAAGTTCCAAGACTATGTCCTTAATACAACAACCGTAAATCACACATTTCTGACAGTTATGTTACTTTTCAACATATTCTCCCTGCAGTTCACTGCAATGTTCCCATTGTTCTGCAAGTCGGCTGGAACCCGTAGCATTAAGTTTTTTATTGGCACCTGTAGAAATTTCCAGACAAAATGCTGTAGAACATCTTCATCATTTTTAAACTTAATGTCTCCAAGTGATTTGCTCTGTGGACCAAACAAATGAAAATTACTTGGAGCTAAATCTGGACTGTATAGCAAATGCTGTAGCAGTTCCCAGCCCATCTTTTCAATTTTCTTAAATGTCTAATGGGCCAATTGCACGGTGGGGCACTGCTAGTTTTAAAAAATGACTTTTCTGCAGCAAACCTGGTCAATTGCTGCGAATTGATGGTCATAATCAATCAGACAATAATGCACTGTAATATTGTTCATTCACAGTATGTCTTTTAAGCCAAAAAGTTTGCAAGAACAACTCAACAACTCTTTAAGTAAACCAAAAAATGCTTTGTCTGCAGCTGACTGTTTTTGCCATAAACAGTGCTCGAACACTTGACATCATCACTAGCTGACTAATGATCGCTGCAAAACCGGGCAAACTATTCAAATACTTTCAAACGTGATAAAGTGTCACTGCTAATTACTACAAATAATCTACAATAAATTTGAGAACTTTCTACACCTGTGACTAGAAAATTTTATGATTATTCTCTAATTTAATTCTTTAAACAAACGTCAACGCCCATCATTTATATCTTAATAATAATGACGTCACAATGTGACGTCATAAATGAGACCATAGTAAGTGATGTACATTAGTGGCAGTACAACTTCATAATAGTTTTGGTTTTCAGCTGTCACTGTGTGCTTACTGAGAAGAACAGTCCTGGAACTTATTGAACACCCGTCATATGTAAAATTTGCAATCATAAACTTGAGTGTTTTTAGACTATTTAAATATACATATTTTGCATGAGGCCGCAGGTGCAGTCTGTGGCTTTTATCGAAAGAATTAAAATGGGGGATTTTCGGTGATAAATTTTGCGTTTTTGGATCAAAATGTTTGGACAAGAACAAGACTTGCCGATGCCACTGTTGAGGTTCATTATTGGATAATAACAGACCCATTTGCTGATAATTTGTACCGGCCGATTGTCAATTTACATAATCAGCATAGGTTTTGGCCATGACTTGGGCTTAAGCCTAGCCTACGCATTGTCACGTGCAATTTGATTTTTCAAAATAACTTTCTTTTGCAGAAGACTTTATGATGCTTCACAAGTCTTGTCGAGCAAAGCCCTGGTATGGTACCTTGTGGTTTTTATTAATATCATTGGAGTTCATGACATCATACATATTTGACATTTATGTCTATTGTTATAGTACACCAGGGAGAGATGCTGGTAATTAATAAGTGCAAAAACTGTCATATAAAATTATAGAATTTTTGTTTGTGTGATGCTCAAATATTTGAGTCTTGACTGTCCAGTTTCTTTCAGAGTTTCCGCAGCACTGTAGGCCGTTGTTGAACGCTGTCGCAGGAGTTGGCTGGAAAGAACGCTGAAATGCTGGAGGAGGTAGCAAGAGTTCGACTCAATCTCAACGCACGCATTGAACAGCTCGAGAACGACTGTCGAAGCAACCGGGTGTCCATGCTGGAGAAAGAGCTCTCGGGTGAGTGTGCTAGCAGCATCATCGGTTAAAAAGTAGGCAGAGCAGGAAGTTGCATTTTTACAACAGATAGCACAAAATTTTCATGCAAGATATCATGGATGCCTAAAATTTCATTTTTGTCCCTAAATTCCTACAAAATAGAGGTTTTAGCCCCAAATCCTGCATTTTTGGACAGAAATTTTCTGACAAGAAGAAAATTTTCTGACAGTCCATAATTTAGGGGGAGCAGTTGCCCCTCCTACGCCACTTCTAAGACACCACTGGTTGGTGTAAACATGAACAGCAGTATTATTTCTAAGCTACCAAACTTTTTAAAGTAGTGATTAAATGTATTAACATTATATTTCTTGGTCTGCTGCACCTTTCTTTCTCAATCAATTTGGTTATAAAAAATTGTAGTTTTGGGACTCATCATGAACGATAGCACAGAGTGTTTGAACCAAGAGTGTCTTAGGGCTAGGCAGCAGCTTTTGCTTTAGCACTTCTGAAAATGTTCACTTGCCTTCCCATTCACATTTCTAACTGATCCCTCCCTGCATGTTTTGATATCTGACTGCGTCATCTGTGTGACTATAGACGCAGCGTCGAGACATCGCATAGCATTGGAAGAACACAATAGCGAGGTGCAACGGCTGACAGAGACGATTAAACAGCGAGATGCCAAGATACACACGATGCGTGAAGCCGACGCGCAGCGAGTTGCTGCACTTCAGTCGGCCGTACATAGCTACGTCACTCGGTCACCTTACAGCGCTTAGTCATCTGCATCAGTGATAACTTCTGACTTGCCAATACTCTGGTTGTGAGGGTATAATTGTGTTTAGGACATCTTTTACTGTAGGTATGTCTATAAAGTATAAATTTGTTAAATTAACTAAATTAATAAATGAAGTATACATCTTTCTTTCACTCATTTCTCTCACATCTGATAGTTGTCTGGTATTTAATTTATTACATAGCTGAGTAATTTACGATATTTTTTTATATATTATATATTCCTTTTCATGACACATATTTTGGTTTTAAAACAGTGTAAAATGTAAATTCAAGTAAATTCTTACGCCACTGAGTTCAACTTCAACGTGACCTCTCTTCTTAGTTCTACACCCGTGTATGTGCTATGTACAGCAAGTCTCAAACATATACAATTCTCGTTCATGCACTTTACAGCAATTTGTATTTTTTGATACAGTGACTTTACAGCAATGGTTAGTTTTTCAATAACCCGTTGTTGTTAGGTGTAACAAATGAATTGTCAGTAGATGTTAATATTTTACTTGTGTGATTTATCTAGAGTTACATTCCTGTCCAAATGTATTGTAGATTTCTAGTTTTCGATTTATTTAGAAATACAGTGGTTTAGTGAAACTGCTGATTTTGTTGTGAACTTTTGCATTCGTAATAGTTGACTTGTATCAAAGTAATGGACGTTCTAACACATTCATGTTTTCATAACTTCTGAATCTGATCAGAAGGCATTGACATGTAGTTAAAATAGCTAAATACAGAACCAAACGTTTAAACTGAAATTGTGTGTTTTTGCTGTCCACTGGATCTGAAATACACTTGCTGTTTGGGCGACGTAATGACAATAAAAAAAATGCAGCACTAGAAGTCCCTAATGGTTCTATTTTGGGAGACATTTTTGGGTCTAATCTGAGTACTGCTCTTGAAAAGCAGGCTGATTAAACCAGAACTGGAAGCATGCTGCAATTTTTTCAGACTGCATGTCGTCATATATGATGAAGGTTGCCAGATGTTGTGGATCGTCACGTTTTACTGAAGTCTAATAAACAATTTCAATTATAGTGAAATTTTCACTCTGTTGCAGAAACAGTAAAAAAACTGACGCTGGGACCAGTTTTCACTTTTAAATGTACATAGCCATTGTGCCGATGCTAAATCTGATCATCGTACAAGGAATACACTTTCAAAAAATGCTGTTCTGCCTGTCATAGCTTACTGATGTACCATCTTCCATTTACTAGATCGGTTGAACTGCAATATATGCATATACACCGTGTCCCAAAAAAACTAAGCAGATTTGTTTTTGTCAGAACTGCGTCAAATTTCCACCGATTTTGATAATTTTTGGCAGAAAGATGGCAAACGATACAAATATATGCGAGGTGCACTCATTTTCCACCTCACCTAATTTGCGTCATCACCTTACCATGTTAAATGCAAATGTTCCAAATTGCTACATAACGTGTTATCTGCAATAAACTTTTAAAGACTTAATTCGCGCACAATAAACAAACAGTGCTTTGTTTAGCAAAATTATAAGTTCCTATAACACCTGTGTTCAAAATTGTCAGATGGAAGTTTATTGCTCCAAAATTGCTGACATCGATGAACTCAAAACGCGTCTCGTCAACGAGTGGGCGCAGTTCGACCAGTCGATCATTGACGCCGCGATCAGCCAGTGGCGCCGCCGTCTGAGCGCTTGTGTCCGTGCACGTGGGGCACACTTTGAGCACAGGTTCTGACAATTTTGAACACAGGTGTTATAGGAACTTATAATTTTGCTAAATAAAGCACCGTTTGCTAATTGTGCGCTAATTAAGTCTTTAAAAGTTTATTGTAGATAACAACATTCGGCGTTATGTAGCAATTTGGAACATTTGCGTTTAACACGGTAAGGTGATGACGCAAATTAGGTGAGGTGGAAAATTAGTGCACCTCGCATATATCTGTATTGTTTGTATTGTTTGCCATCTTTCTGCCAAAAATTATCAAAGTCGGTGGAAATTTGACGCAGTTCTGACAAAAACAAATCTGCTTAGTTTTTTTTGAGACACGGTGTAGTATACTTTATCCACTGAGCACGATCATCTTAGTTTGTATGTGTGGCTCAATGTGAACAATACCAACACTAAACGGTGGACTTATCGACAGTCAATTCAATGGCAACTTTATTTGACTCGATGACTCCAAACTAAAAAAACAAAAACTGTAAACAAAACAGATTTATCAATCCAAAATCAAACGTCACAAACTGCACTGCCAGTTGTTTTAACTACCTAGGCATCATGTGAAGTAGTTGACTGTGGAAAAACCTCCCTGAAGCAGGAATCTTCAAAACAGCTTCACTAGCCCGACAAAATTCATGATACCCGCTAATGACTCGATGTAGACCTCTACAGCGACCTGCTTTGAATAAAAATGGTATATCGTTTGAACAACAAAATGGCCCAGTGACACAAACTTAACTACAGTACTCGAGAATAAGTTGCAAACTCAATCAGAAAGTGGCCACATTATCTTGCACATGCACAGTGTGGTTCAATAAAAATGAAAACTACTGAGTTGTAACTGGATGAAGTTATGTCCAATCTGCAGAATTCTTTTACTGATACCCAGCAATAAATTTACGACAGTAATACCGGAAAAAAGTTCCCTCCATACCTCGAATCATGAAACGCATTGCTCCACTAGCATGCAAAATATTGTCGAATACTAAGACAAAACAAAGAAAAATACTTTTAAACATGGCTGGAATGGTTAGAGTAGGGCAAATGCACCATTAAAATGGTTGTGGAAACTGGTCAATGTCTGACAAAATATTGTTCTATATATTACAAAAGTTTCTGGCGTAAAGGTGACTGCAATTGATGACAGTAACTCGATACCTACTCTATAACAATCTGCCTTGAAGCAGTACAGTATTCAAACATGCTGGCTCTTGGTATATGACATAAATACTGCAGCAAAATACAGACATACAAAACGGAAAAAAACATTAGCAATAACGTATCTGAGTGTCCAAGATACATAACAGGCTAGCAAGGTTTTGTCCATGAGATTACTGACATTTGCAAGTTACGACACTTCATCAGTACCAGTAAAAAATTATCGACAGCATTGCCAGCCACCTGCCACTAACAACTCAGATGTGATGGCACAGCAAGATCAGCAGAACCTTTTTAAAAAATTCAACAACTCCAAAAATACAATAATAACAAACTGAGAAAAATTAACAAAAATGCAGCAAACTCGGCTGTATGCCATTATTGTTTACACTTACGAAAACAGGCTGCAGTTTGACGCGGATTGACGTCCATAACTTAAACAAACGTTCACATACTCGAGAAAAACATGAGAATGGAGATCACCATTGACATGTCAGTACAAATTAGAAACGGCACATTTTATTTCTCTTTCTCAGCATTGGCGTTTTCACCATCCTCAGTCTGAACCTGGTACTCCGCCACATACAGTTGTTTGTCGATCACTTTCGGTATTGGTCGAATCTCGGTGCCAAGCTCCTGTTCGATCTTGTGCAGCGAGAACCTAAAATTACAGGCAGTATGTAGTTGATCACAAAGCCATAACTGGCATTAACTGCTTTGTATAGACACAGCTCACGTTTAATAGTATATACACGATATATCTACAATTAATTTCCTCCATCATTTGTAGCTCAGGCATCCTGGATCCAATTCTGGCTTGTACAAGATGAAACTGTATAATTAATGGAATGAAGAAATACACAACATCGATCAATCCAAACATATTTATATAGTGCCATATTTTATAAACAAATCCGAGGAGCCGAATGGCAGAAGATGTCATTTGTGGTTACTCATATATAGTAACATTAAGGGCCGGTTTCTGGATCTTTTAGTTAACTGATCAGTTAGTAAACTGTCTGTTAATCGTAACTCGCTAGTTAAGTTTGTGTGCATTTCTGAACAAAACCTTGACTGGCCATTAGCTAACTGAATGGTAAACTATAGTTGCTTAGCAACGGTGTGCACAGCGCTAATCACTTCCGCCTAGCGCAGGCAGGCATCATGAATATTAATGAGTGCAAGCGCATGTCAGCCAGCCTACGAGCCAGCCAACCGATTGCGGACGGCTATTTTGTCCATTCATGAATGGACTATGTAGTAAAATTTGTAGCAGCAAATGTCTCTTCGAATGTTTTGAAGACCTTGCTATATAGTACAAGAAATTTGAGCAAAGCTCACGAGACGCGCGAAAGTCTATAGCATTTCCAGTTTAGTAGTTACAGTTTCGAAAATCGCATATCACTTGGACTCGGCCCATCGGGACCATAATACACATCGGCCATAGGTGCGTGTGGCGTTGGCGACGGTGGCGCCTCCTTGTGAATGATATATACTTGCGCAGCCCGATATCGCGAAAAAAATCCGTAAAACCCCCTATTGTGGCGTTCAAGGTAATCCAAGGTCATTGAATTCAACGCCAATCAAAAGCCAGTATACGATTTCCTATTAGTGATTAATAGTAACCTAGGCCTTATCTCGCACCGTTACTGAGATACAGCGAGTTATAGGCCAAAAATCACAAATATTGCCTACCCCCTCTCATTTAGCGCCCTCGTTCGGGGTGACCCCCTTCGAATTTATGAAAAAGCTTTACGGTTCCTGAAACTAGAGTCTTCTAGGCAGCCGACGGTGAAGATTTGGAGATCCTAGCTTGGACCGGTTTTGCCTGATCCACTCATGTGACAGACAGACGGACAGACAGACGGACGGACAGAATTGCGATGGCTAAGACGCGCTGAAACCATAGCTGCTTTCGCGCGTAAAAATCATTCTATAGTATCACATTCGTTAATTAACTGCTTGCAAAATGGTACAAAAATTGCGTTAAATACGATAACTACAATCAACGGTTAGTTAACTTGCCGATTTCGGCCAGTTAAATTTTTGGCCATTATAACCATTGGGTAGTGCAACGAAAAACGAGCTATGCAAATCTGTCAGTTAACACTAACTTGACCGACCAGTTAAGATCCAGAAACCTGCCCTAAGAGTATTCTAAAATGGCAGCTAAAATATGTCAGTCGAAAAAGATGCAACATCTCAGACTTGATCAAATGTGTGGTGCTTTATGTTAATTCATACATAATAACAACCTTGACTGAACAGTTGTAAAGGCAGAAAAATCATCCATCTATCACATCTCAAAGCTGTTGTTTTCGTATCAATCCATGGCTTAAACAATACTTAGTTAAAAGTTTCAACACCTACTACTCTCTGCTTATACGAGTTAAAACTTGTAACTGTAACTGTCATCCAAACAAGGGAGTAAATCACTAAAAGAAGACAGAAGTGCATCCAGGTTGTAATGAAAATGCTGTAGCGATCCCCAAAAAGGTTCTCACTTTTTTAACCGGAATGAATAAAATAACCAAGGCCAATATGTAAACAGGCAACTAAAGTAGTGTAACAGCAGTAGTTGTTGTAGTAATAGTTGTAGCCAGCAGGATTGTCATATATCAACCTGTCTTCATAGGTGATAAGGTTTATAGCAATGCCAAGGTGACCAAAACGTCCTGAACGGCCGATGCGGTGAAGATACGTCTCGGAATGTTTCGGAAAGTCAAAGTTGATGACGACGTTGACGGCCTGAATGTCAATGCCACGCGTGAATAAGTCTGCACAGAACATCTCAGTTTGCAGTCGACTTACGATGTACAAAACCATGCAGGGTGCAGCAGTCATTTCAACTTACGAAGCACAGATGGCTTGGTGCCATATCCCAGTCGGATTGCTATCAAGTGGTTACTACTTCGATGAATGACTGTCTTAAGACAGGTATACCATCTTGGCAGATAACCAACACCAAGGTCAACTCATCCTTCCATCCCTGTGTGGCAGGTAAACTGAGTACCAGCCTGTGTGGCTGGGGTTAAGACAGGCGCATTGGCAGATAACAACGCTGTGTGATCTCATATGGCAGGTGATGCTCAGCAGCTGTGTGATGAGTTTGCCACAAAGACATGACATTTAACCTTTTTTTAAACGCGAGACTTATTCACCTCAAATGACTAACATTAGTAAGTATCAAGAAAAACATTACTTCAAAACAAATTATGCAAAAGATTATGCTGGTAGCATTAGTATTCATGACCAAAACATGCTAATAAACTTGCATTCGCATAAAAAATCATACATGCTTATATATAACACTACATACAACTGGCTTTGTGGATACATTCTTCAAACTAACCTATGGCAGCAAATTTTGCTTACAATATCAGTGGCTTAGATAAATATTCTTAAGGCCAAAAAAACAGTTATCGGTAAGCCTATGCCATCCCGAAAGATTTCTAAAATCTGGAGGCGAGGAGCGACTAAGCGCTGACCAAATTCGTGTAGGCATATTGCTACACGATACCAGTTCTCTTGTGCTGGTTTCGGCTTCACAGCTGACTACGGCTTAATAGCCATCTACTTACGGCTTCCAGCCATTTATTTACGGCTTCACAGCCGTTACGGCTTTATGGCCGCTACCTGTAACCTTCTGGTTACATTCGGGGACGCGCATTGGGCCGAGCTGATACGGCCTCAGCGCTGGGCAGGTGTAAGAGCCTGTTCACCCCGGAGGAAAGGTAAGGTAAGGTAAGGTAAGCCTATGCCATCATAGCAATTTTATATTCATTTCAGCACTTCTGTATTGTAGTTCTGCTGCACCATGAAAAAGAAGACATACCCGAGCAGACGAGATTGCGGCCGCGGCCAAGCCGGAAATCGTGGAAGACACGGTTACGATGCTGCTGGTTCATACGTGAGTGAATGTAGAAGCTTGAGTAGCCGAGCTCAGTGATCTTCTTAGCAAGCAGCTCGACCCGCTGCGCCGTATTGCAGAAGATTATCGACTGATTGATCTGCAGCTGAACCATACAAAACATCAACATGACTTCTAATGAACAGAACCCACTGCAATTATTGTCTGTCTGTCCAATGCTATGCATTGGACAGAGTATAAAATCACCTTTGTGTCCGTGCGTCCAACATTTCTTAAGCTATCTTCCTTCCACCTTCCCTTTCCCTTCTCC
>Ga0209367_1001696_pt1 | contig 27755 bp, 12 predicted proteins | sample WorMetLIZISLAND2_FD_187412 | JGI IMG/M metagenome (GOLD analysis project Ga0209367, IMG submission 187412) | Marine gutless worms symbiont microbial communities from Max Planck institute for Marine Microbiology, Germany - Olavius geniculatus... ...
TCTTGCGTCAGTTGTCCGCAGAACTGAGAGAAACATCAACATCATCAGGAAGCACACCAGCTCCAGCATCAACCTCATCGTCTTCAACCACGACTCAACTTGGTAAAAGAGTCAACTGTCAAGTGAAAGCGGTGTGCAAACGCAACAGAACGTCCACACTGTGTGGCAGCTGCAAGAGACCAGTCTGTGGCCAGTCTATGGTGAACATCTGCAAGCAGTGCAACGCCTAGATTACGTGCTACAATGGCGACATACTCTATTGCGTCAATTGACGCTTGCGGCTGTTCTAGGTATACACACACCTACCGGCCTCATGGCGTGACCAAATTGTTTTTTTCACTTATTTTTCATAAGAGGGAACTAAAGTAGAAAAAGTCAAATTTTCTGGAAATTTTGCTGCGGTGGATATTTTGCTGAGCTATCATAACATTTAGCATTTGCGTCAATTGACGCTCTCGGCTGTTCTAGTGTTAAAAGTAGCAAAGATCTGAAGCATCATGTTTTACTCACACTGGTGCAAAGCCGTACTCATGTAGACACTGTTCAGACTGTTTTAGACAACATCCATCTCAAGGCACATCTGCTGAAATCACACAATGAAGGTACTTGGTTCACATGTCACACTTGTCAGAAGAAATTTAGCCACAGTGGTAGCCTTAAGACACATTTACTTCGTCATGAAGGTGTGAAGCCATATGTTTGTGATGAATGTTCAATGAGTTTCATTACTGCTGCTGAACTGAAACGTCATCAGCTCAAGCACTCAGACTTTAAACAATTTTGCTGTGGTTCATGTGGTAAATATTATAAATACAAACAGTATGTTGTCAGTCATTTCAACAGATGTTCAGTTAAACTGGGATATGTCCATATCTTTGCCAGGCAAGATTGAGACAGAGAACAAACAGTCTGTGGGCTATTGCTTGTTAGACAGAGTTGCTACTGTTGACTCAAGACTTGTCAGTTTATTCAGTGAACTACTGGCTACGTACAGTGCTTTGAAGTTTGACACCATTTCATTCGTGTGTGTGTGTACTGGCATGGCTATTCTGGAGAGAAACCGTTTGAATGTACTATTTGTAGCAGATGCTCCAAATTGTTACACTACACGGTGATTATCAGTATCAGATTGCTCACTTTTTACACGCAATAGCAGAATGCTTCGCGCGTTTTAGCCATAGCCTGGGTGATAGACCAAGACAATCTGCATATGAAATTTTTGGCATTAAACTCAAATTTTAGCAATTCAAGTATCAAACCTCTAGGTTCAAGGAGGCCTGTGCAGGTGGGCATTAAAGAAGAGTAGTTACTTAAAAAGTGGTTATTTTGCCGCTATTAGCTCGACTAGCATGAAAACAGTTGCAGATATGCACAGACATGCTGCTTATCATAACGAGCACTAGTGACGAGCTTTTGAATGATATAAACATCGATGACCTTTAATGACCTTGAATCTTGAACAATAGGGAATTTTAGTGTTTTTTGAAATTTTTGGCTGCAGCGCACATTTCAAAAGTAAATTGTGTTGAAATGGCTGGAGATAAACTTGGACAAGCTGCATGATAGGCATAGAACGTCCATTCTTAACAATCTAAATATCGACCTCTTAAATTTAAGAAGATTTCTGTACGAAGGCCTCAAATTTCGGTACCTCTTCAAAACGCAGCATTATTTTATTGCATGCTGTGCACAATTGCCCAGGTGGCAGGACCGCTGCTATCGCGCGTCACGTGAGCTTTGCTCAGATTATTTAATGCTTACTATCAGTTTGAGTGCCGTGTGATGTAATGATTTTGTGGTATTAAATATTTTGCTCTGAAAATAGCAGACAACAAAATTACTGATTGATGAGCTCAAAGCACATTCTATCACAGGCTGCGATACCGTAAGGGTGACCAGCCATTTCAATGGGAAACTCCAAAATTTCACCTCTCGTATTTCCCAAACCCCTTAATTTTTCCACACCAAAAAATTTGCACAGATGATTACGTCCAGCATATCTCCTGAAGTGCAAAATTTGGTGAAAATCCGTTTACGGGGGGCTTCCCCACGAATAGGTGAAATATAACGCTTGCGTGACTTTTTGTGCCTTTCCTTTCCTTTCTTTCCCTTTTTTCCAGGAATGAGTGCTGCGCAGTTTGATCAGTTGATCGTTAATGCCACTGTCATCCGTGACATCACGACTAAGCCATTCTGTACACTTTGGGCATAAATTCTGATAAGCTGGAAGCAAGTTGTTACAAAAACTTATAATTCTGCTGAATAGATCACATTTTAGTTTATTGTGTGCTTAATTATAGGTCGTTAGAACTTTTATGGATACAACAAATCAGTATTATGCAACACTCAGCGTGTTCGGAGTCGAGGGGGAGTAACGCCGACCAAAACAGAAAGCAGATACAAGACATCGGTGCTGAGGTAGCTAGAAATGGCAAAGTCAAAAAATTGGAATTTTACCCTCCAAAAATTTTCGGGTGCCAAAATCGGCCGCCCTGACGGGTGGTTGGGGTCCCGAAAATGCATGGCGTAGAAGCACATGTTCTAGACATACCACATCAAGACAAATCGTCCGAGAAATAATTGTTTGTTGAAATTTTTTGGCTATTAAAGTCACATGACCTTGTGACAAACCGGTCAAAAAGAGGGTTTTTGGCTCTAGTCCCTAAACGGTGACCCCTAGGAAAAAAGTGTCGGGGACAAACATTGTTTATCTTGGTTTGGCCTATCCTCTGGCATCGACTTCGGGGCCCCAAGTTTACAACTGCGTTCACCAGATGGCGCCAAATTGTCGAAATTTAAAATGTCACTTACAGTGGGTCACTTTAGGGGGCTCAGCCCCCTCCGTAAATCTATACGTCGTTGGAAAGAGCTATGAATACTCTCTCATGTGTTAAAATATCGTTTCGTCGATCTTTTACCTATCTCAAGAAAAAACGGGTTTGAATATTGTTGAGCACAAGTAAAAAACGTGAAAAAAATTTGTAGTCCCAAAATTTTTAGGGGGAGGGGAGCTAGGGTAGGTATCTTGGTTGGATGTGACAGAGACCCTAAACTGTGGTCCACATACACATGCAGAAATTTCTGGGCCATCACTTGAATTAATTACAATTTTTGAAAAATTTGGTCAAAATTGGCCAAAAATTGGGTGGATCAGTTTGGGGGCTCAAAGTACCTAAATATATTTCGAGCACCCCATACTTTTGTACCTCGCTGCAAACTGCTGATAACGTTCTATCGTTTGTTAAATTTTGACTCGTCAAAAATGTTTTTATTTTGAGTTGCACTTGTTGGAATTTTGTGAACCCAAACGTTAAAAAATGATGAAAAATTGTAACCCCTCATAATTTTCGGGGAGAGGGGTCAGGGTTAACATTTTTGACGAATATGATAGCGACTATTAACTTTGGCCTACATACACAGTTAGGACTTTCAAAAAATTGGGTTACAATTAGGAGCGATTTGTTGGAATTAGACACAATTTTTGAAACTTTTACCCCCGCTTGAACTCTCTGGCACATATTTAACAATCTGGCGCAAAAAGCGGATTGATATCGCCTACAGTTTCTGAGATCTGATCTATGGCACATTTGACCACTGAAAAAATGGGAAAATTTAAACATTTCTCCCTCAGCCCACGTAAAATTTTGGTGTCTGACATTTTACTTATGCACGGGACCGGTAGTGCCCCATCTGCAAGAATAATTTTTGTGCCCTTATTTCCCTTAATGGGGGAGATATGAGGGGTTAATTTTATTTCTTTCCCCTTTCCTTCGCAACTTTCGTTTGTCAGATTTCCCCAAACTTTCACAGACTGCTAGCCCTTGACCTCCGTAGGGCGGGTACTTTGCTACTGTAATCAATGTAGCATTAGATTAGTTTAAATGCCTTTTCGTCAGCTCTGGTTTTGGAAGCGCAGTTGACAATTATTGTCTGTCGGAAAATTCTTGTCTTGTCCGAAAATTTTCTTTCAGAACACAAAAAACGGGGCTGAAAAAACATTTCAGAACTGAAAATTTGAGCATCTGTAATCCCTCTGTTGGATAGTTCTCGTTGTCTACCGGCATAGCCAGCTTGCTGTTTCAACTTTTTAAACCCACAACGCCAGATTGCATCAATAGTTGATCATAGTGCTCACGACAACAAGCAGTAACAATTGTTGTGTCAAATGTTGTTGTCAGATGTGTTGAGATTGAAAAATGTTTGTTATTCCTACATTAGCTGGTTACTTACAAAGAGTTTAGTTAGAGCCTACAACGTTGAGCATCTTAAAGGCGCGTACAACGTGACAGAATTTAACTGACATGGCTAGTTTTTGACGAACTGACCAATGGACAAGCCCATTGGTCATTAGTTGACGTTTACGTGCACGAGTCACGTAGTGTAGTAATCGACGTCATTAGACAGAGCCTGCTGTACCTAATGCTTGCCCGTTGGGAGTTCGTCCAAAACTAAAGCATGTCAGTTCAGTTCAGTTACGTCGATTTGTACGCGCCTTAATTTCGGTACGGCAACAATGTAGGCCTCATGTTTGTTTGTTTTGTGTAAGTTATGTTCCAATTGTTCAAGCCATAAGCTCGACGTGCGTACGCTAGTTACTGTTTAGTTGCGTGATCAGAAACGAATAACGAATGTCAAATCGAGAACATTGCTTATTTGACTGCAGTCTGAAGTAGTGATGTTCTAACCGTGGGTGGCGCTAGGAATTTGAAGCTAGGGGCAATGGGGGGCAAGGGCCAGGGCACAGGGGAGTAATAACTTTTTCTTGTGTCGGTCAAATGTGGACATTATTCAGTTGTTGTGTTCATCAAAAAGATGTAGCGGGGTCCAGGAACCGAACAGGTCAGGCAGGTGGCGAAGCCCCCTTAACGCTGAAACATTTTCACCTCCAAATTTGCCGGTTTTTAATATTTGAAAATACAAAAAAATCACAGATATTTGTGTTGCTTTGCAAAAATGTCATTTAATAATCACATTGTGTGTGGCATTTGTATAGTTACCAGAGGGCAATCTGTCGTCATCAAAATTTCTCCTTGATGGGAAAAATACGGGACCCCATCCCCTTTCTGGCGACACCCATGGTTTTAACAACAACAACAACAACAACAACAAATTTAACAACCACTAAACAGTACAGACCCCTTCCCGGAATGGTGCTGAACACAGCAGACTCAGTGCAACAGCGGCTGTGTGTATCCGGATCGGGATTCAGGAACCCTGAGTCCGGAACCCAAACTGGATCGTTCCCAAAATCTTGACTGGTTGGTCCCTGCAGCCAGGCATCCTTGTCTGTAAAAGTTGTGTCAAAATCCGTTTATTAGGCCTACTTCCCACAAAGTTCCCAGTCGAGAAACAAAGAGACAGACAAACCCTGTTGCATTACCTTCTTTCCCATACCAGAGATCATAAAAATTACAAGAAATACGTTCTGTGAAACGAGGTATCTCTCCCATTGCCACGCTGTATAGCTGCGTATAAGAGGGGGGAAGGTGCAAACAGGGCGCAATTATCTTTCACGGGGGCCGAGTTGTAGTTAATTTTGTCCCAAAATTTATTGCCGTGTCAACAGGGGTCGGCAGACGAGAAATTTAAAATAATGATGCCATCGGATAGTCCGCGCCCGAATATAGGGGTGTAGTTGAAAACAACGCGCAATTATTTTTCACGGGGCAGAGTTATAGTCAATTTTTGTACCAAAATTGGTTGCCATGGCAACAAGGGTCGTCGGGGGAGAAATTCGAATGACACCGTCGGATAGCGCGGGCCGGAAAATAGGGGGTAGGTGAAAACAGCTAGCAATTATCTTTCACGAGTGCCAACTTATTGTCAATTTTGTCCCAAAATTCGTTGCCATGGCAACAGGGGTCGGCAGGGAACAAATTTTAACGACACCATCGGATAGCTCGGACCCGAAAATAGTGGGTAGGTGCAAACAGCGCGCAATTATAACAGGGGTCGGCAGGTGAGAAATTTAAATGACACCATCGGCCATATGATCATAGAGCAGGAGGCTGATGGATATGAAGTTCGCTGTTGACGGCATCGTTTCTCAGTAGGTCGACGTCCTGCCAGCGCTGCTGCTCTTCGTTCAATGTCATTTCAAGGTCATTATGTTCTTGAATTTGGCCTTCTGAAGAAGCTTGTACCCTGATCAGGATCAAGGCACAGTGCCAGTTGGTGTTTCGGGAAACATAATCCTTTACCATACCGTTAGGGATATTTCCAGTTGTTCAATGTCATTTCAAGGTCGTCGTGTTCTTGAATTTGACCTCCAGAAGAACTGTGCTTTGACCAGCACCAGGCCAGTGGGAGTCAATAATCACGAGGGCGTCCCAGGAAACAAGTTTTCTACCAGTCGTTCAAGGCCATTTCAAGGTCGTTGCGTGCTCGGATTTGACCTTGGACCGAACTGGATTGACCTTGGCTGTCAGGGTCGCGGCGGCGCTGTTGCTGATGACGACGCCGACGATTGAATGTAAACGGAATCCACCTGCTGCGAGCAGCAGTACTTGGTTCAACGCGGGCGTTAGACGGACCTGAATCAAACAGACGCTTATCAAACGAGGTTTATAGGCCTATAGTAACACTGTTCACTTCGCAGTTCGACCAACGACTATAAAATTTTTACTAGATGAAAATGACAACTTAAGCCAAAATTACTATGCACAGATAGGCGGGAAACCAGTATACGTGCCACAGGGTGAACGTGTGATCGCCTGGAGCGGTGGTATGCAACTCGAATAGCTCCATGGCACGGCAATGGATAGCCGCATAGTGCGCCGCGGTAGTCTATCATTGACTCATGTCAATCAGCTGACACTTCCAAAATTGTAAAGCGCTTCTAATTACGAGTCCGTATTACGTAGGCAGCTATGTTCGCTTTTTCTTCTTGGTTTAAAAGACTATTAAGACTGGAAATGCAGCATCTGAAATAAGATCGTGATAATCATAAAAAGCACTACGATATTGCGGACCTGATGTTAGAAGGTGGTTCGCGTCGCGTTTCTTATTGCTGGATGTACGACGACGCTTCGGCTGGCTGCGTTTGTCTGCAGCAGCCTTCACCTTGCTGCCGATCAGACGAACACTGGAGCCGGCAGTCTGGAACATGTAGCATCTCCACGCGATCACGACAATTCAAGGTCACACAAGGTCAACCTACTTCTTGAGGTCGATGAAAGGTTACCACTGTCGTGACGCTATATTTTGATAGAAATAAGTGATTCAATATCACCTTAGGTCATATGAGACGGCGAGAGGAGCAGGCAGTCTGGAATGTCTCTGGACGGGCCAACAGAAACGGCAGTTCTGTCTAAAAGAGGACCGAGAATTCGAAACGTAAATGGGACGGATATGACACACGTTCTAAGAGCTATCCAAGGTCACACAACGTCATACGAGTATAGATGGATGAACGGAGCCGGCAGTCTGAAAGGCGCCCTGTGGGACATCTAGGCGATATTGAGGTGTTGATCTTTACTGATTCAACTTCACACAAGGTAATACGATATATGAGATCATATAAAAGACGGGTGAAATCGACCACATGGGAGGTATTTGCATGGGCATTAAAGCATCGGTGTTGTCAAAAAGAAGACCGAGAATTCGAAACACAGATGAGACGCATTTGTCACGGGTCTAAGAGCTATCCATTCAAGGTCACACAAGGTCATGTGTGAGTGGATGGACAAGTGAAGCCGGCAGTCTGGAAGGTATCCGGTCGGTGCTGCGGCGTTGTTCGTCGTGATGACCCGTCAGTGGTCGCGTCGTCGTCGTCGTCTTCGCTGAAATGATACAAAGTGTTCCGTACGATCACGTCGCTTCTTTCCTCGGCAACGTTCCGGCCGTCATCAGCTGCTCCTCGCGATACGCACGGCACCAGGACCGACATGAGACCCGGGACACCTGAGTGCTGTTGTCGCGCTGGTGAACTGACTGGCACGACCCTGGTCTTGGTCAGGGTCGATAGAAGTACTCCTGTTCTTCGTGACCTTAAGAACTGATGGCAGCCACAGGACAAAGTCACGTGATAACGGTTCATAACCCGCATTTATATGCTACTATATAGCGACGAGCGTCGGTTAGCTGACCCTGGTTCTGGTCAGGGCTGTTGCAGCGGGTAGCCCGGTCGATGACGGCTGAAGCTGCAGTTCCACGGCGCTGGGGTACGGCCCGTGGGTACGACACTGCCCGTACGAGTCGTACTCTCCGCCGTGGCTGCCACCGCGACTGAACGCGTATCTCTCCTGCTACTGCGATGAGCTTACGTGACGAAACTGTACCACTGCTTTCAGACCTGCCAGTCTAGCGGCTCACAACCTCGAGTGACCTTGACTGACCTCAATCGAGATGTGGCAACACTTCCTTTTTCGTCTGCATCCAAAGTATTTAGTACGAGAAGTTGAGGAACCATGAGCGACCTTGATTGACCTTGTGAGACTTAAAGTGACCTCCAGGTTTAAAGTGCAATAACGATTGTTGTAGCTGGTCCGGTTGTGTAACTTTTGTGACCTTGAGTGACCTTGAATCGCCACATAAGATATATAACATCACCGTCATATTCTTACATCAAACTACTAGACTTGTGAACTTGGTTTCTTTTTTTGTGTGTCCATGACCTTGGATGACCTTGAATCACCATGTCTTCCTGGTACGGCTACGTATCGCGTATCTCTCCTGCTGTTCCAGCGCCGCTATTTTGAGTCCTTCGTCACCTGACTCCAGACCGCCCGTACTCGACGACGACGATAACCTGAAACGATGTCATTAAACATTATTTTCTTACGCGGCCGTCCTAACAGATGACATTATGGCATTACGAGTTTTGCCCGTCCGTCCGTCTGTACCGTATACTTGCTCATAACATAAGAATGAAATGTTGCAAAACGATTAAAAATTGGTATGAACATTCTCCGGAGCAGGAGTAACCAAAGTGCCAGTTTTCAATTCAAAATTTCGAAATTCACCTGCCGTTAGTGTTACCTGCTAGCCGACGTCACAGATAAACGTGTCCCGCCTTTAACTTTAGCAAGTAAGGTCGGTACTTGATTTAACTAGTAAGTACCTAGCCCGGCGATTGAAGGCTGAGTTGACCTTGATTATACCAGATGGTTTACACGTCGGTCGTTGATCACCCTTCCGAGTACTAATCGAGCCCGACGCCGATTAACTTCGTTAATGTTATTAGCGACGTTACAAACTAAGCCAAACCGCCGCCACAGCTGCTGTGTTGTGTGCGCAACTCACGATCGTTGCAGGCAGTGAACGGAGAACAGCAGAAGCAGTCCAGCCATCATGCCGAGCACGAGTCCAATTGACACGGCCCACGTTAAACCTACAGCATCAACGACGAAATCATCAACTGATTAATCACTCAGTCAACTTCACAGCAAGATGCAAGCACTATCGATTTTCAACGTTTCAAATTTTTATGATATTTATTACTTATTGCAACAGAAAAATGATTCTGAAGTAAATCAAAACGATACACCAAAAGAAACAGAAAAGACTGCAATACATTTTGTTAGATTATTGCACAATTATACTGCTAAACGTGTCATTAAAAAGTGTCAAAAATCGGTCAATTTGATGCAATTATGATCAAAAACTTGTGGTTTAGCTATAATTACAGTTCGAACCACGTGAAGGCTGTACATAGATAGATACGCATAAGCGTTGTTATAATGAAATCAAAAAAAAAACTTGTAAAGGTCTAGATAATTTAGTTCAGTTCTTGCCTGAGAGTTTGTGTTGTCGAAAGCCTTTGGCGTCGGAGCCGTTTATTGAAATCTGCGTCGTTTCTGCACAAAACCATCATTAATGTACAGATCGTATAAACCGAAAAGACTCGTGAGCAAAAAAATTATGAAAAGATGAACGATAGCAAAAGAATGTCGTCTGAAGCAACTGCAAAAGCAACTCACTGCTGCCAAATTATCGACTTTACTATGCTTATTTTATTTTACTTTTTTTTGCATTTTGGTCTCGTGATATCCAATCAATCAATTAATCAATCGTTTATTACGCATAAGGCAGCACGATAAACATACAAAACTAAAAAAAAAACAGTCAGACACCGCAAACCTCCGCCAACGCCACGTTGTTCGCCAGGTGGCATTACCATATCTGCCAATGGTAAAAAAATTCCGAAAACCAAACTCCAGGATTCCTTCCGGATCACTACCAAAATTGTATCACTTGTAGTTTATGCCATTCCCGACATTTCCTAAAAATTTTTAGAAAAATCCTTCCATAACTTTTTGACTTATCTTGCTAACACACAGACAAACAAACTCCTGGCAAAAACATAACCTCCTTTGCGGAGGTAACTATGGACTGACTGAGTGTGACGTTGGTGCAGTTGTGTAGATCGGAGATGCCGAGCCAGCGACTACCATGACACGTCAGATACCACGTCTCGCCTGAGGTCGACGATGATGAAGTGCTACTGTCGCATCTGACTATTTGTGGCACAGTTTCGTAACATATCTGAGGAGAGATTCAAGGTCACTCAAGGTCATCCAGTGGAACTAAAGACATCTGACTATTAGTCGGTCCGAGGTGCCGGCAACTCGTTCCACTTTAACTCCAGGCGGCAGACTCGGGTTTGCACAACCCACCACTGTCAGGACGCACGCACGCACACATACAGTAGGTCTAAAAGTTGCAGGGTAACTAGCGGTAGAACCTATAGGTTCGACTTGCAGTTGAGTTGCTGCTACTTGAACGGGCAAATGATTCTTTGCGGACGGTAAACCATGTCTTTATATAATCAACCAACCTGCAGGTCAACTCAGCCTTCCATCACTTCGAGGTAGGTAAATCGAGTACTGAGGCGCGTTTCGCACTTTTTTTCTCTGAGAATCTTTGAGAATCTCAGAAATTCTAACTTAGAATTCGCGTTTTGCACTTCTTTTTCTCTGAGCTTCCCTGAGAAATAGTGAGCAAGATTTTCCTTTGCTACGTTATGCTAGCTCCGCCCACTTGCTTGTGAGTTACGTCATCCAAAATAGATAAAATTGGCTAGCGTAGAATTCTATGTTAGAATTCTCATAGAATTCTTACGTTCGCGTTTCACACTTTTCGTGAGAACTAGTGAGAACTACTGAGCCGTAGAAGTGAGATTCTCAGAGAAAAAAGTGCGAAACGCGTCTCTGGACTGTCTGGCTGGGGTTAAGGCGAGGCGCGTTCACCTGTGTCAGGTGACAGGTAATAAATAACGCAGTGTGATATCAGAAACGTTAAACGATTGCTAGCATACCGGCGAAATGTAGCAATATGGCGATGGGAGGCGAGTCAGCGCCCCCTGGCGAGTCGATGTAGAGTTGCAGCACGTTGCCCGATGACGCCACGAGCACCTGTCGACGTTGCTTGCAGACATTGGCTCGCAGCGTCACGCGACTTCCGGTCTGAGGATACTAAACACTGAGAACAATATACTTCCAAGTACAACGTCATGCTTTCAAAGAATTTTAGTTTTTTCTTGAAATATGATAGCCTACCAACGGGACTATGGAAAATTATGGTAGAAAACCTTCATCACGTGACTTCCGGTTTTGGTCGGCGCCGGTTCCTCGACGATGAGGTCGGCGAGTGCGCGACTGAGTGAGTAGAGTTATATTCTGTCACATTTGCTGACATATTTTAGGTCACTTGCACATAGACGAGTCTTCGCAGGCAATCTTTTGCACCGGTTCGGTAGTAACAGGTCGTAAGTAGACAGACATACGGTGTAACGAAATGCCCGGCAAAATGTAATCGAACCATGGCTTTAAGTTTGACATAGATGAGTGAGTAGAGTTATACTAACACTTGACTGGGAACATGTCCACGTGGACGCGCATTTTCAGGCAGAGTCAATCACTTGCACCGAGAAATGAGGTCGGCGAGACAGGAAGACGTGACGTCGACGATCGCGCCGGGCGGGTAGGGCAACAGTGCGGCTAAGCTGACGTTGATGCGTTGACCAGGATCAACTATCACCGTCCACGGACAGCGAGCTGAGCCTACCCACCCAGGCAACAACAACAACAACTACTACTACCACTGCTACTCATGCCTGAGTACCACCTGACCGTCTCATTGCTTAGTTATTTATAACGATTGTCACAGGTCACAGGGATCAGTGATACTACTACTATCCACATTACTACTGCAACATAGCACACAACAACAACAAATACTACTACTTCTACTACTACTATTACGATACTACTACTAAGCCACTACACAGCGAGCTGAGCCAACCCGCACACCGCGATGTCTGTGTCGGTTCACGGCGCGTGACGTCACTGACGACAGACGACCGTCGTGGGGCACCGACGCCATCAACGGAGACCAGTATAGGTAGCCGCTGGTGTGACCGTAGAGTCGCACATGACCGCTCGTAGGACATGACGATTTCGTTAGTCCAGAAACTGCACAGGAACATTATCAGACAACGCTATTATCAGCTTACTTCTGCCGACGAAAAAAATGATTCGACATTGTTGCCTGCCTGTATGCCTGGCTAGGTCGACTCAGCCTTCTACCCTCCGTGGGACGGTAAAATGAGTAGTAACTCATTCACATGAGTTACAGAAGGTGGGGACCTTGGTACAGCTGACTGGGGTTGCCTAGCCGGCCGCTGCGCCAGCCGGTGTCTGCAGGCTGCACACGGTGGCCGTGCGGCAGGCGACTCTGGTTAGTGACGAAAGCGCATTAGAGGCGTGCACATGCTCGCGATGATGCGCTATACTAATTGACGACCTTTACCTTTTTACCTTTACCTTTGTATGTCAGTATGTCAGCCGAATTACTCAAATGTTGCTAACGGATTTTTCACCTCCGTGCAACAAACTAGTTAGACTTAAGAGGCGACCAGAATTTTGCATGTTTTAGCTCCCGTAATTTTTGCGGATGGTTCTCCAAACGTTAGGACATAGGTTACAAATTGAACACACTTCCCATTATCTGTCAAAGTTTTACGGCGATCGGCCGACGGAGCTCTGATATATCGCGGCGACAAAAAACAAACATAAGTAAAATATAAGCCCACCGGAAACTACCGTTTCAAGCGGACTAAAAATATGCACACACGCAACACCTGACTACAACTATTATACGCTACAAAATTAAAAACCTGGCTCACGCTCTTCTACCAGTCAGTTACTTGCCATTCCACAGCATAACTTATCCTTTGGTTCTCGTTCCTTTCGTGTCTCTGCTTCGAGAATTTGGAACTCCTTAACTCATCAAATTCGTCAATGCCAAACCTTGGCTACATTCAGATGTCACTTAAAGACCCACTACTTTCAGTCAGCCACCTAGCCACCTAGCGTCCATCATCCTATGCACCCTGGTTCTTTCCGAGACTTTGGCGCTTTACAAATCATTTACTTACTACATGTATAGCCTATCTGCACCATTCGATGGCAATGGCAGTTGCTTGCACAGTACGCTAAAACAAATAAATGCATATAACTTGCTTGCAGTTTATGTTATCGGCAACTGAGGCATCGATAAAAGCTGAAAATCATTAAAAAGTAACATTACTCGCAATCGCATCGACCTTAGTGTGTAGTGTCAGTGTGTAGCTGAATACTGTAGCCAATTGTTGCTACAATACGTTAACACAAATGCATGTGTCTGCAGCGACACGTCAATCAAAGCATTGGATCTGAGCTTACACGCCTTCTAATACGTGTCATACATATAGAATAGTTACAGCACGTTGCTTCGCCGCAACGGACCAGTGGACCATAATAGGGTGTTTACACGATCCTGCAAACGTCCAGCATTAGCACGTGTATTTTGAATACATTTGCTGGAAGTTTGCTGGACGTTTGCTGGATCGTGTAAACACCGCATAAGCCGCACAATGAATAAATTTGGACCGAAAACACACCGCTTAGCAGACACTTTAACAACAGAATTTCAGTTGCATAAGCAGACCTACATAGGCAGATATGAGCTCATATCTGCCTATGTAGGTCTGCTAGCGTAATAAACGTCGTAAAGAAAAAACAAACAAACGAAAAGTATTAAAACGCATAATGTTGTAGTTTCACACACCGATTTTTTCGTTTGAAGTGTTGTCCGAGTTTCTCGGACGAGGAAATCGAACACGTTGGACGACACGTCGAATTTCTCGGACAAGATACTGATGGGAGTCTTTTGGCTGGCGGCAAAAAACTTCGTTAAAAACCGAAAGAATGAGCATGCGCATTCCGTCCGATTTTCTTGGACGAGGCTTTTAGACCTCGGAAGATTCGGCGACGTTGGACAACAATTCGGACGAGAAGATCGGTGCGTGAAGCCACGGCCTGAAACGTAAAGATTGAAGACCGGATTCCGCAGCCGTTTTCGTCAATCCTGAAATTAACAGAGACCGAATCCCAAGATTTTAGAGTTGCAAAAATGCTCGTTGAACTACACTTGTTAAACATATACACTTTTTAAAAAAAACTTCTATTGTTAAAATTGCAATTCTGGTTTATTCTATAAGCCCAAATTCCATTCCGCCGACTTTGCGACAAAGTCCAGGACAAGTTCCCGACAAAGTCGCGGACTTGTCGCGGACACAAATTATGAAAGTCCGCGACACAAATCACGTCGCCGACTTTCATGATTTGTGTCCACGACTTTCCCCGCGGGGAAGTTTCGATGAAAGTCCGGACAGTCGGCACAATGGAATTTGGGCTTATAGAATAAGCCAGAATTGCAATTTTATCAATAGAAGTTTTTTTTTTAAAAAGTGTATATGTTTAACAAGTGTAGTTCAACAACAGTAAAACAATTTTGTGGAAATGTTTTTTTTCGTTTGTCAGCAAAAGCAGCCTTAAAGCAGGACCTAAACCTACGCTAGAAGTGAAATATTGGCTGAAGAGAATGATGGATGGAAAAGCGGACTGAAAATGATGAATCGATGATCCGCCGAGAACGTTGATTTCAGACATCAAAGCCTTCCGACGTATGACGCATGGGACGAAATATAGTATAGCACGTGGCATTGTGTGCTTGCAGGACTAAAACAAAGATGGGCCCAGTAGTCTATTCAGTCGTCATATAAACAGTATTTATTTCAATTTATCACAAATAATAGTTGCAAGCATGTAGGCCTATAACGTATATGCATGTAACATGGCTTAATAAAATGAATATCGAGACAGACAAATAAAATCAATGTAACTAAATCTAGCTTCGAAAATAAACAATAATTACTATAATAATATTGTCGATAACAGCCGTTTATCAGTAACGCTGAAGTGCGATCGAGAAAAGTAACGAAACGGAAACGCAAGTCACTTGTCCCAAAGCATCTACTCCAATCCGCAAACGAGTCGGCATGCCCATCTCTATCGGGGTCGACGAGCCGTGACGTCATTGCAAAACAGTCTTAAAACTGCCGCCGATATACTCGACATGTAGGGCTGAAGGCCTGATTAGAGACGTTACTCAGGTGTGGGATTAAAGTACCGCGAAATGAGTGAATAAATCGAAACGTTGTGACATCACTAGAGGTCGTCGTTACATTAGCCTATGTACATTATGGCGTCGACGTGACGTTTGGTAGGCGAAGTGACAAAAACCCTGAAATATGTACGGATCCACCAACTAGGCTATATTTTTCTATGGCCTGGCTTTCGGACGGCTGAGATTCGGCGGGCCTCGCGTCGATATTGTACGCCATACAAATAATTTATTTATTTTGTTAGTTACTACTTAAAAAGTACTTTTAATTAGTGACTAAGTTTCGAGAAGCAATAGACGATTGGAGTATCTTTTGCGCAGTATAGGCCCCTGCGTCCTTACATGAGAGAAAAACCGCAAACGATAACATTTTACCTTGAGTCACCTTATACCGCGGTCTCGCTATACATGTTACTGCTTATATCCAGCATTATGTCTGAAGTGGTAATAGGCCTACGGGTTGATGATCACGGGTGGTCACGGGTGCAGTCAATTGTGGCCAAACGAACGACCGTCGACGACCGACGATGTTTACTGTACGGCTTGTGACATAACTATTTGCTTACTTATTCGATTACTTACTTACTTACTTACTTTTTACTTTAACCGCTGTTTGGACTTTGGCGCTATAGGTTCGTTTGTCATTCTTTTACTAGCCAGTGTTATGTTTTAAGCTCAGTTTTGTTTCGTGCATGTAAACAGTCCGCTGATCTGGAATTGTGATCCGGCGGCGGAACGAACCATTCTGAAGATCCTGCGCACCTCCATCGAATATATGTTAACCCCCTTGTGTTTCGCTGATAGTTGGTAGCTACGATCATAGCTAGAATCAGCACAGCTTGACGAGAACGGTTTATGGACTGATTACCTCGGATCACGTATTGACTTTGAGTTCGCCAGGTGGCAGCAGCAAACTCGGCAAAGGTGCTGTCTTGGCGCTGACTTTGTAATTAGTCTTACTATTATATAGCAGTAACAGCTAATCAACTGTACGCTTACTGCATGGTTTATGGACTGATTGAAGCGCGCGCACGCAGTTTGATGCCACCTCTGACACCAAGATGTGTCTGTACGATCTGTCGTATTATTGGGTGATTTGACTTGATCAATAACGACACCCACTCGCTACCAAATCAGCCAATTTAACCAGACCACCGCCTGTCAGTGGGAAAAAATTAAGACCAAGCAAAGCCAAAACTAGCCCAAGTTTTACCGAATACTTCTATAATTCTGTGGTATACGCAAAACTCTGACACGCTACTTCGTCTGACTGACTTTCGATTTCACAACACTTGACGTTAGCACAAATTCCACTACTTCGATCTCCTATAGACTTGTTGCAAACGATTTTCTTTTGTGTGTGTTAAATACTGTTTTGGTAGGCCTACATTATGCTTATTCCGCGACACTGCGGAGGCCTATACATGTACGTGTATACTTCACAACCACGTCAACGACAAATAAGTCGTTATGACGGAGAACGTGAGCTAGCAGAGAGAGTCGTTAAGTCATACGGCCGTATATACGCAGACGGTCGACATTACAGTGACGACATGTCCCTTGCCAGCCATTGCCCTGTAGCGTGGGGCAGATCTTCGCATGCTATGACCCACTGACCATTACTGGTTGTTGCCAGTTTGTTCTGCTGCTCACAGCTCTGGCCGTCGTTATGATTCGGACACGTGTTTATGACCTCTGCATCACGAGAAGTCTACTCTATCACGTAGGCTAACAACCGCTAATGAAGCGAACATTTAAACTGACGTAGCGTCGCGCTTGAACGTTTAACGGCAGCTTACTGCGGAAATTTTGATCCCTGTGCTTTCTTCGTAAACTGTAAAAACACGCAAAGAGCGAAGTAAATGAACTTAACTAAACTGACACGCTTTAGTTCTTGACGAACTGAACAATAAGCAGGCAGGGCGAGCTCGCTAGTTGCTGGTTGGCGCGTACGTGCGCGCAGTCACGTAGGCCACCGACGACGTTAGACGGTGCCTACTATAGTACATTACTGCTTGCGGCAGCTTGCCCATTTGTCAATTAGTCGAAAACTGAACCGTGTCAGTTCAGTTCAGTTCAGTTAGGCTACGTCCTCCTGTTCGCGCCTTAAAATCGCACTCGCATTTTTCTGCAGATAAGCAACTAAAATTTTATCGAAAAGCGGCGGCAGCACAAACTTATGACAAAGCGTGTAGACCTATAATCTACATCTGGCATGACATGTGACTGTTGAGCTACAATGATTTGCACACTGGAAAACAGACAGTGTTTATCACTTATCACCGTTACGCAAATGTATCGCCAGTGAGTTCCGTGTCATCGGGTCGGCGACAGAGATAGCAAAAATATGTCAAAACGTAGGCCTATCAAACGTTTGTGAAACTATTTATACCACTGACAGCTGCGGTTCTCTGCTCTTGGTAGTATATCGTGTCCAGCAAGGAAGGCACGTTGTGAAAGCGGTTCATCAGACGCCGTGTGTGAATGCTCTCCTGGGAGCATCAAGCAATGGCAATACAGCTGCTCGAGACCTATAGCATCATCGACGTAACGCATGGCGCCCGATGCAGGCAGGCAGCTGTTTCATTCACGACACCCACCAGACATAGGCTGAACAGCACTGAACATACCCAATCGCATCGAACAGCGTCAGCGATTTGCAATGCCTTAAAAATTCTCTGACCTCGTTTCATCAAAATCCCTGTCGGCAAAAAAAATCATTGGCTTCCATACGCTGCATTGCGCTTGGTGTGTAGCATAATAGGTATCGAGTGTTACAATGCAGGTGCAACATGGATATGAATACTTCGGCTATACAGGTATCATAAAATGCCACGTTTTTCGACAACTAACAGTATGTAATTGCAAATCTACAGTCTGTGTTAGAACGAATCCGGCGCAGAGACTTAGGCCTTGGCATACACGGTCGACAATACCTAAAAAGAATTTGGAAATGTATATGTAGACACTGCTAACATTTAAAAGCCATCTTAGTTACCAACACACCCGCAACTCTTCAGATTCAACTGTTTTCCCGCTGACATTGCTCGTTATACAAATTTATTTAGTTACCTTCTTACTCACTCAGTTGTGCTATAGTTGTGCACTTTGTTTGAAGCTGCCAAGTGTCAGTTTTATAATTAGTTAGTTTCGATTTTTTTGGTTCGTCTGTTCCTTAGACCCATCTGTATTGTCTTTCTTCGTTTGTATTTTGTGCAGCATTCGTTGCGAATGAAGTTATAAGTGTTCTAATTGAACAAAAGCTGTTGCAAAAATTCCGCGGTGGTGCGAAAAAAATAGCGAAATAGTTCAAAGTGTCGAAATTATTTTCCACATTACCCTAAGTATTTCGAAAACATGTAGCATTAACAGTTTGGCAAATTGATTTTAGCACTGTGATGCCTACGTCTATGGCACCGTTACTTCTCTGACGCGTGCTCGGATTGTGAATAGGCCAAACTTTTGGCCTACAAACGTTTTCTCTTGTCTAACTCATCCGATTCGGACACGAATGAAAATGGACTCGGAGGTCGGCGGAGGGGCAAACGTTAAGTAAGAAGTTTTACAAAACAATATACGCCGAGCAATGTGATTTTAAAATTTTGCAAACTTTGTATCAATAGACGAAAAGTCCAAACGAAAAGTGAACTTAGTCCATTTTGAAGGGTATAACGGAATAGTGGCTCAAGTCCATAGTATTAAGTTTTTTTGGAATTAGTCTACTTTTCCGTTATATTTTTATGTGGCATTTAATCCGCTTGTTTGTTTGAATTATTTATATGGGAAGCGATGACTGCTTTGTCAGTGGAGCGCGATTATCCAGGCCATATCTGGATCCGTCGATGATCTAATTCAGTCACTGCGGTTTTCTGTCAAAACCTGAACCAACACAACCTAAACTGACGAAACCGGGAACGTCACAACCAGCTTAATACACGAACCCTATCCATATCCCTAACTGTAGGCTTGCCTAACCTTATCCCTATTCCTAACCCTATTCTTAACCCTAATCCCTAACCCTAACAATAGGGCCTAAACCTATCCTTAACCTTATTCTTCAAACCTCTGCCTGTATCACTGTTTCCAGGTTTTGTCAGTCCAGGTTTTTTGGGGTCATCATTCACTGCATGTTTTTTTCCTACCATACCGCGCTTTCAGCGTTTCCGTTTTGTCCAGTCCCGAGCACGGCTTCGCTATGTAGGCCTAGTCGATTCCTGCGGGGGCATTTTATGCGAGGTTACCCTACGGGGTTATGCCGCTTCCCGTCCAGCGAACATGACACGCATTACACTGCGGAGTGCTTTTCCCGTACCACAAGGACGCGCTTCGAAATTATCTTCTGTCACGCGAGCTCTAATGTCCGATTTCCACTTGGAATTTATTGCGAATCTGTTGTACTGCGTTCTGAACATTAAGCACTGCAACAAATACATTGTTCAGCTAAGCGGCTTCTATCCCTATACCTGGTGAGCGCAGCTTGCGCCCAGTGAAAAATAGGGGAAAGAAAGTTTTGTTAGTAATGCAAATCCCTTTATCTTTACTGGGCATTCTATATCTTTAACAAAACTCCCGCCTATTTTTACTCCTTTGCCTATTTTTCAATTTGGTACTCTTAACAAAACTGCACACTTAGAAGCGAAAAAGCCCAAAAATGAAGGGAAAAACTTATGTCTGAAAATAGGGAAAACTTGAGCCAAAACTTGGGGGAACCTGAGACCAAAAATGGGAGAACGTTGCGCCTGATTTCGATTCCAGATTTTGGGGATAAAGTGCCTTAGATTCGGCCGCAGGTTGATATTGTGCATGCTAAATATTCTACTTATTTATTTACTTACTTACTCATTTACATAAGTTGCACAAATAATGCACAAATAATCGAGGGCTTACAGCAAATTCACAGCGTATTGTCGTGTGACAAATTTGTACAATTCGTGGACCAACATTTTCAGAATATCTGGCTATTGTCGTTCAAATGTGCTTTCTAAGTTTAAAAAATTTTTTTTCGAGTTTTCTTGCACCAGAATTAGTCCGACTGTTTTTAATATGTGTGTGATAACATCGCACTGTATCGATTAAAAGTCTGTCACGTGACCTGTTATAGTGTCGTATTGCTATTGACCATTTGATAAATTCATTGAATTGACATAAAATTTAACTTTTCTTGTTGAACGCGAACGCAAACAAATGAATAAAGTAGGCTAAAATGTGTTAAGTGCCAATGGGAAATGTTTACAAAAAGTGTATGTTTGAAGTTATGCCACACGTTATGAGTAGCCTACACAGTATGTTACGGGCGCCCATTGCGTGCTGCGCTACATTTTGCCCACTCTCTGGGGTCATGATCTCCGGGACATATTCTCCCCTACTTTCCCTCTTACCCTCGGGCTGCTTCGCTCAATTTGCAGACGGACGATCTGCGTCTATACGTCCTAGTGTTTTCTGTCGTGCTAGTGAGCAGCAAATGCTCGCTATATGGGCGTCGATAAAAGAATAAATGTTTATAGATGACCGGCACGTAGTGAGTATGCAAGACCCGCTTATAAAGAGAGATGCGCCACGACTATGTAAGCTCGCAGCATCAGCAGCTAGAGATGTGCGTTTTTAAACGTGGCTCATCAAACTGAAAACGTTTAAAGGTGTATGGCTGTTACTCCATTATGTGTATGGCAAACCACGATCTGAACCAAGTGTTAAACGAACTTAACCCACTCGTCACAGGAGATGGGTAGCGCGGCAAAAACGCAATGCCCCTCCCCCTAAATTTTAGCATGTTGTCAAATTTTCTTCCCGGACACATTCTTATCCTTTGGTTTTCGTTCTTTTCATGTTTCTGCACCGAAAACTTGGAGCGCCTTAACTCCTCAAATTTGTCAATGTCAAACCTTGGCTACATTCAGATGTCACTTAAAAGACCCACTACTTTCAGTCAGCCTTTTCTGCCACCTAGCGTCCATCATCCTTTGCGCCCTGATTCTTTCTGAGACTTTGGAGTTTTATAAATCATTTACTCACTTACTTACTTACTTACTTAAATACAGTATTTCGGGCTGAAACTCCCTTATTTTGGGAGTAAATTGGGACCAATTGTAATTTTGATCATTCATGCTCCACGTCTGATCTATCAGAAATTTACAGGTCTATTGTCGGAAAATTGCAACTTTTAGACCGCAAACGTTTCAACCGACACTTTTTCCACGGTCGCCGACAGTCGCCGACGGTCGGTCGTGGAATCGACAATGTCTTCTGTCTAAGTGCACCACCCGTTATACCACTCAGGACATAGTGCTAGAGATGTGTGGATGGCAGTGGTGCAAGACTATTGACAACAGAATAAACGTTTATAATGGCAAAACGTTTGTCGGCGGCGCACTAACAACAGAAAGACGCGCGCGGTGAAAATCCGTGATATCTGGTCACGAAGCACGCGTCGCCACACGACAATTCTCTGATGAACCGGGGACACTTAACTGCATGATTTGCAGTGTGACAACTTGGGTGTGCGCGATGACCACACGGCAACAGCGACCACTTTTACACAAAGTACACTAGTCATGGCTTACATCTATGGTTACAGTTTTTTTTTCGCATACGCATAGCTTTTTACAGAATGCAGTATTGTTGTAGAATCATCATTTTCATGGTGTTCAAAAAGAAACGAAAACAAATTCAAAGGCTGAGCGTAGTCGAACTGAGATCTGCGTTCACTACTTTCCAAGTCAACTCATCCTTCCATCCTTCCGGGGTAGGTAAATCAAGTACCGGACTTTCTGGCTGGAGTTAAAGCGGGGCGTGTTTACCAGTGTAGTGTGGTAGCTGGGCGTAACACTGTGTGATCCCATACGACAGGTGGCGCTCCGTAGCTCTGAGATGAGCTTTTTCATGAAGAGTTGTACACATGACGATCCTTCCGCACACTGGTACACACGTCGACGCAATCTTGACCAAAAAAATCGGTGCCCCGATCCACCACATGAGCGACTGGCGGCGTGCACGCGCTCACGGATGATTTAAACGCGGCGAATATTGATGGGCCAGGGAAATGCTAGGGGAGCCCCTCGCTCGCAGGGGAGGGAGCACAGGAGCCCCCCCCCTTTCGGCCCCTATTAGCAAAGCTGCGAAGGAACGTGAACGTAAGACATCGCTTAACGACGACGCCGTGTCACGTAGACTACACGCCATAGTACAGAGCTCGGCTGTGTACTCGATTCGAATCGATATCGCTTGGAGAATCGAATTCGTGCTGGTTTCGATTCAACCCGGTAATTTTTCGCAAAGTGCTTATACTATCCGATATGCATTGATTAGCTATTACGCAAGTTTTTTTAAAAAAATTGGTAAATCATCACTAGATGTACGTGTATTTTTCTGCACGTGCATGGTGACGTAAAGTCAGAATAAATATCGCTTAATGTGCACAAAACAGGCTAACATTCTGCAGACTGCAAATTGAGTGATGTGAACAATGCTACTTAGAATTTAACGCCAAATCAAAACTTTATCGAGTCAAGTCGAATCGAATATCGGTTTCGTTTTGCAGCGAATCGAGCAGCTCTAACTTCTGGCGACAGCTAAAATCGTCTCTGTAACAACGCGTCCAGGCGTTACGAATATTGATTCTTAATTCGCAAAAGTACTTTTGTAATTTCGCAAATCAAGCCATCAATGTCCAAAATGTAACGCAATTGCTTGAATCACCTCTGAATCAAATCGAGTAAAATCCGACTCGGTTTTCGCCAAATTGCGCAGCTCTAATTTACGGCTGCGACAGCTAGAATCGTCTCCACTGCAGCGACGTATCCAGGCTTCATTACAGCACGCCTATGACGACTTTATCAACCTGTCTATAATACTGAGTAATGTATAGTGCGTGGAACGGTAGAGTAATATTCTTCCTTCCCCTGGGAAGGGGGGAGATGAGTAAGTTGTATGAATTATAGTGATGCACATAATAGCTCATTTCGTTCGGACCAGAGTCTTTTCAGACGATTAATTACACACCAGGCCTATAATACGGTGGGAAAGCGTCAGCCAGTGGACCGCATGGGCAAGAAATCAATAATCGGTTTAATCAATTAATACAACTTAGAGCCTATAGCGAGCACTGGTCATTGAGACAGATAGTGCACTCTGTTGCGAAGGCAAGGCGCATGCGGTATCGTTCTTCGTTCTGCACCATATAGGTTAAGGCCTAATAGGCTAATAGGTTTAATAACACAGCGGATGCAAATTTCCGTCAGAGAAAACTTAATGTGTGCATGCTTTAAATTAACATTTTGCTCCTGAATTCGCAAAATAGTGGATTTCGAACCGCACGTTGTGTATTCTTAAAGAAAATCTTATGAGAAAAAAAATTCGACAGGCAAAAAATAGGAGAGAAGGACAAAATTGTCACATCAACAAACCCCCGCTGCCATTGTCCTCCGTGACGCTGTGGAAAGGAAATGGGTAGGCGGCAAATCTGCCGAAATTTTTGGTTGTCGGAAAAGTGTCAAAAAATTTCTTTGTCGAAAAATTTTCGTCCAAAACCGCAAAGTTTAAGACTTAAGTTACGCAAACCCCCCATTTGGGAAAAGGTAGGGGCTAAATTCACACACTTCGAGCACCATAATCACAAGCACCCTCTGTCGAAAATTTGCCACTGTCTGTCGAAATTCGGAAATTTGCAGCGCATGTCGAAGAATAATTGCAATTTCTTGCCCCGCTCACTTTTTTAAACTCACGACGCCTCACTGAACGCAACTGGAAGATGATGCAATCTAGGAGTGTTTGCGACAAACAGTTCGACTGTAGGCCTTCTACTGCCACTCTTGCTACATCAGAGTAATGTAAGAGCATGCATGGCAGCTAGGAGATTGCAGCGTGACAGACAGTATCTCATGCGTACATGTCAATACAGGCACACGTCCAGCAGCTATAATGCGGTCGGGGGCGAGCAAAGCTAACAAAGACCTTTTCACTGATGCATATATGATCTATGTGATGGCGACGACGACACGTGACCCGAATGACGTCACGAATCGTGCGATGACGTCACGTCCTATATGCGAGGAGCTGCTCGCTTTCGTCCAGCAGCACAGGCTTCGACTTAGGCGCACAAATTTCTGTACATACGGTTACCGCCGGTTCCCAATAACACCCTCCCTGAAATTTTCTGGACCCTCAAAATATTGACGTAGTGAGTTTTTCGTTTGCTTTCAAGGTATTCCTGAGAAAAAAAACTGTTTGCATCTATTCTATTAAGGCGTGCGCCGTTGGCAAAATGTGTTGTCAATGAATACAAGTCCGGAGTAAAGGCGGCTTGATAGCGTAACGGTATATAGACGAAAGTGTAACAGAGCAGTGACGGATCTAGGCTTCAGCCAAGAGGGGGCGGAATATCCCCCTTGCTTCTCCATTTCCCACCTTTCCCTTTTTCCCCTCTATTTTCCCCATTTTTTTCTTTTCTTTTTTCTTTTCCTTTTTTCTTTTCTTAGAAGTAAGACCCCTTGAATCCAGCTAGGGGGCTGGGGGAGCGCCATGAGCACCCAGCGGGGTCTGGGGCGGAGCCACAGCCAAAGTCAAATTTGGTGCATTTTAGCTTTAAGTTTAAGATATAACAGACTTACAATGAAGAGCTTCGTAAGTCTGACTCCCTGTCGGGTCACTATCAAGTGAGTGGTGGCAGTGGCGGATCCAGAAACTGGAAATAGAGGGGGGAGCGGAAGGGTAGGGGGTGGAGTCTGGGGAGTAGGCATAACCCCCTCCACAGAAAATTTTTTGAATCTTTGATGGAACAAATAACGTATTTTGGTGCAAAATTGTCATATGTTTTAGATGCATCCGGTCGATAGGGTGGCGGCCGCCACTCCACCCCTTGAATCTGCCACTGAGTGGTGGGTGATCGACTGCGGACAACTAGGCCTTCCGTAGGCCTATGTAGGTAAATCTATTTGTCTGGTTGGGGTTGAAACAGACCGCGTTCACCTGTGTCGGGTGTCAGGTACATCAGATATATATCATGTGGATGCCAATACGCACTGTGTGATGACTGTGATCGCATATGGCAGGTGGCGCTCCGCAGACCTGAGATGGTTTTCCCATAAAGAGCTAGCCTATAGCTTGTACAGAACGCTTAACCTTTTTAATTTCGCCTGTAAGCGCTAAATGTGTAGGCCTATTGTTTGCACAAGGACATTGAATGATCGGTGTTGAAACTGTGCATGGAGTAATCAAACAACGACGAGACTGTGACATCGTGTCCGAGTGTCCCCGAGCTCCAGCGTAGAAACAAGCCAATCAGTAAACCGACGACTTATCTATGGGCCAGTCCACGGTACGGAGGTGTGCGCACGGATCCGCTTCTGCGTGGACTCGATCCGCACTATTGATCTTATTGTGTTGTTTAGGCGGCAATAATGTGAAATTAAACACAGCGGAACGTATGGAATAGACTTATACGTACTTCTGTAGCCTACTGGAAGGACAGGTCTAACGCCGTCGTGTGTTGAAAAAATTAGGAGGAACAAGAAGCTGCAATGCTCCGACAGGGTAGGCCTACACTAGCCTAATATGTGTGCTCGAAATTTCAATTTTCTGCTAAATTCTTTCAAAATGGTGATTTCTAGCCTCAAATTTAGTATTTTGGACAAAACTTTTTTTAGAAAAAAACTTTTCGAACGAGGGGAGACTTACACTCTGCCCCCTCGCCACAACGGCGTTAGTTAGGTCTTCATTGTTCATATTTTCAGTCATAGCTACCAGCCTGCCAGTGCTACCAACTCTCTGCACTGTTCTATGTTTTCTGCAGTGTCACTCGGTGTCGTTCTCTGTCTTTTTGATGTTTTTTGGTCCGAACTTGGTTGCACTGGTTCTTTTACGTCTTTTTCAACACGGTCTATCTATCTTTTCGATGGTTTTACGCGCGAAAGCAGCTACTGCTTTCAGCGCTTCTTAGCCATCGCAATTTCGTCCATCCGTCCGTCCGTCTGTCCGTCACACGGGTGGATCAGTCAAAAACAGTGCAAGCTAGAATTACCAAATCTTCACCGTCGGCTGCCCGGAAGACTCCAGTTTCAGGAACCGTAAAGCTTTTCCATAAATTCGAAGGGGGTCACCCCGAACGAGGGCGCTAAATGAGAGGGGGTGGGCAAAATTTGCGATTTTTGGCCAATAAGTCGCTGTACCTCAGTAACGGTGCGACATAGGGCCTAGATTACAGTAAACTATTACTCGCTAATAGAAAGTCGTACACTAGCTCTCGATTGCCACCGATTTCAATGATCTTAGATGACCTTGAACGCTTAAATAAGGGTTTTTATGGATTTTGTGGCGATTCTGGGCTGCGAGACACTTTTCAAGAGCGAATTGCGCTAAAAGCAATTGAGATAAACATACACAAGCTGCACTGCGTATGAAATTTTTAGCATTGAACGTAGATTTCGACGGTCTAAGTCTCGATTTTCTAGGTTAAAGGAAACTTGCGCACAAGGGCATCAAAGAGCGGTACCCCAGTAAAAGTCGTTATTTTACCGTTGTTGGCCAGTCTTTAGCGAAAACAGCTGGAGATAGACTGACAGTTTGCGAACAGGAACTGCTATAGGCTTTCGCGCGTCTCGTGAGCCTTAGCTCAAATTTCTTTTTCTCTTAGTCTTTTGCCACTTGGTTGCAAAAGCAGGCTTACTGAAAGAGTACAAGATGGCAGGTATAGTCTTGTATAAAATCAAGGTAAGATGCCGAGCCAATGCCAACATGAGTTGCGGCCGTCCGCCTAGCTACGCTGCCTTCGCACGTACAGCATTTGCCTAAAAGCCTTAATTTCAATCAAAAGTTTACTTTTACATCGGTTGGCGTGGTACACGTTCGTGATAAATGATGTCGCTTCCGTTGATGTTAAACTTTGATCTATCGTGCTAAAAACTGGCTGCTGGCACACCGGCTATTCATATCCTAGGGAACGTTAACACCGATGTTTTTACGCTTTCTGACGCGCTACAGCGTCTATGGTAGACGGTTGTCGTCATATGTAACAAGATTATACCACGTCTGCTACTTTTATCATTTACAAATAACAGCTTTTGTTTTGGAGAAAAATGTTTCTGTCTACAAATTGGAAGACAGCTAAATCGCTACTTGATGTCATCGCGAGTACATTTTAGCTAGGCATAGTTTTAGAGTGGAAAACAACAACACGGACGGCCGCATCTAGGTCAAGTTCGAAGACTCTGCGTCTATTGCGCAGTTGCTAACCTATTCCTGGGTTTTGGTGGCTAAGCTAGCTCGTAGGCTTTGCGATAAGCTGTAGGATCTGTGGCCAGGAATCGTTCGGAAGC